>Ga0193964_1001440_pt1 | contig 10362 bp, 8 predicted proteins | sample FB_7_MG_FD_140323 | JGI IMG/M metagenome (GOLD analysis project Ga0193964, IMG submission 140323) | Microbial mat bacterial communities from the Broadkill River, Lewes, Delaware, United States - FB_7_MG | ecosystem: Environmental > Aquatic > Freshwater > River > Microbial mats | place: USA...
AGAAGGTGATATGCAGCAAAAAGAGCGCGAAAAAGTAATGCGTGCCTTTAAAAATGGAAGTTTACAAGTTTTAATTTCAACTGACGTTTCTGCACGTGGTATTGATGTTCATAATTTAGGCTTTGTAATTCACCATCAATTACCTGAACAATTAGAGTACTATACACATAGAAGCGGTAGAACTGCAAGAGCTGGAAAAGCAGGTTTTTCTATTGCGTTAATTTTACCTACTGAATTACAAAAAATTCAAGATCTTCAAAAAGCCTTAGGAATTAAATTTGTTGAAATTTCAATATAATTGAACCTGTATTAAATATCAGTTGATTAACTGAATTTTAAGTGATTTCGGCAGAAATTAATGCTTAAAAACATCATGTTTAAGTTTTTAAAAAATTGAAAACTAACGTATTAGTTGCTGCAGCATTTATCGACTCTGGAACAGTTACTAAATGTACTTTAACAGGTATAAATTATTGTTATTCATTTTTATGGGCAATGTCATTGTCTATAATTGACAAAATAGCCTCACGTTTAGGTATTATTGCTCAAAAAGGTTTCGCAACGGCAATTAAAAAGTAAATATCTTTTCCAATTCTAAGAAAATTAACAATTATTTTAATATTCTCTACAACTGTAATTGGAAATACAGCAGACGAAGCTGGAAATATTAATGGAACATCTTTGGGTATTGCTTCCGTTTTTGGAGTAACTACTTTTAATTTTTACGCAATATTAATCGGGATTTCAATTTTTATTTTAAAGATTCTTTCAGAAAAATTGTACTTTTAAAGTTTAAAAAAAATTTAAATTAATGAAACGGGTTTCTATTTTAATAATTCTATTCATATTTGTTTTCGGTTTTGCTCAAAATTCAGATAAGAATTCTGAAATTATAACAAGTGGACCCGAAAAAGGAACGTTATTAATTGTTGGTGGAGCAGCATCTGATTATTTTTATGAAGAGTTTATGACTTTAGTTGGTGGCCCAAATAAACCTATTGTTGTTATACCAACGGCTGGTAGTAGTCAAGTGATTTCACAAGAAAATTTAAATGATTTTAAAAATAGCTTTATAAAAAAGGGTTTCAAAAACGTAAGTGTATTGCACACTCATAATCGAGAAGAAGCTAATTCCGAAGAATTTATTAAAGTTTTAAAAGATGCTAAAGGAGTTTGGTTTAGTGGTGGAAGACAATGGCGGTTAGCAGATTCGTATTTAAATACAAAAACACATAAAGCATTTAAAGATTTGTTAAATAGAGGAGGAGTTATTGCCGGAAGTTCTGCAGGTGCTACCATTCAAGGTTCTTATTTGGCACGTGGAGATACAAAAACCAATACAATTATGATGGGAGATCACGAGGAGGGATTTAACTTTTTAACCAACGTAGCAATTGATCAGCATTTATTAGCAAGAAACCGTCAATTTGATATGTTCGATATTTTACAAAATCGTCCAGAATTATTGGGTATTGGTTTAGATGAAGATACCGGAATTATTGTTAGAAATAATATCTTTGAAGTTATTGGAAACAGTTATGTTGCAATATATGATGGCACTAGATGGATAAAAGATAAAAATGAAATTATAAAGTTGCCAAAAGGTAGCAGAGATTTTTATTTTCTTAAAAAAGGAGATAAATACAATTTAACTAAACGTAGAATTATTAAAGATTAAAATTATAAATAACTGAAGAACTATTATGAAAAAAATATTAATTATTGCTTTGTTTATTGTTACTATAACTTCTTCCTATTCACAAAAGAAGATATTAGATCACAAAGATTTTGAGATATGGAATACAATAAGAAGCCAAAAAATTTCAGGGAACGGTAATACAATAATGTATTTAGTTGAAAAAGGTGAAAAAGACAGTCAACTTAAAATTAAAAACAATAAGGGACAAGTTATTTTTGAACACGAAAGAGCTGAAAGACCTGTTTTTACAAATAATTCTAAAGTCGCTCTATTCACCGTAAAACCTTGGAAAGACAGTATTAAAGAATTAAAACGCAAGAAAGTTAAAAAGAATAAATTACCTAAAGATACTTTGGCTATTTATAAACTTGAAACTAATGAGTTTTTAAAGATTCCAAATGTAATGTCCTATAAAACTCCAGAAAAATGGGATGGTTTTGTTGCATATTTATTAGAAGAAATAAAAGCAGTAAAAAAAGAAAAAGATACTACCAAAAAGGATACTCTTAAAAAAGAAACTAAAAGTAAGAAATTAAAAAAAGTTGGAAAAGAAAATGGATATCATTTAGTTTTAAGAGATTTAAACACTACCAAACAAGATACTTTTAAATTTGTTACAAATTATATTTTTGCAAAAGAAGGTAAACAATTGGCCTTTATAACAACAGGTTTAGACTCTACAGTAAATGCAGGAGTTTATGTATATAATATAGAAAGTAAACAACTTACTCCTGTTTTTGAAGCACATAAAAAAACAAAGTATTACCAATTAAATTTTAGCGATTCAGGTAAAAAATTAGGGTTTGTTGCCGATTTAGATACTACAAAAGTTCAAGTAAGACCAAATGAATTATACTATTGGACTGAAGGTAGTTCTAAAGCACAAAAAATGCTTGATCCTGTTTCTGCTCCAGATGGTTACAGAGTTTCTTCAGACGGAAATATTTATTTTTCAAAAGATGAAACTAAACTATATTTTGGCTTAGCGAAACCTCCAATTGTTAAAGATACGACTTTGCTTGACGAAGAAATTGTTAATGTAGAAGTTTGGACCTATGATGAACCTAGATTGTACACCGTTCAGGAATTACAAGTTAAAAATGATGGAAAAAAATCGTTTGTTACAGCAATTCATTTAACAAATAATAAATTGGTGCAATTAGGTTCTGATGCGTATCCTTCAACTCAAATTGGAAATGAAGGGAATGCTGAATTTGCATTGCTTAGTAACCCAGAACCATACCTTTTAGAAAGTCAGTGGACTGGAAATTCGGCACGTGATTACGCAATTGTAAACACAAATACAGGAAATATAACGGAACTTTTAACTAAAATTAGCGGACGTGTTCGTTTAAGTCCTAATGCAAAATATGCCTATGGATACAATACGGTTGATAGTACTTGGTTTGCAATTAATTTAGCTTCAAAAAAACTAACAAACCTAACAAAAAATAAGGTTTTTTATGATGAATTAAATGATTCCCCTGTAAATCCGAGGTCTTATGGAACTGCAGGTTGGACAGAAAATGATAAGACTATTTTATTGTATGACAGATTTGATATTTGGGAATTTAACCCAGAAAATGGTTCTAGTAAAAAATTAACAAATGGTCGTTCCTCAAAAACAAGATACAGATATATTGAGCTTGATAGCGAAGAACGATTTTTAAATAAAAATGAAAAATGGTTGTTTTACACATTTGATGAAACATCTAAAAATTCAGGATATTTTGAATTCAATCCAAAAAATAATAAAGGAAAACAATTAATATCTGATACATATCGTTTCTCTACACCCGTAAAAGCCAAAAATACAAATAATGTGATTTTTACAAAACAGAGTTTTGAGGTTTATCCTGATATTATTCATTCCGATTTAAGTTTTAAAAAACAGAATAAAATTAGTAATGCCAATCCGCAACAGAGCGAATATAATTGGGGAACTGCTGAGTTAGTACATTGGACATCTTTAGATGGTGAAGCTTTAACTGGAATGTTAATAAAACCAGAAAATTTTGATCCTTCTAAAAAATATCCAATGATTGTTAATTTTTATGAAAAAAGCTCCGATGATCTTTTTAGTTATAAAGTACCATCACCAGGAAGGTCTACCATAAGTTACAGTTTTTATACTAGTAGAGGCTATTTAATTTTTAATCCAGATATTAATTATAGAATTGGTTACCCAGGTGAAAGTGCTTATAGTTGTGTTATTCCAGGAGTTACTTCACTTATAGAAAAAGGCTTTGTAGACAAAGATAATATTGGAGTACAAGGACACAGTTGGGGTGGTTATCAAATTGCTTATTTAGTAACAAAAACCGATATTTTTAAAGCTGCAGAATCAGGAGCTCCTGTTGCAAATATGATTAGTGCCTATGGCGGAATTAGATGGTGGACAGGTTTGAGCAGACAATTTCAATACGAACATACGCAAAGTAGAATAGGAGGTACACCTTGGGAATATCCTGCACGTTATGTAGAAAACTCACCAATTTTTAATATTGATAAAATTAATACACCTCTTTTAATTATGCATAATGATGCTGATGGTCACGTGCCTTGGTATCAAGGAATAGAGTTTTTTGTTTCCTTAAGAAGATTGGGAAAACCATCTTGGTTTTTAAATTATAATAAAGAACCACATTGGCCATTAAAAATGCAAAATAGAAAAGATTTTAATATTCGTATGCAACAATTTTTTGATTATTATTTAAAAGGAGCTCCAATGCCAGTTTGGATGAAAAGAGGTGTGCCAGCTATTGAAAAAGGAATTAATCAAGGGTACGAGTTAGTTCCTTCAACTGAGTAATTCTTTAAAATATTTTAATGAAAACAGCTTCAGTAAAAGAATTAAAAACAGAATTAAACGATTGCTCAAATTCAGAATTAATAGCGCTTGTTTTAAGGCTTTCAAAATTTAAGAAAGAAAATAAAGAACTGTTAACATACTTGTTATATAAGGCATCTGATGAAGATGCCTATATTTCAGGTATTAAAATTGAGATTGAGCAATTATTTCTAGAAATAAATACATCTAGTTATTATTTTATGAGAAAAAGTGTTCGTAAAATTTTACGGATTGTTAAAACTTATATTAGGTATTCAAAAAAGAAAGAAACAGAGGTTGAGCTGTTACTTCATTTCTGTTGGCAACTGAAAGACTTAAAACCTTCAATTATGCGGAACACAACCCTTAAAAACCTATATGAAAGACAGCTTCTGTCTATTAAAAAATCCGTAGCTACTTTACACGAAGATTTACAATACGATTATACTGTTGAACTTCAAAAAATAAAGAACTAGACAAGTGAAATTCATTGTTAAAAAAATATTTTTCATAAAAAAGTTGCATTAACACTAATAAAGGCTGTATTTTTGTGAGTTTTTAAATTACAAATGTGACCTTAACTACTACAGACTTAGAAGAGAAAAAAACTGGTAAAGAATTATATAACTATCAGAAAGAAGCTATTACAAAAATTTTCAAAAGGTTTGAAGAAGCTCCAGATGATTATCATTTGCTTTTTCAATTGCCAACGGGAGGTGGAAAAACTGTAATTTTTTCTGAATTAGTACGTCAATACCTAAAACACCACAATAAAAAAGTATTAATTCTAACACATAGAGTTGAACTTTGTAAACAAACTTGTTCGATGCTTTCGGACTTTGGCGTGGTAAATAAAGTGATTGATAGTAAAGCTAATTTAGACGATCATAGAGATTACTCTTGCTATGTTGCCATGGTAGAGACGTTAAATAATAGACTGAATGATAATAAATTAGATATTTCTGATATTGGTTTGGTAATTATTGATGAAGCTCATTATAACTCATTTACAAAACTGTTCAAATTTTTTGAAAAATCTTTTATTTTAGGAGTTACGGCAACACCGTTAAGTTCTAATATTCAGTTACCTATGACCGATAATTATGAAGAATTAATTATTGGAGAATCTATAGAAACGCTGATTAAAAACAATTTTTTAGCTAAAGCAAAAACATATTCTTATAATGTTGGTTTAACATCTTTAGTAGTTGGAATTAATGGAGATTATACCGTAAAATCTTCAGATGATTTATATACTAACAGCGAAATGTTAAGCAAATTAATAAGAGCTTACGAAGAGCGTTCTTTGGGTAAAAAAACATTAATTTTTAATAACGGAATTAATACTTCAATAAATGTTTTCGAGGCCTTTAAATCGGCAGGTTATCCTATAATGCATTTAGATAATACAGCTACAAGAAGAGAACGTGAATTTATATTAAGATGGTTTAAAAAAACACCGAATGCAATTTTAACTTCAGTAAGTATTTTAACAACTGGTTTTGATGAACCAACTGTTGATACCATTATTTTAAATAGAGCCACAAGATCTTTAACTTTATATTACCAAATGATTGGTAGAGGATCTAGAATATTAAAAGATAAAACATCTTTTAATGTAATAGATTTAGGAAATAACATCCATAGATTTGGTATGTGGGGAGCCCAAGTAAATTGGCAAAAAATATTTAAATACCCAAGTTATTATTTAGATAATTTATTAACAGATGAAGATTTAGAAGATAATTTTAGGTATGAAATGCCAGATGAATTGAGAGCGAAATTTTCTAAAACCGAAGATGTCTTTTTTAATGTTAAAAAAATATATACAGATGCCATTAAAATAGGCGAATCCTCTAAAGTTGTGTTGTCTCGCTCCATAGAACACCACGCAAGAATTTGTATTGAAAATAGCGAAGATGTTTATGATGCTTTAATTTTGGCAAAGTTGTTAGGAGATGATATAGATTACAGAATTCAACAATATTTAAAGTGTATTTGTAAAAGTACTAATAGCTTTACCGATTGGCTAAAAGAAGATTATAGACAAAAGCTAAGAACTTATTTACTTGCCAACTTTGATAGTGTGTTTGAAGATATTCATGGATATCCGCCAGAAGATTAATATTTTAAAAAAATATAAAATACATCTTACGGAATTATTTAAAAACTGCTAATTTTAAATACAGAATTAAAATTTCAATTTATTAAGGTTTTTCTTAGTAATATTGGCTTTACAATAAGCATTGGCTTTATATATTTTTAATACATGAAAACAAATAGTAAAGTACTAATAATTCTCGCTTTTTTTTCAATTTACATAATTTGGGGCTCAACCTATTTATTAAATAAAATTGCTGTAACTGAATTGCCGCCGTTTATGTTAGCTTCAATCCGCTTTTTATCTGCAGCAGTATTAATCTTTATTATTGCAAAAATATCTGGTATTAAAGCAACAATTACCCGTAAGCAATTTATAAATTGTACAATTGCAGGTTTTTTATTTTTAACTTTGGGAAATGGAGTAGTGGTTTGGGCATTAAAATTTGTTGATAGCGGTTTTGCAGCACTAGAAATTTCGGCGCAACCATTAGTTGTTTTAATTTTAATGTTAGTATTACAGGGTAAAAAAATTCAAACTATGTCTATTATAGGTGTAATATTAGGCATTATTGGCATATACTTATTGGTGAATCAGAAAGAATTAATACATGAAGATGAATCTATTAAAGGGATGTTAATGATATTTGCGAGTATGTTAAGTTGGAGTTATGGAAGTATTTTTGTTAGCAAGGCAGACTTACCCTCAAACTTTTTTGTAAATACTGGATATCAAATGTTAATGGGTGGTTTTATGTTATTAATTGCAAGTGTTAGTTTTGGTGAACAATGGATACCAATTTCTAATTGGAGCACATCAATACAATTATCAATGGTTGGTTTAATAATTTTTGGAAGTATCGTTGCCTTTACCTCTTTTAATTATTTACTAAGAGCAGTTTCTCCAGAAAAAGTTGCCACATCTACATATGTAAATCCTATAATTGCTTTACTGCTCGGTTGGTTTTTTTTAAACGAACAAATTACGTTACAATCAATAATTGCAGCTGCAATTCTTTTAACAGGTGTTTTCTTTATTAATACTAAGAAAAAATTGGTATTATTTTCTAGGTTTAAAAAGCAATAAACTTGTAAAACGTTATTAATAACATTTTTTTAGTATATTTAACATAATTGTAATTAACTAATATTCAATTTTTTAAAACTAAATACTCTTTAAAGATTGTAAATATTAGGAATTTATGAATACTAACCAATTAAACTTTACATTATGAAAAAACTAATTTTATTAAGTCTTGCAATCGTATTATTTACATCTTGTCAAGAAAAAGCAGCAAAGCGTTACACACAAAAATCGCCTGAAATTGAGGTTTTAAAATCTGTAATTAAAGATTACAATACTAAAAATTGGGAAGCTTTGTTAAGTCACTATGCAGATACTTCAAAAACCTTCTTTAATACTGTTGACAAGCCAATTTCTTCTAAAAAGATTGCAGACTATCATACTCAAAATGATGTAAACTATTCACAAAGAGGATTTATTGATGAAGGTCAAGAATATGAAATGGTTTTAACAGATGATGGTAAAACTTGGGTGAATTTTTGGGGAACTTGGAAAGGAACTTTAATTGGAAACAATAAAGAAATAACCTTAGCAGTTCACTTAACAGCCCAGTTTATTGATAATAAAATTGTTCAAGACCACGGATATTGGGACGCTTCAGAAGTTGTTTTAAGCCTTCAAGAAATTGAAGCAGCCAAAAATATGATTCAAGAGGTTGAAGAAGAATAAAATTTAAAGGGTATTCTTAACTCAATTAAAAATTAATTAATAACTGTCTTAAAATGCATAGTGTGTTTAAAAACATTTAAATTTATATCCATACGGGCTAATATGAACACTTAACCTATTTTAAAAAATAGTAGTAATACATTATAAGACAGTCTAATTATCCTTTTTTAAGCCAAGGTTTCCCCATTTTTAATAATGGTTTATTTGCAACATCATTAATAATTATTCCACCCATCATATACCATGCTCCTAAGGCACAAATAATTAAAACATAAGCAGCCCAAACAGTTAATTCAGGAAAACCGAAGTGTGCTAGATCTAATAATATAAAGCCTATAACTAAAGCTGTAAATGTAAAAGCCATAGCTCCGTGAATAAACAGGGAAGCTATCCAAAGTATTAGTGTTAATAATGTCCATACAATTAAATAGAAACCAACATCAGCACCTGTTGAATTGTAAATATTAAAATGGTTACAGATCCAGATAATACCTAATCCTATCCAAAAAGCACCGTAACTTGTAAATGCTGCAAAACCAAAATTATTTCCCATTTTTTGTTCTAAAAATCCAGCAATCATTTGTGCTAAACCTCCAAAAACAAAACCCATTGCTACAACAGGACCTAATCCAATAAGACCTAAATTATGAAATTGTAAAAGTAAGGTTGTTAATCCAAAACCTCCTAGTCCAACAACCGCTGGATTTGCTAATTTAATAGTGCTCATAGTTCAAATATTTATTTAAAAACGAGTACAAATATGTTGCAATAATACTTTTTGAATTATGATTAAAGTCATAGTTAAAATTGATTTATATTTTCACCATATTTCAAACGATTTCAGAAGAGAAACATTTTTAAAAATTATTAAAACAAGCCGGTTTTTAAAAGAATTTCTTAATAAGTTATGAGCTTTAATCTATTAATATTTTTTAAAGCTTGTTAAATTATGTTTAAAAAAGTAGTTCGTATAAGGTTTATTATGTTTCTTAAAAATGCGCTACACTTTTTAAATTCTTACATTTGCTTCTTAATTTTTTTAAATGGACAATTTTAATAAATATTCATTTGTAAATCCAAAAAAGTCACCTGTTTTTTATGGTTATATAGTTTTAATTGTTGGTAGTATTGGTATTTTGGCAAGTATTCCAGGGCAAACTGTAGGAGTTTCTGTATTTACAGATCCTGTAAAAGATGCGTTAGGGCTTACTAGAAATCAGTTTAGTAATGCCTATATGATTGGTACACTTTTAAGTTCTATTTTAGTTACAAAAGCAGGGTTTTTATTCGACAAATATGGAGCGAGGTTTGTAGCATTTTTCGCAACAGTTTTTTTAGGAACTTCATTGTTAATTTTTTCAATTTCAGCTAAAATTAGTGATGCCATTAAATCATTTTTAAATGTTGATTCTTGGTTAGTTCCATTTCTGTTAATTACAGTGTTATTTTTTTTTATAAGATTTAGCGGACAAGGAGTTTTAACAATGACTTCTAGAAATATGATTATGATTTGGTTTAATAAAAACCGCGGTAAAATTAATTCCATTAGTAGTATTGCCGTTTCATTAGGCTTTTCATCTTCCCCTATTTTAATAAATAAATTGATAGACAATCACGGATGGGAGGTAAGTTGGCAAATATTAGCAATTTGTTTATTTATTTTTAGCTTTTGTATAATTCAGTTGTATAGAAACAAACCTGAAGATTTTGATTTAAAACCTGATGGCATTTTAAATAAAACAGCTATTATTAAAGTTGAAGAAGTTGAGAATAATTTTACGTTAGAAAAAGCTAAAAAAACCAGAGCTTTCTGGATGTTTGGGTTAATTTTAGCATTTAATAGCTTTTTTATTACTGGATTTACATTTCATATAGTATCTATTTTTGCTAGTCAAGATTATTCAAAATTACAAGCAATTGCTGTGTTTTTACCAATTTCTATTATCGCTATTTCAGTGGCTACCTTGTGTAATATTTTAA
>Ga0193964_1001444_pt1 | contig 10350 bp, 3 predicted proteins | sample FB_7_MG_FD_140323 | JGI IMG/M metagenome (GOLD analysis project Ga0193964, IMG submission 140323) | Microbial mat bacterial communities from the Broadkill River, Lewes, Delaware, United States - FB_7_MG | ecosystem: Environmental > Aquatic > Freshwater > River > Microbial mats | place: USA...
AAATTTATGAAAATTTGACAAAAAACGTAAGGAAAGTTTTTCCTTACGTTTTCCTTACGACAATTTTGGACAATTTTGGACATTTTTTGTCAAAAAATGTTTCCTTACGAAAATTTTGCAGAAAAATTCGAAAAATTACATAAATTTTATATAAATTTATATAAAATTGTTATAAAATTTATAAAATTTATAAGTCGCTACAGAGCGAAAATCATTAAATTTATAAATTTTTACACAATTTATAACTCGGTATATTTTTTTATAAAATTTGTATAAAATTGTTAACTTTCGACAAAATTTTCTGTCCGACCCCATTTTTTGAAAATTTGACATTTTTATAAATTTTATAAAATTTTTTTATAAATTTATAAAATTTTTATAAATGTTTATAAAATTTTTTTATGCGTTTTATAAAATTTTATAAACGTTTTTATAAATTGTTATTATTTACCGGCTGTATCATTGCGTCGTTATAAAAATTTATAAAAAAATAGCCGCTAAGAGTCATGTTTTCCACCGTGTGATATTTATCGCACTTAAACGCTTATTTTTAAATTATCCTAAAAATAGCTTGTTACAGCCGGTAATTTATAACGGTTACTTATAAAATTTTAACGACGTTACAGTTTACGCTACGTAGCATGACATTTTACGTATACTTATAAAAACAGGTCGCTACGTATGGTGTTTTATTAATGTATTACGTTACGTTTATAAAAATTATAAGTTTACACTTAAAATCATACATTCTATACCTTTCCGTAAAAATAAGTCGCTACGTATGGTAAATTACAGACAGTAACAATGTTGTTATAAAATTTTATAAACCGTTGTTTATAATTTTTATAAAATGTTATAAATGTTATGTTACAGTGTTAGGCTTTGTGTGCTATATTATTACGTCGTTATTAAAATTTATAAAAAATAAGTTGTTAACAATCGTGTTTATATTATGTTTAATTTCTCGCACTTAAACACTTACTTGTGCGGTAACGTTAAAAGCAGCTTGTTACAGATGATAATTTAATATGTGTTTATTAAAATTTATAAAAACGAGTTTATACTTTTTATAACCTATCGGTAACGTTAATAATGTACTAATAGGAAAGGTGTATAATATGTCGTATGTAATACATCCATGTAAAGTGTAAGGTGTAAATAAAAACTATATGTAATTACAGTAATTAAATTTATATAATAATAAGCATATTCGTGTACACATGTATACGTAAATAATACATTATAAATTAAATGATGTCGATCTACGAGTATAACTATGTCATGTTAATTTATAATGGTTGTTCCGTAATACGTATTATAAACTACATACAATGGAAAGGTCGTGTACGTACCCGTAACTTGTAAGCAAACAGTATTAATATTAATATACGTATTGTGTATACTATAACGTAACAAGCGTAATATATCACAACATACTTTGTACATATACCTTTCCTCGTATTGGATGTTGTTAACTTTAATAAATAACAACCAAGCAAAGTATAAAGCTACATGTATGGTATGATCGCTTACATTATTTATATTAGCATAAAATTCATCACCTGTAAATATTAGTAACGTGATTTAACGTGTACTAACATTTTTATATTTATACAAGTTTTTACAAAGGGGTTGAATATTATTACAAGCGGACTAAACCTTTCCCATATAATATATTATAGTAATGTTACTACAAAAACACAAACACATGAACGTCATATACGGTATACATGTAATGTATTATTGCATAAATTGTAATGTATAAGTTATGTTATTTACAGTAATGTGTAAACAACAAAATAATAAAATTATATCCGGTATAAGGTACGTCACGGATGTTTTATTGTTTTGTTGTTTTGCAATGTATGGTATTATTAACGCGTAGGAAAGGTTTAAACATACGGTTATTTCAAATGTTTTTCATATAAAGTTAAATAAAGAAGTAAGTGTAACTATATTTTTTTATTAATAATTGCTTTTATTATTAAAAGTAATAACATATATATTAATAAGTACATATTTAGTATTGATGGCATACGACGTATATATAAATTTCAATGAATTACATTACGAGGTATACCGAGTTATATGTTAGAATATTATTAACACTGGGAAAGGTTACTTATCTCGGAAAACATGTAACGTATAAATTATACAGGTTAAGTTTGCAATAACATAAAGAAATCTACTGTAATAATTATTTACATACATGTGTTAAAAGTAGTTAGCAACATACAGTGCTTGATATATTGTTTGTTACAGGTCTGTATACTAAAAAAGATGAAAGGTATTCTCGTACATGTATAAACTTAATACCCGGTATTGTTACTTACCGGCTATGTATTAGGAAACTTACACTATTGAGAATGTTTAACATTATACAATACTTTTACAAAGTAAGTATACATAAAATACAATAAAGACATCTATTACTTTTTTATATATGTTCACCAGAATTAAACAAAATAAATTATATCATGTTCTTGTTATTCTATTTTTTTGTTTGTTTAAATATACGTACACCATATATAAATAGGAAAGGTATTTAGTATACGCGCACTTAAATACACATGAAATATGTTACGAGTAAATTAAAACAACATACCTAGCATGTTATATATAAATACATGTATGTCATTAATAATGTAAAATACGATTATACATACACGACACATTTATGTTTTTAACACACTATAATATTTAATCTGTTACAGATAAGTTTACGATTAAATGGGATGGTGTGTATTCTCGGGGAAAGGTTACATTACTACCTACAATGTACATTATTACATATTATAGTATACAAGTGTATTAACTAACTTGTACATACAAGTATATACACGGCGGTAAGTGCCACCTTTCCACATATGTGTATTCTAAACGTATTAAATGTTATCACAAAAAAATAAAAAGAAATATTTATATAACAAAGTGTATAAGAGCTTACAATATACATATAGGTTGTATAACATAGTATCTTTCTTACATTACTACAATGTTACATGTTATAATAAAAACAAAAATGAAATGCTGTTTTCCTTATTATTTACTTTTGTTGGCGATTATGTACATATTACTTATGTATAACTACTACAGAATGTATATCTTTCCTATGACAGTTTGCTGTACTAAAATTGTTTAAACATACTTAATAACAAATTACTATTATGTAATGTAAACATGTAATGTTAAACTTACGCAGAACCTTTCCATATAGTGTACGCATATAAATTATATAACAATCTCAAAATAACAGCATGCATGCTTGTAAATACACACAGTAATATGTGCTTTCGTTTTTAGCTTGTTCTCGTTTATAACACATACACGTATAACGTTATTTGTTGTAGTGATACTATAAAAACGTTTAAACAATATCTTTCATTATTATATACTTTTTTTTCTTTGTTTTTTGTTTGGTGAAATTACATGCATTTAATTTTTTTTAGGAAAGGTTCTTACGCGCTATATTATTACAATATGTAAACATAATGTGTTATACACTAATTTTTATAGTTTTTATATTAACATGCAAGTGTATTGCACTTAATTTTATAACGTAAACAACATAGAGTAAACACTATATTAACGTATATACGTAAGGTATTATAAAGTAATGGTTGTAGTATAAAATAAGTGTACTGGTTAGTAAAAGATATGTTAAGTTTTGTTTTTACGTAGATAGTACAGTATAAATTTTAGAGGAAAGATATATGGTGTTTACATTAACATAAAATGTGTGGTAAACTTACATGCATTACTAAGTAAGTTTGTACGTTTATAACTTTCTAAACGTATGCTACAACGTAACGTGAGTACATTACTACATGTTATTTCAATGTTTTTTTTGTATTGTTTGAATACATGGAATAACAGAATTTAATTAATATAGGAAAGGTTACATATTACACTATGGGTGTATATAGTCCTATACACTCTGTATGTTATACATACATGTACACGTATACCTTTAATTTACTTTACACGTAATAGTTCTATATATGCGTATACCTTTCCTTAAATATACGATAACAATGTGCATAACTATGCACAATAAAAACAAACGAACATCTTTTTTAAAAATAGTATTAACATTTTATAGTAGACTATAACATATGAGATACTAATCATTAAGATGTATATAAAACCGATACATAGCTTGTTACTGTAACACTTTTTACATATAATGATGTGTATTAATCTTGTTGTTGTGTTTTTCTCGTAATGTATGTACACTATCAACAATAGGAAAGGTTTACATGCCATACACCACGTGTATAATCTTTTTAAACATTTTAATATTGTTTTACACGTTAAAAAAAGTTTAACGTGTATGTAACATACATACGTAACGTGTATTTTAAGCGAGTATAACGTATTATATATAATGATATGTGTTACCTTTCCTTGTGAATGTTAACATCGTATTACACAACAAAACCCAACAAAAATGAAAACCTGTAACTCACGCTATACACAAATTTATGCAACGGGGTATATATTTACATCCATTGCGTAAAATGTATCCCCCCCATGTTTTTTATTTTATTTGTTTTATAGATAACAGATAGTAACTGGTTATTTCAGTTACCTTTCCTAAATGTAAGTAGTGCCGTTTATGATCACCAACAAAAACCTGTAACAAAATGAAGTTTATGACAAATTATAAGCCTACCCATACATATATTACATACTAGTACACATCTAAGTTTTTATTTAGTAATACAATTTATACGTATTAAACGTAGACTTATATTGTAAACCCAGGTGAAAAAATTTAACACTACTGATAAAAATTTTTAAAGTATATTATGTAACACATAGTTATGTAATATACATGTTATATGCGATAACATACGTGTTGTTACGTAAAGTATAGATCATAATAGTTTATTTATAGTTTATTAAAACTATATTAATTAAATTGTCGTAAGACAATGCTGTGTTTTACTTATATACAATAGGAAAGGTTCCATAATACGTACAGTGTAATGAAGATGCACGCATGTCACCTTTCCTACAATACATAATAGCAACTAATAAACATACAAACAACAAACAACCCACATACAACGTATGTATAAACTGTATTGCTATACTTTGACGAGAAGTTTATATACAAACAGGGAATAATAATATATATAACTATAATTTTATAAAATGTATTTCATTTTTAAATGCTATGAATACGTACAACATGTGAACATGTTGTAGCCGTCATGCATCATGAATCTACAAACATAACTTACCTTTCCTCAAGTACACCCATACATAAAAATTATAACAGTATAAAACACAATAAATATGTTTTATACTATGTTAATGTTTGTTTTTATAAAATGGATTCGCTTGCATTACTGTTGTACTTTACCTTTTTGTAACCTTTCCTATTTTGGCAAATCAGAATAAGCATTGTTACATTTACAAAGATAAAACATATAAATTGTAAACGTTTAAATAATGACAACTGTAAATAATTACGTAATGTGATGTAATAAAAAGCTTTTCTATAAATGCGTTTCGTGTAATAATGTACTGTATTACACATATAAGTATATCATATGTAATGTATATACATACTTAAATGTAATGTAATAAATAACACCTTTCCAACAAAGTATGTAAATAGTAAACTACGCTTATACAATCACAAAAAAAGTACGCGAGTTTTTATTATAATATAGCTATTACTTTTTTTAAAAATAATAATAATAATAATAATAAGGTAACATTATTGTACATAACAGCTATGTGAAGATAATAAGTGTATACGTGTATACTTATGTACATCTATTACATTCTTTAATCTTATAATATGTACATACATGGTACATGTTTCTTTCAGTGTATTTAACTTTGGAAAGGTATATGTTATTATGTGTTTAATAAAAAATAATGAATGACAATATATGCTATGTTTTTTTTATATGTATTTAGGTAACGGCGTTATGTTTTCTTTTTTATTTTTTTGTACATGGTATTACTTAATTTAGTACAGTGGAGGAAAGGTTCTTTAGTTCTACTATACAAAAATATTTTATGGAAAGGTAGGTGGTAATTATATAAAAATATGTAAAATGTATATAGCAAAGGTGTAGGAATATTTGTTGTCATGTAAAATCATTAGAAGTGTATATATAATATGTTTAGTATTTTTTATTTTGTTTAAGTCATTACAATGCAATGTGTATCTTATAGGAAAGATACAGTTCTTTGTTGTGCAATATTGCACCTGAATTTTTTTATGATGTATCATACACATGTTGTGTAACATACTACAATATTTTTTTACACGTGTATATACATACTAACAATTACATAGCATACATATTTTGTTTACCTTTGTATAACGTTTAACATATATAGGAAAGGTATACGACTGCTTACATATTATGTTAAATTTTAAAAATTTTATATGATATTCATGACATATAGGAAAGATATTACCTAACTATAAAATAGTAGAACATTAACACCTTTCTTAATAAAGTATGTAAACGTGAAAGTATCATTAACACTACGTGTAACGTAGTTTGTTACTGTCTTTGTTACATTACAGCTATATCCTTTACCACGTATAAAGCCTTGTTAACCTTTCCTACACAAATACATTAACAACGTAGTAAATCAAATCCAACATAACAAGCATATGTATGAATATAAGAATAAATAAAACTATATGTAATAAGATATTAATATATCTGTTACACGACTACATAAACTTTTTGTTACTACGCGTGTGGTTAGGTTACTGTGTATGCGTGTAGACTTCATTATATTAATACAGTGGAAGCATACAATGCAACGCGCAAATAATTATTACACTGATAAGAAACAGTATCGTTGTCGTTAAATAATCATTTGTGTATACGTGCTATAAGCAATATTATGTAATGTATAAATCGCCAAGTATATTAAACCTTTCCTAAAAAACGTTGTATTATATACATTCACCAAACAAAAAAACAAAAATAACATAGTAAGGGGATATGATATTTTCATTTTTATTGTTCGAGATTACCAGCTACAAACTAAAATTTTATTATAAATAACTTTCTCAAATAGTTTATTGTTTTACTAATTTACACATGTAGCACGTTATACTTTTAAGCATACATTACTTTATTTTTTTTTAATATGAGCATTATGCTTGTCACTTACATAAACATTATATAGTTTTTTACAGAGTACGTATACGTAAATACCCTACTAATATGATATTGTGTAATGTGCTTCATAGTGGATTACATATCGTATGGTGTATTTCCCCCAGTAAAAAGTGTGTCAATATATAAGGAAAGTTTACGTTCATATACTTTAATTAAAAAACATTGCATTATTACGTGAGTATTACACGTACGTTAACCGTGTATATTATTAACACGTGTTATAGGTATACGGGTATTACCTTTCCTGTATGTTACACATTATGTTACTATTAAAAACAACACCAAACAGAAAAGAAAAAATTTAACCATGTATTGTAGTAGTTTAACAAATATTTTAAAGTAACACTACACGTATAATATAACAGCATTTATATTACAGGATGTGTATATTATAATTCTACGCGTGTATAGTATTTAATTGTAATGTATATGTTTTTTTTATGTTACGCAATGTACCTTTCCAATGTATGATCATAAAACAGTATAATGTATCAATGACAAAAAACCATTAAATACATCGTTGGTTTTTATTTATACACGTAATAAATACCTTACACAAATAATAATTATTAGTATACAGTTTATACGTTGTGTGTTGTATTTGTTTATATGTAATCGTTTTAAATTCTACGTGGAAAGGTAACATGATAGCGTTAAACTTAAAAGTTTTAATAACGGGCTTAGTTATTTACATTTAATTAAAAATAAATTCAGGTAATGCTTTCCTACGTATAATATTAATAACATGTTTTACTTTTTTATAATTGTATAAAAATAAAATCCCGGGAGTAATAACCTTTCCATTGTATGTGTACAAACATATTATATGTAAGACACACACAAATAAAACACAAAAATAGTATACACTACTTTTTTTTGTAGTACGACAACCTTTCCTATAAACAATTATAAAGAATTTACGTAAATCCTACAACAAAAAAAATCATTACAAATAATATATTTTTTATAGGATTGTACAATTTATGGTATGTAATACATTAAAACAGCTTAATATGTTTTCTTATATAAAACAGGTATTACAAAGTATAACACTTGTTATTAAACAATTAAATTAATAGTATAACAACAACAACGTAGAACGTATAAATATAACTGCTGTGTATGTACATTTCATGCAAAACATATAATTGCATTTCTATTATTTGTTTTTGTTTGTAATGTCACACATACCGTTTATTTTTCATAGGAAAGGTAACGCAACATATAAAGTAAAACAGTAACGTTACTTTACTTAATATAAAAATTTGTTTTTATAATATATATTATACTTACGCAGTGAGATATGCGTCATACCGATGTATGTATACTTACAAGTATGTTAAAATATTAAAAAGTTTAAACAATATGAAATAGATAACCTTTCCTGAATAATGTTAGATATACATTGTATGTACATCTACAACACAAGCATAGAATTATATTATAGTAGTATACTCCTACTTTTTAAAAATTGTACTGGAATATTGTATAACACGTTCATACTTTTTTAAGTATAAACTCATAAAATTTTTTATGTAGTATGTAATACGTAGATAACATGCTTACTCAAATTCCATAAATATCAACATAATAAAATATTACTTATTTTGTTGTTGGTGTAACGTGCATTCTATCCGACGTAGGAAAGGTATATGTTGCGTTTTTTTTTTTTTGTATGTAAACGAATTATAGAAAGCTAAGTTTTTAGTGTATGCATAATAATATTACGCAAGTGCATTATATATATAATTAAAACATGTAAGAATAATAATGTAACCTTTCCTACAAATTAAAAAATATATGTATGCATATACCTAAACAAAAACAATAATTAACAAACTATAGGTTGTAAGTACGCATTAGGATATGTTGTGTTGTAGTTATACGTACGAAAATTAATTAATAACATATTATACATTTGTACGGAAACTTATATTTCGTAACATGTACATACAGGAAAGGTATAACACGCCCTGCAAATTACATAGATGCATCCTATAAATAACAAGTATCAGCAGATGGTTATTTGAATTAAACGTAATGTATTATGTTTATTAATAACTTATTTTTTATAAATTTTAATATAAAGATAATGTTGCAAGTTGTAAAGTACAATACTTTAATACGACGTGTATGTAAGTTTATAAAAATTATAAAACATACATTATAAAATTTTATAACAACAGCAATGTAAATTATAATTTACCGCACGTAAACACTTTCTTTTATATTCATACATAAAAAATGTAATGTTATGTATTGTAAATTATACACGCACTAAAATTTTATAAACAGTATTTATAAATTACCGATTGTAACAAGTGGGTTTTAGTAATAACATACAAACAAGTGTTTAAGTGCGATAAATGAAACACGTTGTAAAACAGGGCTCTTAACGGTTAATTTTTTATAAATTTTTATAACGATGCAATGATACAGCCGGTAAATCGTAGACTTTTATTATAACATTTCTAAAATTTTATAAACAGTATAAAACATAAGTTGTAAAAATTTATAACAACATTATTATAGGTTATAATTTACAGTACCTAGCGACTTGTTTTTAATAATTCACATAAAATGTGATGTTACGTAGCGTAAATTACACCGGCATTAAAATTTTATAAATGACAGTTATGAATTACCAGCTGTAGCAAGCTGTTTTCATAATATTTTAAAAATAAGCGTTTAAGTGCGATAAAGCACGCACGGTGTAAAACGTGACTCTTAACATGTACTTTTTTATAAATTTTTATAACAACGCAAGGCTACAGCCGGTAAATCATAACAATTTATAATAACGGTTATAAAATTTTATAAAACGCATAAAAAAATTTTATAAACATTTATAAAAATTTTATAAAATTATAAAAAAAATTTATAAAATTTATAAAAATGTCCAATTTTCAAAAAATGGGATCGGACAGAAAATTTTGTCGAAAGTTAACAATTTTATACAAATTTTATAAAAAAGTATACCGAGGTAAAAACTGTGTAAAAATTTATAAATTTAATGATTTTCGCTCTGTAGCGACTTATAAATTTTATAAATTTTATAACAATTTTATAGCAATTTATATAAAATTTATGTAATTTTCCGAATTTTTTTGCAAAATTTTCGTAAGGAAACATTTTTTGACAAAAAATGTCCAAAATTGTCCAAAATTTTCGTAAGGAAAAC
>Ga0193964_1001448_pt1 | contig 10332 bp, 10 predicted proteins | sample FB_7_MG_FD_140323 | JGI IMG/M metagenome (GOLD analysis project Ga0193964, IMG submission 140323) | Microbial mat bacterial communities from the Broadkill River, Lewes, Delaware, United States - FB_7_MG | ecosystem: Environmental > Aquatic > Freshwater > River > Microbial mats | place: USA...
CAACTGAACTTCTTCCTCAGCTTAAAGGTAGCGGTTTAGTGTACGATAGTTTGGTTCTTTATAATCTCAATCCTGAATTTAAAGCTATTGCTACAGAGATGAGTACAAATATACCAAGGGTAGCAACAGAGTTTGATACATTTGTTGAACAATACTCTGGATATACAGCTTATGTTAATGAACTTAAAGAAAAATATAGCATAGAAAACTTCCAGATGCAAGAGGTAGATAAACAAGCATGGATAATAGAGCGTTTTGAAGCTACGGATAAATACACAACAACTATCAACAACATCACAAAAGAATTCGCACGCAAAGATGTTGCGCTTCAAAAATATACAACCATAAAAATCAACACAAACCATCGTAAAAATTCATCTACATCCCAAGAATATTTTGCTAGCATAAAAAAATATTTTCCAACACTAAAAGATAGTGCATCGCATGTAGATCAAAACAACACTTATCGTACATTCCAAAACAAGGCGGCTTAATGGAACTTATTTTTAGCATATTACTCATAATACTCATTTGGGTATTGATGACTTTTTATCTCATTATTACCCTTTATGTAGTGATAAACATATTGAAGTTTGTAAAAGCTCTCTTTACAACCATACCAGGGAAAGGATATAAAAAAAGATTTAGAGAGAAGCTTCCATTAAATATAAAAACCTTTTTACCAAAAAAACGCTTTATCCAAATCATTGTAGCAATGGTGCTTGTAAACATTGGGCTATATGGGATGTCGCGATACAGCTGGATCGATAATAAAGATGCACTTCATATTAAAGCCAAGCATTATATGGTAGCAGGTGATGTACTCTCTCGTCAGATGGAGGTGATGTACATTGTTTTTCATCCTGATAGTTATAAGATTCGCCCTTTGGTATGGTTACTTCACGGTATCTATAATTTAGGAGAGAAACATCTTCCAAACAACGATGCAGAAAAGGCGATGTGGTACTACCGTTTTTTTATCTATCCTTATGTACAAAAAGGTATTTTACCGTATTCGAATCTTGCGGTAAAAGAGTATTTTAGACCTTGGATGCCTCACTTTGTAGGTAGAGTGTTTTATGAGTTTCCACTTTTAGGAGAGATATTCTTTTATAATGAGCATATTCGTCATAACCATGATTATCTAGTAGATGAAACATTTCGAAAACCCCATATCCTTTTTTTAAAAAAGAGCTTTAAACTTTTAGAAACCCTTTCAACGAAACCTATAAAAGATAAAAATATGTATAGAGCGTATTTACAGGCTTATCCTGGATTCGCACACTTTTACACTTTAAAACAAGGATATTACCATAATGGTGAAAATATGAGAAGTGCTTTTTTTCAAGAATCTTGGTACATAGATCAAGACCAAAAAGAACTTGAATGGTATTTAAAGTTCGAGAAACTATTTGATGATCCAATCATACAAAAGATATATGGAAAACAACTAGCAAAAAATAAAGTTCTTCTTTATTGTGCAATCTTGAATATAACAGAAGACCTTATAGAAATCACTCATATAGATGGCACCTTTATATGCGATGGTAAAGCGATGAAAACGTATGTAAGGGTACGAAATCTTTTAGTGGGTGAAGATGCGAATAAAGCACCGTTATTACGATCTTCAAAGTATAAAGAACTTAAACAACTTAATGCATCTCAGGGGAAAAAGGGAGGAGTGTTATTTGAACTTAGCAATCAAGAAATTGATACACTTTATTTTTCGTATATTAGTGGATATGGTGGTATGTATAAGCACATTGGAAAAAATGTTTGTGGTTATACCGTATACGGCAATGTGTATGAAAGTCCAGATCATATGACATATTGGGAAAGAGGTGCAGACAAATCTGATGCAGATGAATATCAACGATTCCTAGAAAGAATCAAAAAAACAACAAAAACAGGAGAAAAACAATGAGTCAAACTATCGAGCAACTAATTACAGAAAAACAAGAAGAATTAGGTTTAAGTGAGGAGAAATTAAAGTTATTTAAAGATTATTTTAGTCAGTTAGGAAAGCTTATAGATTCCCAATCATCACTTTTTGATGATCCGAATGTTCAAAAAGCTATTTCAGAACAAAAGATGGATAGTGCTTTAAAAATGACAAGTAAAGCAGTGAAAGTTCTAGGAATAGGGCTTGATATTAACAAATATGTAGCAAATGGTGATTCTGTATCTAAGGCTGTTGTAAAATCTTTAGTCGATGTTGCAACAAGTGGATTTGTAGATAGTTTGGCAACATTAGGTTTTGGTAAAGGTGCAAAGATAGCAGAGTCGGCAATCAACATGGGTGGTGTTGTTGTTAACTTTAAAACACCTGGGGAGTTGTCTGCAGCAGATGCGGTAAAATGGATTGATTGGTCATGGGATTATTATATAGGTCCAAATGTAACTGTTGATAGAACAAAAGCAGATACGCTAATTATTACCTCTCAAAATGGAACTACTTCCCAGATTTTACATCACAATTGGGATGGTGGATGGGAGAGTTGGTTTAGCTCTGACAAGTTTTTAAAAGATTATGAAAACTGGACAATAGTCTCAGGTAAAAATGGAGACAATGAGACAATCGAGCTTAAAAATAATACTCGATTAGAATTTTTAGGCTATACGGGTGGCAATGATTATCATATAACATACCCATTCCAATCTAACATAGTAAATCAATCTTACGACCACCTCACAGAAGTACTTGGTTATCTGGCACAAAAAGGGATAGAACATATAAATGTATCTTTAAACGGAGGTAGCGCAAGAGCCGTTACAAGTTTTGTGGGTGTAAAATGACAAAGAATGATAAAATACACCCCAGGGGTTGAAAATCCACTTTTAAAAAACTTCAAATTGAAAACCATAGTGATATATAAACATCTTTTCTATGACTAACTTTTACAACGTTTTTTAACACTATCTGGGCTTGAACTAAGAGACTGTATCTTATTTAGAACTTTTTTTAGGTCTTTATCTTGTAGATTTTTGATCTGTATCTTATAGTTTGTGATCAGATTTTAACTCTTTTAAAAACGACTCAAAAGATACACTAGTTTCTTTCTTCCTATCTTCGATAGCTTGTAGAACCTCACTGTCTTCGTTAAAATTTTTTTTAACATATCGTTTAGAAGTTTAGAAACACTTGTAGAAGTCTTTACAGATTTTAGCTTTAGAAGTTTTAGCAGATCATCTTCAAAATGCTTTATATAATTATCTGTAGATTTAAATTCTATGTTATAATTTTAACTAACTCTATAAAAAAGGATTAGTGTGCAGATAGCTCAGAAGTTAGCGTTACACTTAGAGGAATCTTCAGTACACATAGGTAGACTTAGAGATGTACTGAGTTACTTAAAAAATTTATATCCTTTAACTACAGAAAAACTTCATTCTTTATCATCGACAGATAAAGATAAACTAGACGTTTTAGCTTTTCGTTTTGCTAAGCTTCAAGATTTGCTTGGAACAAAAATATTTAGAGAGTATTTGGCGATTTTACAGTATCCTGTAGAGGATAAAAATTTTTTAGAAATTTTAAAAGAACTTGATAAAGAGAACATATTAGGTATTGACTTATGGAGTGAGTTTAGAGATGTAAGAAATGCTATATCACACGACTATCCTTCAGAAGAAGATGAAAAAATAGAAGCAATAAACTATCTTATACAAAATATTGAAGAACTTATACGTATAACTCAAAGGATAAAGGAACATTTTGAGGCTATCAAATAAAGAAGTTCAAATTATCCAAGATAAGATTGATGTTGTTTTTGGTAAAGCTGCTGTTTATCTATTTGGAAGCAGGGTGGATGATACAAAAAAAGGTGGGGATATCGACCTCTATATAGTTCCTGAAAAATCTGATAAACTGTTTCAAAAAAAAATGAAGATAAAAACTATGCTAGAAGATTCACTATATAAGCCTGTAGATATTGTTATTGCAAAAAACAAACAAAGACTTATAGAACAAGAAGCCATAAAGGGCATAAGACTTTAGTTGCTTTAGATACACCTTTTTAAAAATTAAGCTCAATATATCAAAAAATAACTATAATAATAAAACTAATTTTTAAAAGTATGACAGGGTTTAAATATGGTAATAAAAAATGCAAAAATTTGCGATAAAGACGGACTGCGTGAAGATAATTTTACGATTGAAGATAGAACAGATACGATTATAGATGCAAAGGGAGCTTACCTTATCCCATCTTTGGTAGATCTAAATGTCAGACTAAATGATGGTGTTTTAAATTCTAAAAATATTCAGTCAGTTTCACTTGAAGCTAAAAAAGGTGGAGTAGGTCATGTTGTTTTAAATGCTGACTCATCTCCATCTATAGACAGTGAAGGGATTTTAGAGTTTGCACAAAATGGTTTGCGTGATGCAGAAGGTGCCAGTGCAGATGTGATGTTAAATGCTATTCAGAGTGATGGAAGTCTAAGTAATATTGCCATACTTTTAAAAAATGGTGCCATTGGTCCATATATGAGTACAATAGCAAAGAATGATAAAGCTATAAAAATAGCTGAGTATATGCAGATGTACAAAAACACACTTTTTGTAAAAGCTGAGGACAACTCACTGATCAGTAGTGGAGTTATGCTAGATGGTGACATAAGTAGTAGTTTGGGTCTTGCAGGTATACCTGATCTTAGTGAGGTTTTACATGTTAGCCGCATGATTGAGATCGCAAGACATTTTAAGATTAAGATCCTTTTTAAATCAATTGCCTCACCAAGATCTATATCTTTGATTACTCAAGCAAAAAAAGAGGGTGTAAAAGTTTCTTGTGAAGTATCACTTCACCACTTAGTAAACTCAGATGAAGCTTGTGAAGATTTTAATACAGTTGCAAAACTAGATCCACCCCTATCTTCAAAAAGTGATATGTTGCTTTTACAAGATGCACTTAAAAATGATCAAATAGATATATTAACTACACTTCACCAACCATCATCTTTAGTAAATAAAGAGGTTGCATTTTATGATGCTGCATATGGGTGTGAATCTATAAGTGATGCTTTGCCACTTTATTATACAAAATTAGTTAAACCTGGGATTATAACAATGAAAAAGTTGATAGAACTTACATCAATAAACCCTTCAAAAGTTATAGATAAAAAAGTATCATACATACTTTTTAATCCTGATGCGAAGTCTAAAATAGAAAATACCCAATCATTATATTATGGACATGAACTATACGGAGAGGTGATAAATATAACTTAGGAGCTATTTTATTACAGTTGTAATTTGCCAATCATCGCCAATTACAGCTGGAACTAGTATTGAAGCAGCTACTAATAATATTACACCAATTAATACTTTGATATTCATAATAATCCTTATTGTATAAACAATGATTAATATTATATCATATAGTGTTATTATTTAACAAATATAATTATACATAAATTATTTAACTCAAAAGGAAGTTTGATTTTTAATGCAAGATATTAAAAGAAAAATAGCAAAAAAATTGATAATAGGTTTCGATACACAAACAGCACTAAAAGAAGACCATATACATAGATGCTTATTAGAATATAGTGTTGGAGGTGTTATTCTTTTTGATAAGTTTTATAATGAGCAAACTAAATCTAAAAATATACAAAATCCTAAGCAGCTAATAGAATTAACTACACAACTTCAAAATATATCTAAAAATAAACTTCTAATATCCATAGATCAAGAGGGAGGAAAAGTCGCTAGACTTAAGAAAGAGTTTGGCTTTTGTGATAGCATGAGTGCGAAAGAGATATCTAAAAGTGGTGAAGAACAAGCTAAAAAGCACTACTCAAAGTTATCATATGAGTTACAAGAGTTAGGAATAAATCTTGACTTTGCACCACTTGTTGATCTTGGACTTAATAAAAACAGCGATGTTATTTACAAGTTAGAAAGAGCTTACTCAGACAATCCCAACATAGTTTCAAAATATGCAGAAATTTTTATGGATCAGCTTCACTTACATAATGTGATCAGTTGTCTTAAACACTTTCCAGGTCATGGTTCTGCAATGGGTGACTCACATGAGGGTTTTGTAGATGTTACAGATACCTGGAGTGAGAACGAGCTAGAACCATATAAAAAATTGCTTCATAAAACTAAGATGATTATGACAGCACATGTATTTAATAAAAATATTGATGAAAAATACCCAGCTACACTATCATACAATACAAATACCAAGCTATTACGTGAGAGTTTAGGTTATAATGGAGTGATCATAGGTGATGATCTTCAAATGGGTGCTATAAAAGAGCACTTCACAAATGAAGAGGCTTTAAAACTTAGTATAAACTCTGGAGTTGATTTTGTTATGTACTGTAATCAGTTAGGTAATGACAGTGCAGAAGAGATCATAGACAGCATATATAAACTTGTAAAAGATGGTGAAATTTCACAAGAGCGTATAGAAGAGTCGAATAAGCGAATAGATAAATTACTGGGTGATCTTTAGATGCAGGCTGGGTTTTCATTTTATGATTGGGTGATTTTTTGTACTTATCTTTTTGTTTTAGCCATTGCCTCATTTGTATTGTCAAACAAAAATATGAAAACTTCACGTGAGTTTTTTGTAGCTTCAAACACAATGCCAGTCTATGCAGTAGCACTTTCACTCTTGGCAACCGCTCAATCAGCTGCAACTTTTTTAGGTGCACCTGAGTTCTCATACCGTTATGATCTGACTCTCATAGGTTTTTCCATAACTTCACTTTTAGCTATTTATATAGTTTCAAAAGTTTTGATTCCACGTTTTTATGCGATCAATGCACTTAGTGTTTATGATCTTTTACAAAAGAGATATGATGAGAGTGCATCTAGAAGTGCCGGGATCATGTTTTTAGTAGGTCGTATCTTCGCAAGTGGTGCAAGGCTTTATATAGCTGCAATTGCACTTAGTATGATAATTTTTTATGATGTTAGTTTTTTTAGTGTGACTTCAAGTATAATTATATTGATTATTGGGGCTTTAATATTTACATATTTTGGTGGAGTAAAGTCTGTAATATATAGCGATATTATTCAAATAGTTGTATACTTTGGAGCTGGAATCGCTGTTTTATTTTATCTTTACAGCTCTTTAAATTTAGAGTTTTTATCAGTCATATCAAAACTATCAGATGCACAAAAGTTAGAATATATAGACTTTGATCTAAGTTTTACAAATGAGGGTAAATTTAATATTTTTGCACTATTAAGTGGTTACATGCTTCTAAATATAGCTGCTTTTGGACTTGATCAGGATCTCTCACAAAGAGTTCTTTCTTGTAAAAATGAAAAACATGCAAATATATCTTTATATGGTGCTACACTTTTAAGTATACCAGTTTCTATGCTTTTTTTAAGTATAGGATTACTTTTATATTTATATTACCAGGAACATACCATATCGCAAAAGTTTGATGGTGAGAGTGTCACAATATTTATGTACTATATATTAAATGAGATGCCAGAGGGTCTTAAAGGTTTTGTAACAGTTGGAGCAATTGCTGCGGCACTATCGAGTACGAACTCGGTGTTAGGCGCTATGAGTTCTGTTGCTATAGAAAATATTTATAAGCCATACAGACTAAAGCAAAACCCTGCAACAGATGAGTTCCATTTTGTTAAGATGGCAAAAGTTATGGTTTTAGTATTTGCTGTAGCATTATCATCTATGGCAGTACTTAGTTATGTAGTTCACTCTATGAGTAATATACCACTTATAAGTTTTGCTCTTGGTGTTATGGCTTATGCATATAGTGGACTTTTAGGTGTGTTTGCATCAGCTATATTTACAAAGCGTGGCAATTCAAAATTGGTTCCGTATGCTTTAGTTGGTGGATTTCTCACTGTACTTAGTATGCAAGGATACACTTTTGGCTTAAACGTTGGTTTTGCTTGGCAGTTGGTTATAGGTACTTTTGTTTCATTTTTTATTATGCAAATTAAGAAGGATTAGATTTAATGTTTAAAGAGTTATATATTGGTGTTATGAGTGGGACTAGTCTTGATGGTGTAGATGTATCACTATGTGCTATAGGACGCTCTAGTTTTAAAGTAATAGGCTCAAAAGAGTATCCATATGAAAAGTTTTTAAAAGCAGATATTTTAAATGCTATAACTGCTCATCTTACGCTAAAGCAATATGGAGAAATAAATCATCGTTTAGCTTTGATGTATATAGATGTGATCAGAAAGTTTTTAAAAGATTTTTCTCTAAATACAACAAATATTAGAGCCATAGGTTTACATGGTCAAACACTTTGGCATGAACCAGACTCACAGTATCCTTTCTCTCTTCAAGCAGGTGATGCTAGTTTAGTTGCTAAACAGATAGGTATAGACGTAGTAAGTGATTTTAGATCAGGTGATATAGCGCTAGGAGGAAGTGGAGCTCCTTTTGCACCACTTTTTCACAGAGAGATTTTTAAAAATAAAAATGCAGCAGCATTAAATCTAGGAGGAATTGCAAATATTACTATATTAAGTGGTGGCACAATTGGCTATGATATAGGACCTGCAAATATGTTGTTAGATTATTGGGTAAATAAAAATAAAGACGAAAAGTACGATTACAACTCTACATGGGCCAGAGAGGGAAGTGTAGATTTTGGACTTTTAAGTAAACTTTTAGATGAACCGTTTCTAAAGCAAAAACCACCAAAAAGTACTGGTAGGGAGTTGTTTAGTGGAGAATGGTTAGAAAAAAAATTAGAAGGTTTTAGTACAAGGGCAGAAAATGTACAAAGAACACTTCTGGAATTTAGTGTTAGTATTATTGCCAAAGAGGTTAAAAAGTATAATATAAAAGAACTTCTTATATGTGGTGGTGGTGCTAAAAATGAATTTTTTGTAGAGTTAATAGCTCAAAAATTAGATCGTATTGATGTTAAAACTTCTGACTCAATTGGATTTGATTCCAACTTTGTTGAAGCTATGGCTTTTGCGTACTTTGCCCAAAGAAGAATTCATAACAAACCTTTAGAACTTAGCAGAATAACTGGTGCTAGAAGAAATGGAGTTCTAGGGGCTATATATGCACACGATTAAAAGCTTTTTAAAAGATGGAGGTTATGAAGGTTACAGCATAGAAGTAGCATCAGCAGATGCAAGCTTTAGAAAGTACTTTCGTATATCAAAAGATGATAAAACATATATTGTTATGGACTCCTCACTTGAAAAAGAATCTCTTGAACCTTTTGTAAAGATCAGTGAAAAACTTTTAAGTGCAGGAGTAGATGCTCCAAAAATATACTTAAAAGATATCCAAGGAGGCTTTTTATTATTAGAAGATTTTGGTAGTGTTGATCTTTTAAGTGTTTTAGATAAAAATAATTTCAAAAATTTTTATAAACTTGCAATAGATGAGATACTAAAGATGCAAAAAGCCTCTACAGCGGATCTACCCATTTATGATAAAGCGTTTTTAAAGCATGAGATGTCATTGATGCAAGAGTGGTTTTTAGACGAGTATATAAAAGATAACACATACGATCATGACATGATTACTCAAAGCTTAGAAACCATTTCAGATGAGGTGTTGTATCAACCTCAAGGTTATTTTGTTCATCGTGATTTTCATTCTAGAAATATTATGGTAAAAACTGATAATACACTTGGTGTTATAGACTATCAGGATGCAATGAACGGAAGCATAACATATGATCTGGTTTCTATTTTAAGAGATCTTTATATCAAGTTTGATCAAAGAGAAATTGAGGAATTAGTTTTATACTTTAGAGATAAAGTAGCACCTGATGTAAGTGATCAAGAGTTTATAAAATGGTTTGACTTTATGGGACTTCAACGCCATATAAAAGTACTTGGAATTTTTGCAAGGCTTTATCTGCGTGATGGAAAAGATGGTTATCTAAAAGACCTTCCTTTAACTTTGGAGTATGTTTTAGAGATCTCTTCAAAGTATGAACAAACTCAAAAATTATATAGTTATTTAAAAACTCTTAAGTTAAAATAGACCTATGACAGCGATGATATTAGCAGCTGGGCGTGGAGAGAGAATGCGCCCTTTGACAGATAAAAAGCCAAAACCACTTTTAGAGGTAAGGGGAAAACCACTTATAGTTTGGCATCTTGAAAAACTATCACGCAATGGTTTTAAAAAAGTGGTGATAAATATAGCCCATCTAGGATTTATGATACCTGAGTATCTTGGGAGTGGATCAAAGTGGGGAATGGAGATTATATATTCTGATGAGCAAGAATGTGGAGCCTTAGAAAGCGGAGGTGGCATTATAAATGCTTTTAAACATTTAAATGATCAGTTCTTGGTAGTAAATGGGGATGTATGGTGTGATTATGAGTTTGATAGCAGTTTGTCTTTA
>Ga0193964_1001451_pt1 | contig 10326 bp, 6 predicted proteins | sample FB_7_MG_FD_140323 | JGI IMG/M metagenome (GOLD analysis project Ga0193964, IMG submission 140323) | Microbial mat bacterial communities from the Broadkill River, Lewes, Delaware, United States - FB_7_MG | ecosystem: Environmental > Aquatic > Freshwater > River > Microbial mats | place: USA...
CATCTATGATAAGTTTTGCCAACAATAAAAAAGCACACGGGCAAGCCCATGATTTTGAACCCTGATAGCCTGTTTAAAAATAGTTAGTTAGTTAGTTAGTTAGTTATGGACTTTGGGGTAAATCAATCAAACCTAAAAAACAGCCCGGTTTACTAATTTCTAACAACCGAAAACCCTTATTTGAGGGGCTTTGACGAGCCGTTCAACACAAAATAGATTTTCCGATCAGAATTTCCATGTTAAGGTGAAAAATAACCTCAAACGGATCAGGATATGGATTCTCTCGTATTTGCCGCAGGATTCTGCATCGTTGCCCTGGCTGCCAGGCAGATCGGCGACACATTTAAACAGGCCGGCTTTCCCCTGATCAGCGGGTGTTTATTCACCGGCATCATTGCCGGTCCCCATGTTCTGAACCTGATATCCAGCCAGGCCGTTTCAACCCTGACCTTTGTGGATCAGGTCTCTTTGGGGCTGATCGCCTTCGCCGCAGGCGGAGAGCTGTATCTGAAGGAACTCAAATCAAAGCTGGCTGACATTGGATGGATTACGTCAGGGCTTGTGATCTCCACCTTTACAATAGGATCCCTGGCGTTTTTTGCCCTTTCCGGCCATATCCCTTTCATGGCGGCCATGCCGGTTTCAGGAAAAGTTGCCGTGTCCATCCTTGCCGGAGCCATTCTTGTGGCAAGAAGCCCGTCCTCGGCCATTGCCATTATCAATGAACTCAGGGCCAAAGGGCGATTTACCAAAACGGTCATGGGGGTGACGGTCATCATGGACGTGGTGGTCATTGTGCTGTTTGCCGCAGCCATCACCATGGCGGACGCCCTGCTTACCGGATTAACCGGGAATGCCGGGTTTGTCCTATTTCTGATCCTGGAGATCGCATTGTCCATGTCCCTGGGCATTCCGGTGGCCGGCATTTTATTTTTCATACTCCGTCTTCCCGCCCCCTTTGTTTTAAAATCCGTTTTGGTCCTTTTAACCGGATACCTTATTTTTATCGGCTCCCTAAGCCTTCGCGCCTACATCCACCATAAAATGACGATTGAAATTCTAATCGAACCCCTCCTGGTCTGCATGGTGGCCGGTTTTCTGACCGCCAATTCAAGGCGGTACAGGCAAGAATTTCTTGACCTTCTCAACCGGGCCGGGCCAGGGGTTTACATTGCTTTTTTCACCCTGACCGGGGCCTCCATCCGTCTTGATATCCTGGCCGCGACCTGGCCCATTGCCCTTATCCTGTTCGGGGTTCGCATCCTTGCCATATTTACGGGCTCTTTTTTAGGGGGATGTCTGGCCGGGACCGGTGCCCAAAGCAGCCGGACCTACTGGATGGCCTTTATCACCCAGGCCGGTGTCGGACTTGGGCTTGCCAAGGAAGTGGGCATAGAATTCCCCCAGTGGGGTTCTTCTTTTTCTACGATTATGATATCGGTGATCGTCCTTAACCAGATCGTCGGCCCCCCGTTGTTCAAACTGGCCATCAAGCGGATGAAAGAGGATCACCCCCCGGCCAAACCCAATGCCGTCACCGCACCACGGAATGTGGTAATTTTCGGAACCGACACCCAGTCCACCGCCCTGGCCCATACCTTGTTTTCCCATGGGTGGCGGGTAAAACTGGCTCAGCCAAGGGGTGACTCGACCCTATCTGCTCTGGAAAACAGCCCCCAGATACCTGTCCAGGTTGTGGACGGATTTGATCGCAAATCCCTTGAAAAAATCCAGTGTCGAACCGCAACGGCCATTGTGACCCTGCTGAGCGACAGGGAAAATCTGGATATCTGCGAAACCGCATTTGAACATTTTGCGACCCAGACCCTGGTTGCCCGGCTTAATGACCGCAGCAACCTTAACGCATTTAATGAGCTCAACGTATTGGTCGTAGATCCTTCCACAGCCATTATCGGGTTGCTGGATCACTTTGTCCGGGCACCGGAAGCGGCGTCCCTGCTCATGGGATTTCACCGGGGTCGGGATGTGGCGGACGTGACGGTCCGCAACCCGGACCTTGAAGGCCTTTCCCTGAGAGATCTTCGCCTGCCCTTTGACTCGGTGATCATGGCGGTCCGGCGCAGGGGAGCGCTCTATGTCCCCCACGGATTTACCCGGCTGGAATCCGGTGACAGGGTCACGGTCATGGGTACCACGGCGGGCCTGAAGGAAATTGCCCTGCGTTTTGACCGGCACGAAGGCCAGGCCGCTTTAAATCTAATGGAAAAGGCCGTACCTGAACAATTGAAAGAGGATGGAGAAAAACTTTATCTCATTAAAAACGGACAAAGAGACCGATTTGATCTTTTGGTGGAAAAGGCCGTGGTGGCGGATCTTAAGCAGGAGATGGACAAAAACGCCTTTTTTGAACAGGCCGCAAAACAGCTGAGCAAACAGGTGGACAGCTCTGCTTCCACCCTGTTTGAAATGCTCACCCAAAGGGAAAACGAAATGACCACGGTGTTGGCCCCGGGGCTTGCCATCCCCCACATTATCATTAAAGGAGAACACCAATTTGGCATGTTGATTGTCAGAAGCAAAAAGGGAATCATTTTTTCGCCCCAGACCCCAAGCGTTCATGCCGCCTTTGTACTGGTGGGAACAAGGGATGAGCGACGTTTTCATCTTGAGGCCTTGTCTGCCATCGCCAAGATTGTCATGGACCCAAGGTTTGACCATAAATGGCTCAGGGCCAGATCTGTCAGGGCGCTCAAAGAGTTGCTCCTGACCGCTGACCGGGATCGCCGGCCGCCGGTTCTCTGACAGGCCGACGTATCCACCGCAAAGCAACACGCATATGTATGTATTCATATTTTCAAAGGAGAACTTAAGATGAGAATCAACAACAAGAACTGGTTGGTCTTAATCATTCCCCTGGTCTTAATGTCGTGCGCAACGACCCCGCCCAGGATGTTTGAAAAGGCCGTGAATGACGCTGCCGTGGTGGACCCGGCAGATGTGTATGACAAACTTGTGGCTGTTACACCAGAGACCCCTGCCCTGATCTGGAATGCCGACAAAACCCGGGTGCGGGTAGTCATGTGGAAAAGCCGGAAATCCTATGAGTCATTTTATAAGGACAGGCATGCCACCGACGAAAACGAGGCCTATGTGACCTGGGTGACAACCGCACCGGAAGTCAAAACATTTGCCCAACACTATCTGTCACAATTTCCCCTGGCCACGAAAGATAAAATTGATCTGAGGCTGAAACAGTATCTGGGTCTGAAGCCCGAATGGCATTATGACCTGTTTATTGAGATGTGGGTGAGCCCGGAAGATCTGTTCAGGCCTTGCCCGGACCCGGAAATTGATGATACGGTGTGCAATATCGAATTTTCAAAAAAGGCACCCAACGTAAAAGGAATTTCCTGCTACCCTTGTTTCTACAAAAATTTATATTTTGAGGATTTCAGAACCCGTCCGGGTGTCCCATGGACGGGCATGGGCTATACCTACGACTGGGGGAACCCGCAGCATCCGTTTGGTGCCAGCGAATTCATCCTGGTCCCCGGGGCGGCCTACGACATTGTAAACGTGGTTGAAACCATGGACTATATCAAAAAATAATGCAAATTAAGCAGCCGGGCGAAATATGCTGGCTGCAAAACCGAAAGGGAAATTATGCAGCTTATTTTTGTTCACGGATGGAGCGTAACCAACACGGATACTTACGGCAATCTTCCCCGGGCATTGTCCAATGCCGCCGGTGGGGTCGGACTGAGCCTGGATATCCGGCATATTTACCTGGGCCGGTACATCAGTTTCAATGACAATGTCACCATGGATGATATCGCCCGGGCCATGGACCGCGCCCTGCGCGATCTGCCGGGGAACAGTGACACACATATTGCGCCGTTCTCCTGCATCACCCATTCCACCGGCGGGCCTGTGGTTCGCAGCTGGGTGGATAGATTTTACGGTGCTGAAAAATTGGGCACACTGCCCCTGAACCACCTGGTGATGCTGGCCCCGGCCAACCACGGATCTGCCCTGGCCGTTCTGGGCAAAGCCCGGGTGGGGCGAATCAAAGCCTGGTTCAACGGCATTGAACCCGGGCAGCGGGTACTGGACTGGCTCAGCCTTGGCAGTGATGGCCAATGGGACCTGAACCACACCTGGCTTGATTATGACTTGACCCATACCTCTTTTTACCCCTTTGTGCTCACCGGCCAGGGAATCGACCACAAATTCTATGATTTTATCAACTCATATCTTACTGAAAAAGGTTCCGACGGGGTGGTCCGGGTGGCTGGCGCCAACATGAACTGCTGCTGCGTTTCACTGGTTCAGTCCCTGGACGATGAAATCAGAAAACAACCGCGAACATTACGCTTAAAGCCGGCACCGGATGAGGCTGTCAGATATCCCCAGCCTGTTGCCCTAAGGGTGTACAACCAGTACAGCCACTCCGGCAAAACCATGGGTATTATGCGCAGTATCGAGCCCAACGACACCGGGGCACCGGTGGTTCAAGATATTTTAAAATGTTTTCAGGTAGATAGTCAACAGACCTACGAAACTCATTCTCAACAACTGAAAAATGAAACTGAAAAAACCCAGAAGGACGCGGATAAATACTGCATGCTGGTATTTAACGTTCATGACGATCAGGGGGAGCCCATCGCCCAGGGTGATTATGATCTCTTATTGCTGGCCGGAAGCCGGTATCAGCCCGATAAACTGCCTAAAGGTTTTTTTACGGACCGCCAGATGAACGAAAAAACCGGCCGCCTGGTCTATTATCTGAATGCCGACAAAATGCAGGATATTATTAAAACGGGTAAATTCGGATTACGGGTGGTGGCCCGGCCCGTCAAAGGATTCGCCTATTATGCGGCGGCAGAATATCGTTCTTCCGGAAACGAGGCGGAAAAAATTTTAATGCCGAATCAGACCATTTATGTGGACATAACCCTCCATCGCTTTGTGGATAAAAATGTATTCAGATTCGGTCCGGCAACGGATAAGCCGGTTAATTTCAAAAAAGTTAAACCGTCCGGCGAAACATTGGTTTAAGACTATCTTTTTATATGCAAATCCACATAGATTATTGAGTTGCTTTCATGTTCTGTTGTGGGCTGACCTGGGTGTTGATAGGCCAGTTCAGCCCATGGCTATTATTCATGGGATAATGCCGGGACACCCTTGATGAACTCCCAGCTTACGACCGGAAGTGTCAGCATCATCACCGACTCCTGGTGGAATTGAGTGGCAAAGGATTTTGCCAGCTCGACAGCCTTGTGCATCTCATCCTGGGACACCAAAATGGTCAGCACTTTGGAGCGCTCGGGCGCCCCCTTATAATATCCCACTGTGTCCATCTCATCAAACCCCTCAAAGGCTTTTACGATCTGATTGTCCCGGAATTTCTCCCATTCCCCCAGGGAGACGGCCCCACCTCCGGGAATGGACAGGCCGAAAAATAATTGCACTTTGAACACCTCTTTTGCATCTGCGCCGGGGCAAACCGTCAGCGCGACTGCTATCAAAATAAAAGCCGCGAGTCTTTTTCCTTTCACATTACCTCTCTTTTCAGTTGAAGGACAGTCCCGGCTGCCGGATTTAATCTTGCTGGCTGCCGGGATGTTATTAAATTCGGGGTCTGCCTAGCCCCAATCCGGCTTGCTGCCAGCCAGGTAATCAAGGATACGGACCAATTGTCGACTTAAGTTTTCCGTGGCTTTGGCCAGATTTTCGGTAAACTGGATTTCCGACTTTTCGGGAAAATCCAGAAAATCAGACACGGCTTTAAGTGCCATAAACGGTTTTTCCATGGTCCAGGCCACCCAGCCCACGGCAGCCGCTTCCATCTCTTTGATGGCTGCATGGTTTTTCTCGATCATTTGCAGATCCGTGGAAGTCATGTCCAGGGAATTCCCCGTTGAGATCCCTTTTGTTTTCAAACCAATCGACTCGGCCATCTGTGCCATGTCCGCACAGGGGTAGCTTCCGATACCATATGCGTCAAATCCGGCCAAGGGGATACGTCGATCATGAAATTTAAGGCTGTCCCGGCTGATCACGGCCTCCCCGATTTCAAGCCCGGCCCGTTTGAACCCACCGGCTGTACCCGCATTGATCACCATATCCGGATTAAACCGCTCAATGGCGGCATAGGCAGACACAGCAGCCGATTGGGTCGCCACCTGGTCCACACCAAACCGGGGATCAATACCATTGGTCGCCAGCATCAGCCGGATGCCCCCCCGATGTCCGCAATAGGCCTTCATGGGCAGCCGACGGTCAAACACATTTTCCTCTGGTTTCAGACCCAGGGCTTCAATAGATGGTGCGGCTTCGGCCGCCATGGCAACGATTATCAGAATGGACTTTGGGTTGTCGGTCTGTTGCATCATATCCCCCTCAAATAACCGCGTTTCCGGCCGCCTTCCATTTCCCACTGGACCCCGTAGGGATCACGCCAATAGAAAAAAGCCATGGGAAAAGGGTCCAGCGTCATGGGCGGTCCGGGCTCCTCGCCTTCTGTTTTTTTGTTCGGATAGCGAACCATGGTCACACCGGGCTGTTCCTTGAGATAGTCAAAGACGGCCTGCACATCGGTTATCTCCAGGGCGGCATGGCGGATTCCCCCCATGTCATTGGTGTTTTTAATGGTAATGTCCGGATCACCTTTGGGATAATGATACCGCATCAACTCCAGGTAAAGGCCGGCCACAGGATGGTGAAGAAACCGGATGTCCACATTTACCGTTCCCTCCAGGAATCCTGCATCCTTGGCAAAGGAGGTAAGGGTCAAATTGGGATAATCCATCTTGCCGTCCTCATTATAGGCGGGCTCAAACCCCAGGGTCCGGCGGTAAAAGGCCGTGGCGTTGTCCAGATCATCCACGACCACGTTCAGGTGGGAAACCGCTGAAACAAGTTTTGACATGTCCTTGGGGTTTACAATGCGGCTGACCAGGTCCCGGGCAAATCCCGGCGCCACATCATGGCAGAACCAGACTTTTTTAGGGCTGACGCACTGCGCTGAGGCCAGCAAAAAGGGTTTGTAGCTGTCAGGCTCCCCAAACCGGCCGGTCCGGGTATCATCCGGACAGATTTTAATCCGGGCCGGTACCCGGGAAACCTTGAACAGGTTAGGATTTGAGGCAAATCCGGCGGCCAGGGCGCCAAAAAGATTAAACCCTTTGGCCCCGTATGATTTAACCCAATAATCATACCAGGGCCGGGAATAGTCGCCCAGGAAAGTTCCAACACCCGGGCAGTTGTCCAGGATGTCCAGCTCCTTTGGGGTAATCCATACGTTATGGGCGGTTTCAAATGGAATCAGCACCAGCGGTATCTCCGATTCCAGGAGAATTTGGACCGCATCCGGGTCCAGGTCAAAATTCAAATCGTTGAAAGGGGTATCCTGTCTAGGCCCGGCAATAAAATGGCAGGTTTCGCTGCTTCGGCCCGCCGGAAAAATGATTTGGTCAATACGGTGGACCAGTTCCGGGTGAAGCAGGACAAAGGTGGCAATGTTGGTAGCCGGGCCCAGAACCACCAGGGTAAGGCGTTTTGCTTCAAGCGCTTGGGCCAGGGCTTTTGTGGCATCGGTTTCAACAAGCTGGTGAATATCCATGGCTGCGGCCGCTCCCTTGACCACGGGAAGGCCGATGGGACCGAACCGGTTATCCAAATTCCGGGTTTGGGCCAGGGCGGTCTCCACGTCGGAATTCCCGAAAACGGTGCTAATTCCCTCCACCTTGACTGAAACGGCATTAAAAAGGTGGAGAACGCCAAAGACATCGTCCACATTACACAGGGCTCCTGAAGGGGACTGGGCACCGATGGACAGATTCGTATCAATCCATACGATTTTTTTTTCCATGGCATCCAGGACGGTTTGGGTTACCAGGGAAGAGGACTGGGGATTCTGGCCTGTGATCAATCCTCTCTCAACCTCCACATGCCGGCTCTCTGGCTTGCCTGCTATGAAATCGGCCTGTTCCCCCCGCAGGGCATCCTCCAGATGATAGGGCAGTGCCTGGATATAGGCCGGAGGCACCAATTTTTCCTCGGCATCGGTAAAAGAGGTGAGTTTCAGCCCCTTGACCAATGCCTCACCATTGGTTTTTTGGGCCGAGAGGAGTCCGGTGGGGCCGTGACAAACGGCACCAATGAGTTTTTCGGCCGCATAAAATTCACTGACCACCCGAGCAAGGCCTTTGCTCTGGCTAAAATCCCAAAGTGTGCCGTGGCCACCGCACAGGAAAATCGTGTTAAATCTGCGGCAGGAGACGTCATCTATGCAGAGGGTCCGGTCCAGCATGGCCATGGCGGTTTTAGATGCCAGGAACCGCTTTGCAGATTTCGATATATACTCTTTTTCGGCGCTCAAGGGGTCGGGACTGGCTTTTCCCCCTTTAATAGAGGCAATGGTCACAGCGTATCCGGCATCATAAAATCCCCAGAAAGGGGTGGCCAGTTCTTCAAACCAGAATCCGGTCTTCTGGCCGGTATTCCCCAATTCCGTGTGGCTGGTAACCACCAGTAGGACTGATTTTTGATGATCAAGCTCAGGTTTTTCCCAGGTGTCGGTCATAATGAGATGTCCTTGAATTAAATGTTAAAATGAACAGGAATCAATCTTAATTACTATTGATGTCGGCGCTCTTAAGGCTCGCAATCAAAAAGAAACCATCCATATGACTTCGGATTTTAATCTGATCCCAAGCCTAACCGGCAATGCAGACGAAATTGATTTCGACCCGGTTTCTGCCCTTTGCCTTGGCCCGGTAGAGGCACTGGTCCGCCCGCTTGACCAACGTGTCAATGGTGTCTTTATCAACGTACTGGGTAACACCGAAACTGGCCGTGATTTTTCCGGCCCTTCCGTGTTCGGTTTCCATAATAATGGCCCGCAGTTTTTCAGCACTGGCGGCAGCACCGGAGCCGTCTGCCTGGAAAACGATCATGAATTCCTCCCCGCCCCACCGCCCCACGACATCCGTCTTCCGGGTCCATTTTTTAAAAATACCGGCAATGCTGACCAGAACCTCATCCCCGGCGTCATGACCAAAGGTGTCGTTGACGGATTTAAAATGGTCGATATCCATCATCAGCAACGACATTTTTTGACCATACCGTTGCTGCCGGTCAATGGCCGCCTGAATCTGACCCTCCACGTAACGGCGATTAAAAAGCCCGGTGAGCTGGTCTGTGGTAGACAGAACAGCCAGCTCCCGGTTCCTGATGTTCAATTCCTGATTGATTTCATGCAGCTCCCGGGTCCGTTCTCGGACTAAATATTCCAGGTTTTGGTTCATCTGTTCCAGTTCCCGGTAAATCCCGGCATTTTCCAGGGAAATGGCAGACTGGGAGGCAATAATTTTCAACAGCTCCAGCCGATCCTGCCTAAAGGCGTCGGGCAATTGGGAGTTTTCCAGGTAGAGCAAACCCGTGATTTTATCCTGGCGAACAATGGGCACACAGCAGACGGATTTCGGCGCCCGGGTCTGGAGATATTTGCACCGGCTGAAGTGTTCATCACTGTTTTTGGTATTGAACACCACCCCTTGGCCGGAATGGATGACATAATTCACCACGACAGGGGACAATTCATTGGAATCCTGGAACGGTATGCCGGTTTCAACGCCTTGGTCGGCGGGCATATGCTTATCCGCCCTGCCGGCCATCATAAAGATGCCGCCCTGTTCCAGGAGAAGTATGCCCCGCGTGGCCCCGGCGTTCTCCACAGCCAGGCGGAGCAGCTCGTCGGCCAGCTGTTCTTTTTGCATAAATGTGGAAATGGCCTGGGATGCCTTTATCATGGATCTTAAGTCCAGCACCTCGGAAAAAGATTCCGTGCAGACGGAGGTGGAGATACTGGACGGGGTTATCAATTCGGAACGTTCATCTTCCAGTAATTCTTGAAATTCCGAAAAAAGCCAGGTGATTTTACCCGTGGCACCCCAGCGTCCGTAAACCGCGATGGCTCTCTCGATGCAGGACTTGGCCAGGTGCTGTTTTCCCCGGGTTTCCCAGAAGTGACCCGCCAGTTCATCGGACAGGGCGGCATCCAGATAGAAATTGGACGCCAGAGCCTGGTCCCGCGCCTGATCGTACAGATCCATGGCCGCGAGGGTTTCCCGTGAAATCCGGGCAATCTCCGCCCGAATCAGCAGGTATTTGTGTTTGAAATTTTCAGGGCATAGATCTGCCCACGCCCGGAATCGTTCCAGGTTTTGGAGAGCTGCAGTCAAGTATTCGGGCTGTCCCGCCTGCCCGGCCCGATCATACCCCATGGTCAGGTGCAGGGTTGCCCAGAAACAGGCATCAATCTGGATAATCTGGGCCTGGACCGTCTCCTCGATAATC
>Ga0193964_1001455_pt1 | contig 10302 bp, 5 predicted proteins | sample FB_7_MG_FD_140323 | JGI IMG/M metagenome (GOLD analysis project Ga0193964, IMG submission 140323) | Microbial mat bacterial communities from the Broadkill River, Lewes, Delaware, United States - FB_7_MG | ecosystem: Environmental > Aquatic > Freshwater > River > Microbial mats | place: USA...
AGCATGTTTGTCTGGCGGGCGATCTCCTCGATGATGGAGATTTTTGCAGCAATGTCCTGCATGGCACTCACTGTCTCGGCCACCGCCCTGCCGCCCTGGTCTGCATCCGATGCCGCCTGCACGGCAAGTCTTTCTGTCTGCTGTGCATTTTCCGCATTATGCCTGATGTTGGCGGCCATCTCTTCCATGGTGGAGGAGGCCTCCTCTGCTGAGGCTGCCTGTTCCGTGGCCCCCCTGGACAACTGCTCGGATGCCGAGCTCAAGGCCTGACTTCCCGAAGCCACATTATCCGATCCGCCCTTCACCTCCACCACAGAGGCCCTGATATTTGCGACCATCCGGTTCATTAATCCGGCCAGAATACCAATTTCATCCTTCTGGTCGATATGTGAGGAGGCATCAAGGTCGCCGTCAGCCAGGGATTTTGCCAGATCCATAATCTGGCTGACAGGCCTTGTTATTCCCCGGGCAATAACCAATGCGATGAGTGCCCCGAGGATAAAGGCAATGATCGATACAACCATCATAATGCGGTTTGCATTAGCAATCTCAGCCATCATCTTGGCTTTTTGATCGCTGCGGGCAGCATTACATATTTTCTGCACATTACGGGCGGAAACCACCATTTTCTCTTGTGCTTCGTGCTGTTTTTGTGTGAGTTCCGTGAATTTGTCAAAGGATACACCATAGGCCCGGATCGATTCGGCGACCTTTTCGCACTGTTCAATGTTCACGTCCCGGGTGAACCGGGACGTCAGCGCCTCGCACAGATCAAGTATTCTCTCCAGGTCTTCCTTGACCTTGTTTCTGTATTTCACATCATTGAAAATGATAAAGTCTTTCTCACTTTTTCGAGCATCCAGGAACCATTTGATGATCCGGTTGGCATCGTCGGCTTTGGACAGCTTATCATTACGGTCCGCCGTGGCATCCCCCTCCATTTCTGCAAGCTGTTTTTTCTGATCGGAGCGGATGAGCTCGGCCATAGACAGTGCTCCATGAGCTTGTTCCCGCATCATCTGCATGTTCTCTTTTTTCGACTCTGATAGAGAAACATAGTTTTTAAATGCTGCCTCGTATGCTGCTGTTTCCTCCAGGACATGAGACATCTGATCTTTGTTCACCTTATGGGTAAACTTAAGTGTTGTCTCTTTTACCTGATTCTTCAGGAGAGCGAATTCATCCTCAAAAGCCGCAACATCCGCAATGTCATCCCGTATGATAAAGTTTTTTTCATGCTGCCTCAGGACAAACAGGCATTTAACCATGCGGTTGACATCATCGCCTTTATCCACCTTGTCCACCGTTTTAGACAGGCTGATATACCCCACATATGCTTCGATGGTCAGCAATATCAACACAATTGCAAAACCACCCATGATCTTTGTACCGATTTTTATATTTTTCAGCATAATCTTTACCCCAGTCAATTCATGGTCCTAATACTTCTCAAACTCGGCATCCATACCATCCACGTCCGAGATATCATCTCCAAGATCCAGTTTCACCCCATCTGCGGTTGCTGTATTTTCCCTTTTTGCTTTCACGGTGCCGAGCCTTGTCACACTGGGTTTATGGCCATTTTTAACAAACTCATCACCATGGCCAGGTATTCGGCTGTTTTCAGTTGCCTGAACGTTGAAAAAAGAGATGGTACCCTGAAGCTGCTCTGCCTGGGCCGACAGCTCCTCTGCCGTTGCAGACATCTCTTCGGCGGCAGAGGCATTCTGCTGGATGACATGGTCCAACTGCAAAAGGGCCTGATTGATCTGCTCAGCCCCTGAGTTCTGCTCATTGGAGGCCGCGTTGATCTCCTGGACCAGCTCGGCCGTTCTCTTAATATCTGGAACGATCTTTTGCAGCATTTCACCCGCGTTTTCAGCAATTTCAACACTGGATACCGACAGGTTAGAGATCTCTGCGGCTGCCGACTGGCTCCGTTCGGCCAGTTTTCTCACGGCGTCGGCAACCACGGCGAACCCCTTGCCGTGCTCCCCTGCCCGTGCTGCCTCAATGGCTGCGTTCAATGCAAGCATGTTCGTCTGGCGTGAGATCTCCTCGATAATGGAGATCTTTTCTGCAATCTCCTTCATTGCGTTCACTGTTTTGCCTACAGCCGTCCCGCCTTTTTCGGCATCGTCGGCCGCCTGGATGGCAAGCCGTTCCGTCTGCTGTGCATTTTCTGCATTCTGCCGGATGTTGGATGTCATCTGCTCCATGGAGGAGGAGGCCTCTTCCGCTGCTGCGGCCTGTTCCGTTGCTCCCTGAGACAACTCTTCCGATGCCGAGCTTAAGGCCACACTGCCTGAAGCCACATTATCCGAGCCCGTTTTTACATGGGTCACGGTGGAACTCAGGTTTGTCACCATCTTGTCCAGGGCATGCCCCAGGAGATCTTTTTCCGAAAGAAGGTCCACGCTGACCGCCAGATCCCCGCCGGCAATCTTCTCAGCCACCTGGGCCGTACCCTTGAGATTTGCCACCATGCGGTTCATTGCATCCGACAAAATACCGATCTCATCCTTTTGATCCACGTGGGACAAGAGGCTCAAATCTCCTTTTGCAACAGATTTTGCAACGTCAACGCTCCTGAGGATGGGCTTGACAATTCCGCTTGCGATAAAGAGCGCTATCACAGCCACTATGGCAGCCATGACAATGCCCATCACCAGGATGGAGAAAAGCAGTTTTTTAATGGGGGCCATCAGCTCGGCCTGATCAACTTCACCCAAAATGGCCCAGGTGGTCTCTCCAACTTTGATGGGAGCAAATACAGAAAGCACCTTTTCGCCCAGGCTGTCCACTATGAGTTCCTTGCCTGTTTCACCGGCAAAGGCTCTCCTGGTAGCGGCTGTATCGACCTTTCCCCTGGAGGGATTTGCAAAGGACGCCTTGACCGTCAAGTCGGGATTAAGAAGGGAATCAGAGCGCATGAGATTGTCGCTTCCCACAAGATAGACTTCCCCTGTTTTGCCCATTCCCGTGCGCTCGTTCATGATTGCGTTGATCCCGCTCAAGGGGAGCTGGAGGGCAACGATCAACTCGACACTCCCGTTGCCGTCAAGCATGGGCTGGGCTATAAAACAGGCAGGCTCGTTGTTACTGGGCTCATAGGGCTCGAAATCAGCCACACCGTACTCTTTGGTTTTAAGTACCTTCCTGACAAGTTTGCCAAGCCCGGATCCGGCATATTTCCCGGAGATCATGTTCGACTCATAGTCTGCCTGACGGGCGACCGTGTAGAACACCTTCCCCTTGGGATGGATCAAGAAGAGGTCCTTGTACCCGAACTCATTGACATACCCCGTATAATAGTCATAGGTCTCTCTGGACAGATCGGGTGCGATGGCCTCTTCAAGATCTATTTTTGAGATCATGGTCCAGTGAAGGCCCTTAAGGTTGAGGGGGGCATAAGTCACCATGGTGAGTTTGCCGGAAGTGTCCGAATAGACGCCATGGCCGGTCCTGCCGGCAAAAGCTTCTTCCATATACGAAGTTACAATTGAACTGGCGTCGAAACCGATGACCATTTTACCGTTCCCCATGGTCAGCAGGTCGCTTCGGGCAAAGGTTCTGTCACCGATTCTGCCGAGAAGATAGGTTTCACCGCTCTTACCCATGCCAAAACGCCGCTGTACAATGGTGTTGATGGGGATGGTGGGGATCTGCAGCGCAACAACGCCGATAATCTTACCGGCGGAATCCTCAACAGGGGCGCCGATAAATGCGGCTTGCTTTCCTTTGCTCGGTGAATAGGAGGCGAACTCTTCGATGGCCACGCCCCCTGTTTCAACAACCCTGGCCCAGAGCCGGGCCAGCCCCTCTTTATTGTAAGCCCCGTGCTTCAGGTTGGTTCCCAGGTCCGACTCTTTTGACTGGGTATACATGACATGGCCGTGGGCGGCACAAATCAGGAACATGTCATTGTAACCGTGTTTTTCAACGTAATTGTTCAGGTAACCCGCATTTTCCGTGTAAATCTTTTTATAAGCCGCCGTTGTGATGTCATAGGGCTCGGCTGCACCGGTGTGCATGTCATCATGGTATTTTTTTAACTTCCCATACATCCGCAACACATCTTCGCTTTTGGAAAGCGCAACCACATCGGTCTCCACCCGGGTGAAGAACTCTTTTATCTGGGCGGCCTTGAGCTCCTGGGTCGATTCCAGTTTATTGAATGCCTCCTGCTTCAGGACATCAACGGTCTCAACAAGCCCCTTCATATTGGCTCTTTGATCGTCAAACAGCTTTTCAACCTGTTTTTTCTTTATCACCTCCACGGACTCAAGCTGATCAAACGCCTGTTTTGTAAGGGCTTCGCTTGCCAGGTGTCCGGCCCACCAGCCGCTCATTGCCATGGGAACCAGTCCTATCAGCAGGAACAACCCAATAAGCTTGGGCTTCATCTTGATATCTTTAAATCTCACAACCACTCCTCCTCTTCTCAGGTACAACCCGGTTTAAAATCTTAAATCCAGGATTTTATTCACATCGACTATCAAGGCCACGGTGCCGTCACCAAGAATGGTGGCCCCGGATATGTCAGGGGCATTTTTAAAAGCGCTGCCCAGTTTTTTTATTACGGCCTGATGGCTACCCAGAACATTGTCCACAACGAAACCGACTCTTTTTTCGTTTGTCTCCATGATAACAACCTGTTCGAGCTCCGGCTGTTCTTCATGGATGCCGTACTCTTCACGCAGCCTTATATAGGGGACCATCTCTTCCCGGATATTCAAAAGGCCTGATTTTTTTCCTGCTTCATCCCGGGGCAGCTCCACGCACTCTTCCACGGATGTGAGGGGGAAGATGTAATAACCCGATCCCAGGTTCACAAGCAGCCCTTCGATAATGGCAAGGGTAAGGGGAAGTTTAAGGGTTATGGCAGTGCCGTCTCCTTTCCGGCTCTCCATCTCGATGCTGCCCCCTAAACTTTCAATGCTTTTCTTGACCACGTCCATGCCCACGCCCCGTCCTGAAATGTCGGAGACCTGGCTTGCCGTCGAAAAGCCGGGGGCAAAGATAAGGTTGTTGATCTCCTTTTCGGTCAAATCGGAATCCGACGAGATAACCCCTTTTTCAAGGGCCTTGGCACGGAGCACATCCGGATCGAGTCCCTTGCCGTCGTCCGAGATCCGGATCAATACATTTCCTCCGCTATGCTCGGCCGCAAGATGAATGGTTCCGGTTTCTTCTTTTCCTGCCTCTCTCCTGGCCCCGGGCATTTCAATGCCGTGATCGATGCTGTTTCGAAGGATATGCACCAGAGGATCTTTCAGCCGCTCGATCACTGTTTTATCAAGTTCTGTCTCCTCACCTGATGTTGAAAGCTCGATACGTTTCCCCAAATCGTTTGACAGGTCCCGAACCAGGCGCTTGTAGGTCGAAAACGTGGTGCCGATCTGGAGCATGCGCATGCTCATGGCGTTGTCCCGAAGGCCGCTTGTAAGCATCTCCACATCTTCTGCAATGGAGACAAGATCGGGGTCACTCTCCATGAACGCCTTCTGACTGAGGCGTGCCTGGACAGTCACCAGCTCTCCCACAAGATCCACAAGGCGGTCCAGTTTGTCCGCCGGCACGCGGATGCTTGTGGTCAGGGCTGCCTCCCTGCGCCTGGAGATCTGTTTTTTAACCGCGGCCTGTTCGGCCAGGGCTGAACTCACCGATGCCATGCTGGTCGCTTTTTCATTCACCAGGATCTCGCCGATCAGGTTCTGTCTTCCAAGGGCCTTTTCAAGGTTCTCCTCCGACAGGTCTCCCCGCTTGACCAGAATTTCTCCAAGCTTGTTACCGTCCTGCGCATCCGCATTAAATTTTTCGGGATTGTCAATGATATCTATGGAGAGTTCACACTCATCCTCGACAAAAATAAAAACATCCCTGATTGCGTTCATTCCCTGGCCCGTGGTCAGGATAATGTCCCAGAAGATGTAACAGGATTCCGGATCCATGGCGTCGAGCAGGGGAATGTTCTCGGTATGGGGTGTGACGGTGCACTCCCCCATCTCCCTTAATTCATCTAAAAGGAGCACAGGATTTGTGCCGTTTGCAAAGATATCAAGGTGCGGACGAAACCTGATGCGAAAGGTTGATTGATAAAAGGTGCTTGCCGGTTCTTCACCGGCCGTCTCCGGGGGGGCCGGAGTAAGAGCAGTGTCTCCAGGGATTTCAACTACTGGAATCAACGCCTGAAGAGCGTCTATAATCTCTTTTTCCCGGCTCTCATCCCCCTTGTCACCAAAATCAAGCAGATCCTTTATGTGGTCCCTGGAAGCAAGGGTCAGGTTGATAAGATCTTTTGTGACACCGATCTCTCCTTCCCGCACCCGGTCAAATACAGTTTCAACATTGTGGGTAAATCCCGCGATGGCATCGAAACCGAACATTGCACCGGACCCCTTGATGGTGTGCATTGCCCTGAAGACCTGGCCAATAACCTCCATGTCATCGGGGCTCTCCTCCAGCTCCAGCAACGAGGTTTCAAGTTCGGCGAGCAGTTCATAGGCCTCTTCTTTAAAAGCTTCTTCTTGTGCATTCATATAAAACTCCTGTTAAACCGCAGCTATTTCATCACCTTCTTGACCACGCCAACGAGCTGTTCCGGCTTAAAGGGTTTAATGATCCATCCGGTGGCACCGGCCGCTTTCCCCTCTTTTTTCTTGGAATCCTGGGATTCGGTCGTAAGAAGTATGATCGGAATGAATCTGTATTGCGCCGTGGCTCTTACATTGCGAATCAGCTCTATTCCGTCCATGTCCGGCATGTTAAGATCTGTAATGATCATGTTGATATTTGGGGATAACTTGCCCAATGCTTCCCGTCCGCCCGCGGCCTCTATCACTTCATAACCGGCTCCTTTCAAGGTAAAAGCAACCATCTGCCGAACGCTGGCAGAATCGTCCACAGTCAGAATAGTCTGGGCCATTATTCAAAATCTCCTTTCCAAAAACATTTTTCACATAAATTTTCAGGGCACACTTGAAGGCTGTCAAACCCAGCCTCAAGCAAAGCCTGTTTAATCCCTTCGCTGTCGTTCTTGCCGGTTATGGACAACTCTTTATTCGAGTTCTCAAACGAACGGTTTGCGGCACAAAAAAGTTGGATACCCGAAAGATCAATGCGTTCTATTTTATCCAAACAAACAACCGTTTTCGAAAATTCAAAAAGAGCCTGGGAAAGTAAGTCCTTTATTTCTGCAACATGTTCAATGGTCACGTTGCCATCAAGTGTCAGCGTTGCAAGATCGCCCTTTTTCTCTATTTTGAATGTCACCGCTCCCTCCCTGTCAAAACAACTCAATGTTATCCCCAAGATCCTCAGAGTCAGAACTATCTCCGGAGACATCCTCAAATAATTCCACACCGTCATCCGACTCACTGAAGATCGAATAATCTGATTTTTCTCCAACCGAACCGGAGCTTGCTGCCACGCTCTCTTTATGAACAGTGCGCTCTTTCTCCATCGTATATCGTTCAGCCATATAGGCCTCTGTGATATGGACAGAAGCCTCTTCATCAATCCACGGAGTTAACAGCTCTTTGGAATCATTGAGCCGGTTCATCTGGATTTTAAGGTCGTCAGAGAGCATAGGGAAGAATTTGAGTCCGTCCCGTGCATCTGAAACAGACGAGGTCAGCCGAGCTGAAACCTCCAGCAACCCCCTGATTCTCCCGCTTATCTGTTCATACAACTGTGAAATCGTGGTGAGAATATTATCCAGAGAGTTCCTGCCCCCCCCTGAATCGCTGCGGCAACCTGATTCAAACGTCTTTTCAAGCTCAACACCCTGAATTGCCGAAACAATGGATGCTATAATCTCATCCACGCCTTCAATGGAAGCCTCGGCATCACTTGAAAGAGAGGTCATCTCCTTGGCAAGAACAGAAAGGGATCTTCCCTCACCCCCCAGGCGGTTTGCTTCGATTATGGCATTCAGGGCCTTCGTCTGTGACTCCCGGCTGATATTATGCAACTCAGCGGCCAGAGATGAGAGTGTTGAGGCGGTTTCAAAAGCTTTTTCACAAATAACAACCAGCCGGTTTTCCAGATCAGCGCCCCGGTTCTCAAGGGATTGAATATTCGAAAGCTCGGATGAGAGAAGAGTCAAAGGATCAGCGCCCTGTTGCCGGCAATTATCCGTTACTGTGCCGGAAGCGGCGATCTGTAGGAGGTTTTGGCCTATCAGGTTGATATCTTGTGTAATTTTCTCAAAAGCGGCCCTGTTTTGACTGTAAACCTCGTCGATCTCATGGATTACCTGATCGATCTGTGCACACTGAAGAGCAATAATGGCATGGGCGGTGGTGAAATTTTCAGAACAGCAATCATCCTCGCTTGCTATTTCCCCTCTGCGGCACAGAGAATCGACATCACTCAATCCCGAAACAATGTGCTCTATCCTCTGGGCCATGGAATCATGGAACTGAACCCCCACGACAATTTTTTCCACCTCCCGGGCTATTCCCCTGGACATGGCTTCGACCTTTTCAACCATGGAAAAAGAGTAAGCCATCAACCGCTCTGTTTTTTCTATGGAATCACCCGCAGAGTGCTCTGCCAGATCGGCAAGGCTGGTCATCTTGGCTATGCCACCGGATATCTCTCCGTACATTGACAAGAAACGGTCTTTTGATGAAACAGTAAGGGCGTGGATATTTTTGAAGACGTTGATGATATTTTCTGAGAGGTGTCGTATCTCACGGGCAATAACAGAGAAATTTTCATCGGAAATTTCAGAACGGGAGGTCTCTATGAACACATTCAGAGCCACTGCCCTCAGGTACTTGGCAATCCCCCCAATCTCACTCTGCTTGGAATCAAGCTGCTCAAAATAACCAAGGACAATTTTAACCGAATCTGATTTTGAGATGGCATCGTCACGACATTTTTTAAGCATGGCCAGGGATTGATTCACCAACGTTTCAACCTGATGAAGGGTGTTCGCATCGGAATCCTCACCGACAAGCTCTGCAACGTCAATGACCTCCCGGTTCAATGCCGTCACAAAACCATATCCTTCCTGAAGCCTCTTACCCAACTCCATGAAATCCGATTCAGCTTTTGAACTGGTGGTCAGGAGCCCCTCTTTTATGGATGAAAGATGACGAATGACTTGCGGCAATACATCGTTTTGAAGCAAGTGCCCATCATCAACAGCCTGAACGATACTATCACTATCTTTCACAACAATCTCCAGATCAAACCAGTATACGTGCACCACCTACCCCAAGCGGATAGATACCTTAAAGTAGTAATCTGTTTTTTGTCAATAAAAGTATAAAAAAAAGCTAAATTCACTATACAGAACAAAAATGCGCCATACAGGACAAACGTATCTTATACTGCACAAGTAGTTTAAAACAACAGACAATCCCCCAAAGAGAAAGCCATTTTAAATAGCTATATTTACAGCTTTATCTATCACTTAAGAAAATCACAAGAGAGGCGTTCACGAACACCAACAGGACCCCCAGAGTAAAACCGCAGCAATCAATAGCGGGCCACAATTCCATTCTTTGGCAACAAGAACCAATGACTCATAAGAGAACATCAAGCAAGGGGCAAAGCTTTACTGCTGGAAATTTGTTTGAAGATATGGGAGAACCTTTTTTGTGATTGAACAGATATGCGTACCGCAAGGGGAAAGGTGACGTGAACGTAGTGAATGAAATCTCCGATCAAACCGGTGGGTGCCCGAAGCCCCCACCCAAAAGCACCCGAAGTGTCGGTTTCTCTTTTTAAGCGCCTCACTCCGGTGCGGCATCCGCGGCACCGCTGGCAGAGTAAGGCCGCAATGAAATGCCGCGTGCCCCACTTCACAATGCCTTTTTTTCTGTTCGCTCTAACCAAACAAAAAGGCCACAGCATCATGGTGCTGTGGCCTTTTTTAATAACTGATTAAGCGTAGCGACTCTTCACCCCACGAACCAAGCATGAAGAACGCTTTCAACAAAAGACCATACCGGGAACATCAAGACATAGGTGATAGCCGAGAATGGCAGAGCATCCGATTTGCTTTTCACCACCTGTCACCGGTATTGTGGCTTAAAAGGTATACACAAGCCCGGTGGACAGCATTGTTGCACCATCCATTCTGCCACTGACATCAAAATATTCCACTTCTACCCGTATTCCAAAACTACCAAGGTTAAAAGCCGCCCCCACCCCACCTGCCACATCAAATCCATCGTCGCCGCCGTGCAGGAGATCTCCGCCGGAAAAATCAGCATCCCAGACAAAACCGCCCAGTTTGCCGAACACATCAACGGGTCCCAAACCCAGTATCAGTACACCGAAAAG
>Ga0193964_1001458_pt1 | contig 10294 bp, 7 predicted proteins | sample FB_7_MG_FD_140323 | JGI IMG/M metagenome (GOLD analysis project Ga0193964, IMG submission 140323) | Microbial mat bacterial communities from the Broadkill River, Lewes, Delaware, United States - FB_7_MG | ecosystem: Environmental > Aquatic > Freshwater > River > Microbial mats | place: USA...
ATGTTTGACTCTAGGTGCAACCTCTTCAAAATCTTCAATCGTTGAGAAGAGACCACCCACAACTCTGACAGGAAAGTTAGGGTCACTTGTAGCACTCTGCAGACCCTCTAATACAAAGATATTCATCAGTGCAAACTCAGAAGCAGTAGTCACACCCTTTTTTGCTCTATCTTGAGCTGCTAGTAGAGCTGTTTGCGGAGTTGGGTTTGGATAGTTTTTTACAGAGAAGAGTGCAGGCTGTCCTGAGAGATACCCCGTAAGACGACCTTTGTCATCTTTTTCATAATATCCTCCTTTGGGGTTGGGTGTGCTTTCATCTATATTAGCTCGCTTAAGTGCAGCAGAGTTCGCAAACCCACCATGCCCACTCAGATGCAGTACAATCACAGGAGTTTGAGGAAAGAGTTTATCGAGTTTATCTCGTGTGGGTCCCTCTTTCTCTTTGTAGAGTTCTTGGTCTGCACCAAAAGCGACTATCCATCCATCTTTATCTGGTTGTGTATGTTGGATTTTCTCTAGTGCTTCAGCTAGTGTAGGTGTGGTATAGGGACTGACATCGGTGATTGCATAGGTCATACTAGAGAGATACATATGGTCATGTGACTCAAAAAAACCAGGGACAATCGTTTGTCCTTTTAGGTTATAGTACTTTTGGTATTCACCTATTTTTTTGCGTACATCTTTTTCACTCCCTAAAGCAATAATACGATTACCCTTAAAAGCCATAGCCTCTGCTGATGGATTCTTAGGATCCATCGTTACAATGTCAGCATTGACGACAAGTACCGTTTTTTCTATATTCTTAGCATCACTCATAAGTGTTGTGAGTAAAAGTGCTAAAAAAACATTTTTTACTATTTTCATCTTTTTTTCTCCTTTTTTAACAACATGAAACTATTTTGCATACATATGTGCAGCAGCTTGAAGTATTTGGTTTGTAGTACACGCATCTCCATGATGCTTATGCTCATCGCTATGTGCGTGTTCATGTGAATTTTTATTCTGTAACTTTAACAACTCTAATCTATTTGTAATATCTGAAGATACAATACGCCCTTTAGCCTGCTTTTTAATAGGGTACATTTTTCCTTCAAAGACAGTCCCCCATATGTTTAAGTCTTTAAGCCTTTTAGGGTCAGCATTTAATGGGTTTTCATCAAATATAGTAAAGTTTGCGTATTTACCAATATCTATACTACCCACTTGTGTCTCTTTTCGTATGGCATGTGCTGCATCTATTGTAATGGCTCTGAAGGCTTCAAGGCTACTTACCTTCTCTTCTTCACCTAGAACTTTTTCTCCTGAGAGACCTAGACGATTGACTGCTGCCCATGCCAGTAGCATAGGTCGAGCTGGTGCCATAGGCGAATCGGAGTGAAAAGAGAGCTTAGCACCAGAATCAAGTACAGTGCGTCCGCGTGCCATTACCTCAGAGCGTTCAGGACCTACGCCTACTTTACTGTATTGTTCTCCTAAAACATGTATATAAAAAGGGTTAGAGCTAATCTCTGCACCCAGTTTGGCTGCACGCGTCACTTGCTCTTTTTGGGAGAATGCAAAGTGATGAATACCAAAGCGATGATCATAACGAGGCATACGGTGGAGTAAGCCCTCTAGGGTATTGAGTGATACCTCTAAGCCCATATCACCATTTTGATGCACAATGATTTGATACCCCTCTTTCCAAAATGCCCATGCACTCTTTGCAAAATCCTCAGGTTTCTGTATCCACTCTCCGTCGTGACCATCCAAATACCCATCTTGCATCTGCATAAGCTGAGAGAAGACTGCACCATCAGTAAAGAGTTTTATTTGGTTTTGTTCCCATTTGATATGTTTACCATTGAGCCGTTTGACTATATCACGAGCTACTGCTACAGCTTTGTCTGCATCTTTACCATTCATGTCATAAATCACATTCCCCGCAGGTATGAGATAGTAATTAAATGGCATCACATCACCTTCTAAGATAGAAATCATTTGTATAATCATCTCTTCAGGAAGTTGCACACCAGGATCACTAGCAGTAGTAATACCACCTGCATGTATATAGTCTCTAGCACGCTGTAGACCTAACTTGAATTTTTCAGGAGAGCCGATAATTGGAAACAGTATAGGAAGAAGTGGATACATTCCCTTTTCCCATACACGACCATCTTTCCAACTCATCATAGTGGACGCTTCTCCCAAACCTTGCCAGTCAGACTCTTTTTGCTTTAGCAATTCAAGTGCTTTGGTATTAAAATAAAACTCATGTACGGAGCGTTGCCAAACAATAATAGGGCGTGTAGTGGATATCTTGTCTAATATTGTACGATTAAGCTTGCCATGAAATGACGCATGGTACCCCCAAGTAAAGAGCAATTCATTAGGGTCTTTGAGGCTTACATCAAGTGCTTTTAGGCTATCTTGATATGCCTTTTCGCCTACTACCCCTTTGACATCTCCCCATGGGAGTTGCCAATCAGCAGGGGTAATAAAATGTGCATTTGAAACCAAGGCAAAAAGCCAAAAGTGTAGATGGGGGTCTATAAGCCCAGGGGTTATGACCTTATTGGCAAAGCTCTCATCTACTTTGAGTGCTTTTGACTCTTTGAATCGCTCTTTGAGCGTACCAGCATCGCCTACATCAATAATCTTACCATTTTTGACTGCTACTGCATTGGCTTTTTGTATATTGTGAGACATAGTGATAATCTCTTTTGCTGTAAAAATGGTAATATTCTCAAGTGTAGGAGCAGGTTGGTGGTAGAGGTTTTGTAGTGACTGGGCTCCTAAGGCAAGAGAAGAGAATCCAACTGTAAGAACAGAGGCAAAGAGTAGTGGATATGGTTTTATAAATTTAAAAATTATCATTTTTAATATCTCCTTTTTTGAGTTATAATGTAGAGTAGTGGAGTAAAGAAAATCACTGTACTATAAATTGTATTATAGTACAGATAAAAAGTAAAAAAGCTTTTTCTTTAATCTAGCCTTTTATTTGATACTATTTTTATATATCTTCCCATCTTTCATAATAAGATCAAGATGCTCATCAGGATGCAAAAGGATTTTTAAGTCTTTCAATGGGTTACCATTGATAAGTAAGATGTCTGCCAATGCTCCCTCCTCAATTACTCCTAGTTTTCCTGGATAAGGATTACGAGGACCGCTAAGTGCAAGTATCTCTGCATTGAACGATGTAGCTTGTACTAAAATCTCATAAGGAGTATACCATTTCAGACGGTTAGTAAACTCTGCTAGCTGAAGCTCTTTGGTCTCCATAGAGGTGACAAAGTCTGTACCAAATGCTGGAGTTATACCATGTTTTTTACACGCTTTCATAAGGTTATCTAGTCCATCAGCTGCCTCTTTATGTCTCTTCTTCTGCCCTTCATTAAAACTATCTGGTGATGGCTCTAGGAAAAATCCTGTTTGAGCACTGATATATGCACCTTTCTCTTTAGCAAGTTTTACAGTATCCTCAGTAATGAGGTTAGCATGCTCTAGTGTCTTCACGCCAGCTTCCAAAGCAGTACGCGATGATTTGTCAGTATAAGTATGGATAGCAGCATAGGTATTCCATCTCTCCGCTTCACCTACAAAGGCTTTGAGCTCTTCCAAAGAGTACTCTGCAATATCAAGCGGATCACGCAGACCACTTACTGCACCGCCACCTAAAATCTTGATAAAGTGTGCTCCCTTGCGGAACTGATCACGTGTTACTGTAAGCACTTCAGGAACACCATCGGCAAACATAGAGATACCCAATGCTTCTACAGGTGAAATAGCTTCACCACCCATTTGGCGAGGCCATGTGTTTAGTGAACGGAAGTCACCATGTCCCGAAGTCATACCAATAGCAGCACCACTAGTATACAAACGAGGACCCATGTGCCACTCCTCGTCAATCGATTTTTTAATTCCAAAAATAGAACCACCTACATCACGGAGAGTGGTAAATCCACGCATCAGTGACCTTTTTGCTTCTACCAATGCAAGCGCTGCATGGTAATCAGGTGGAGAGTCGATAAATGCAGTTATTCCGACATTCCACTGTAGATGCGTATGAGCATCTATAAAACCTGGAAGTAGCGTTCTACCATCACCATTGATCACTGTAGCTTCTTTAGGTGCAGTAAGATTTTTACCGATCTGCTTGATCTTGTTTTCCTCAACTAGTACATCTTGATCCATAGCCAATTTTTCATTCACACCGTCAAAGATGTTAACATTCTGAATCAAAACCGAAGATGGATGATCATTTTCAGGTTGCTTTATGGCACCACCATGTGCATTAAGTAATGTCATTGAGATACAGACAAGCAGTAGACTAACAATATATTTTTTCATTTCAAATCCTTTATATAATTCGATCGTAGGTTGATAAAGTATCAGATATGTAACAACTAAAAACCTCTTTAGGCGAGTTGTTACCACTAGATATACTTTAAACAGCAAATTTTTAACAATTTTTTTACTCATACTATAACAAAAAAGTTGAATAAAATCTATTTTGTTTAGAGCTTTAAAATATTGACAACCATCATATTTTACTTTGGAAAGAGCATCGTAAAGACAAACCGTAGACCCCAGCCCTCTGCTCCACCCTCTGGACTCTTGGCGTAGTACTTCACGCCACCCCCATAAGAGATCGTTTGGCTCCCTATCTTATCTACTTGGGTCATCATCAAAAAGAGAGGAACACTCCACTCATTATCTTCTGAAGCTTCCCAGTTGTATGTAGTCTCTGTCATCACCGAGATAGAGAGAGCATCGGGTGTCGTATAGGTCAGAAATGGTTGCACAAAAGTTGTACTGATATCTATATCTCCATCTAGTGACCAGATATGGTTCGCCAATCCCCCATAGGTCCACGGACCATCCTGTTTGAGAGCGACAGCAGTAGGGCCAGCACCCCAAGTCTCAGCTGAGACATCAGAGCCAGAAGGTACCAAAAATACAGGCCCCACACCCCATATCCAACCGCTCTGCGTAGGCTCTTTGGGTGAGAAGAAGAGGCTCTGTACTACATCACCTACACCATAGGTCACACCTGAACCTAGAGGATAGTTATCGGTTCTTATGAGAGGTACGATAGTTCGAGAGATGACACTCCACTCATCATTGAGAGAGATAGGGATGACTGGTTGGACATTGAGCGTCCATCTGTTGCTATCACTACCTGAAGTGTTGGCAAAACCTCTATCATAGTTGAGCTGCATAGGGAGTGATATCAAATTGGCTACAGGGTTGGCTAACTCTTTGGCTAGCTCCTCATTGCTCTGTGCTTTGTGTGCTTGTGCTATATCCTCTCGTACCACCTCTGTATTGAGTGAGAGGGCTTCTGAAGCCAACATAAATGCTGGCAAGCATAGAGATAGCAGAGCTATCCACCCTTTCTCTTTGTTCTTTCTCATCGTTTATGCTCCTTGTAAAGTAATGCTCTTATATTTTGAAATTCTAAAATACCATTATACAACTAAAATCTAAACTATTTTAAGATATAATCTAAAGAATCTAAAGTAAAGCTACGCCAAGGCGTAGCCTAAAGGCATCTCTCTCAGTGAAAAAGATAAAAATACTCATCGTAGAAGATGATGAGACGACATCTCTACTATTACAAAAATTTTTAGCTGATTGTGGCTTTATGGTCGATGCTGTCTATACCACTATAGATGGCATATCCTACCTCAAAAATAGTAGATATGATATGCTTCTATTGGATATCAATCTACCAGATTTTGATGGATTTGATCTCCTAAGCAATATCAAAAAGACGATTGCTATACCTACGATAGTGATAAGTGCCTACAGCGATACCGATACTATCGTCAAAGCGTTCAAATACGGTGCAAGTGATTATGTAACAAAACCTATCAAGTTCCGAGAGTTAGAGGCTAGGATCTGGGCTCTACTCAGCAGACATGAAAACATCAGCCTCCCAGAGGATACCCTACTCTTCCAGATAGAGAAAAACCAAATACTCTTCAAGGAGAGTGCTTTAGCTTTGACTGCTTTGGAGTTTGATATTTTGTCATTTTTCATAAATCATAGAGACCAAACTATATCCAGAGAGAGACTCTCAAGCTCTATAAGCTCCATAAAGTCCCATAGACTACTCGACAATCACATCAAAAATATCAGAAAAAAGATAGAAGAGGATAGTAGCAAACCTAGCTACCTAAAGACAGAATATGGCGTAGGCTATAGGTTTACATATTAGATGATTTGAATATCAGGAAAGTTATCAACCATCTCATCATAGCTCTTGTATCGTTGCAGTGCCTCTATCACTTCAGGTAGAGGCTCACTATATATCTCCTCCAAATCATACTCATCTACACCTAGATCAAAGGCTAACTGCTCGTTAGGTGGAGAAAACTTCGCATCGACTCTCTCTTTGTTGCCTCGGGCATCCACTCTATACCAGCCATACTTTTTGAGATAGATGGCGTTGAGTCCATGGAGGCAGTAGATACCATCCTTGTACTCCGAACAACTGAGCCGTTGATAGCAGAAGCCTGTGGGTATGCTGTTGGCTCGCAGTAGTGCTACCAATAGATGAGATTTGGCATAACACCAACCTGTTTTATACTTCAATACATCACTAGCTTTACAAGTGGTAATATCATCTCGATAATCACCACTATGGTGAATCTCATCTCGTACATACTCAAAACATGCCTTGGCTATCTCTTCATCACTGTTGCAATCACTTGCTAACAAGATAGCCAGTTTCTCTATCTCATCGTTCTTATAGTCTATAATATCTGTGGCTTTTAGATACATTCATTACTCCTTACTGACATTTCCTCTCCTTTTAATAATGCATAATTTATTTCACAATTTATACTCTGACCTTACGCACTCATCATTTTGGATTGTGCAAAGTTGTAGGGTAAAATCAACTCACGAAGTGGATGGATTTTCAACACCCCTACCATTATTATTAGTACAACAAAACTACCAAACCTGTGACTATGTTACGCATTGGTAGGGTGGGAGTATCCCACCATCTGTAACAATTGGTGGGATACTCCCACCCTACCTATCTGTACAATCTAAAGAGTACAATAACCATGGAGTGCATAACATTAGTTATACTTTCTGCAGTACAATCGTAAACATAGCACCACCCTCTACATTTGTCACATCTATAGCTCCCTTCATATTCTCCTCTATGATCATCTTGGTGAGATAGAGACCTAGTCCTGTGCCACTCTTGGCTAGCTTGGTTGAGAAGTATGGGTCAAATATCTTATCTATTATCTCTGGAGAGACTCCTCCTGCATTGTCTTGGATCTCTATGATGATATCACTATTTTTTGTATAGGTTCGTATCTCGATCTTTTTATCTACCTCTATTTTGTTATCGACAAAAGCATCTTTGGCATTGTTTAAGATATTGATGATCGATTGTCCCAACTCATTGGGAAAGCCCTCACAGCTTGGCCCCTCTACTAGCTTCAACTCTATAGATATATTTGCCCTATCAAATATAAGTGCAACCAAATCTATAGAGTCTATAATAACCTCACCTAAATCAAACACTACAAGCTCTTTATCTGGTTTGAAAAAGTCTCGAAAGGTATCGATAGTATTGGACATATTGGCTATCTCTCTATCGGATGTTTTTTGAAAATAGTCTAAAAACTCACTATCTAAGGTATCGTTTTTGGATGCCATATAGATAGTTTGATTGAGCATATCGAGATTGTTGAGTGGTTGTCTCCACTGGTGGGCTATCATACTTATCATCTCACCCATCTGTGCTAGTCTTGATTGGTGCATCATCAAGATATGCTGCTGTTTGTTTTTTGCTACCTCCTGTTTGACCCTCTGCTCTAGTGTATGGTTGAGTACCTGCACCTCATCTTTGATCATCTCTAATTTTCTATTTTTTTTGCGTAAGATAATCAAAAAGAGTGCGCCTACCAAAATAAACCCAATAAACCCCAAGACAATATTGAGAATCAATGCATAATCAACCCTCTTCTCATACTTGATCGCTGTCCATCTGTTGAGGATTTTTTGGTGGGTCGCCTCGGAGGTACTATCTATAATCTTTTGAAATATATTCAAAAGCATGCCATCATCATCTCTGACAGCTATCCGCAGGTCAAGATCATCATCAAACTTACCTGCTATCTTGATATCACCTAGGAACTCCTTTTGAGAGATATAGCCGATACTAGGCAAGGCATCTATATACCCAAAGAGCTCTCCCTTGCTGACCCTCTCTAAGCCATCTCGGATATTGGCAACCTCTACGATAGTAAGGTTTGGATACTTTATCTTGAGCGTCTCTATATAACCAAAGCCCTTTGGGATACCAAGCTTCTGATTGGTCAGGGTATAAAAGTCTGTCATAAAAGGGACATCAAGCTTGGTAGTGAGTACGAGAGGGGCGGTAGAGTATGGAGTTGTAAAATTCATATACTCCTCTCTCTTGGGTGTCTTCATGATGAGTGATAGGATATCACATCTTCTCTCTTTGGCATACTCTAGTGACTCTGTCCAGTTTTTGCTAGGGACTACGCTGATAGGTATACCCAACTTCTCTTGAAAGATTTTGAAATAATCAGCACTCAGCCCTCTATATTGCCCATTTTTATAGGATTCAAAAGGCATCCAGTCTGGGTCGATGCACATCTTGACCTCTTTTTTCTCTCGGAGGTAGGCTTTTTCTCTTGGGGATAGATCTATAGGGTTTAGTTGGTTTTTCATCTTTGCGACAAACCATTTGGATTTTAGTGCTTGCATCTCTTGTGGGGTGACTACATTTTGTGCTTTTTGTACTATATCTATCAGTATTCTGTCGCTCTTTGCACTTGCTAGCCGTAGATGTGTCGTCACTCGCTCATCCTCTATATACTGTGTCGCTAAGACATTGGAGATGGCATTGTTTTGGATGAGATAGTCCAGAACCGCTTTTGTCCCAATGATAGCATCTACCCTCCCTAGAGACAAGAGACTCAAAGCCTCTAGCGAATCCTTCACCAAAACCTGTTTGATGCTGGGATAGTTCTCTTGGATAAACTTCTGGGTAAAAAACCCCTCCTGCATAGCTATGGTTTTGTTTTTCAAATCTTCTAAACTATTGATGTTTTGATTTTGGATATTTGTGTATATGGCTGGCTTCAAAGAGAGTGTAATATCTGTAAAACTAAAGATATCCTCTCTCTTCTCATCTTTTACGATATTGGTCATGAGGTCTAGTTGCGGTGTCTGGAGCATCTCTACAAACTCAGACCAACTATACCCACTGATATGTTCCACTCTGATATCTAGCTTCTGGGCTACTAGGTTGATATAGTCTATACAAAACCCCTTGGCTACCCCATCTTCGTTGAAGTTAAAGGGTGGCCAGTTTTTTTCATTTTGTACTTTGATAGTGGGATGACTCTGGAGATACTCCCTCTCTTGCTGGGTTAGATATATATTGGGATCTGTATGGGCAGAGAGCTCTATTGTACCACTGAGGAACATCGTGACTAGGAGTACTGTTCCTATCAATCTACCGCTACTTTTTCTCATCTTCTATGCTCCTATCCCTATCTATCAAAACATTCTAGCATATAAATCTAAATAATTTTAATGTACAATTATGATTAAACTATTTTAAAGGATGAAAAATGTATCGCTACAAAAACCTTTTTGCTCTTATGGGGAGCCTCCTCTTGGCAAGTACACTCGCTCTCAATGCTTCCTCAGAAGATGCGGAAGACAAAGAGAGAGAAAAAACTGCCAAAGCTATCACTACACTTACCCAAGCAGGGACAAAAGATAGAACTGAAGCAGGTATCTCCGCCAATGCTCTTATCAAAAAAGCCTATGCAAATATAGGAGCACTCAAAAAGTATAGTTTTGAAGCGACTATCTTTAATGAAGATGACTTAGATGGAGATATGATGATCTATCTCCAGCACAACTACAAGTAAACAAGTAAGGGGGTCAGGTGATAATGATAACTTAATAAAATTTACGCTAAACTTCCCAAAAGATAAAAAGAGGTAACTGATGGCGAGACGACCACGCATAGAGATAGCAGGATATTATCACATCATCAACAGAGGTGTGGCACAACAAGCTATCTTTAGAGAGCCTAGTGATTACGAATATTTTGAAGAGTTAATGTGCTTTTATATGCAAAGCTATGGTATCACGCTACATAACTATTGTCTTATGAGAAATCACTATCATCTACTCATAGAAACAGCACAAGAAAACCTCTCTAAATTTATGAGACAACTAGGCATGAACTATGCTATCTACTTCAATAAAAAATACAAAAGAGTAGGACACTTGTGGC
>Ga0193964_1001463_pt1 | contig 10278 bp, 8 predicted proteins | sample FB_7_MG_FD_140323 | JGI IMG/M metagenome (GOLD analysis project Ga0193964, IMG submission 140323) | Microbial mat bacterial communities from the Broadkill River, Lewes, Delaware, United States - FB_7_MG | ecosystem: Environmental > Aquatic > Freshwater > River > Microbial mats | place: USA...
ACTCGACTATCAAGTTTTATTGTAATATACTGATACTACTAAATATTATTGCAACCACATTGAAACACAGACTGTCTTGGCATGATTTTTAAAGTACAATAATATCAGCATGTTACGCTTTTTGAAAATATTTAACCTACGAAAACGCTCATTTCTAAGCTCAGTGTTTACGGGGTCAAGGAAAAAACTTGATAGTCGAGTATCACACTGCTCTTAGGGGGGGAAGGCTCCTGACCTACCCGGTCATAACATGGAGGTATAAATGAAAGTCGGAATATATTTTGTAGTTTTTTCTATCGCTTTGTTCTGTGCAAGTTGTGAAGCAGACAAAAACGCCGTTTCCCTTGAAGTGACGGCGACGGCGTATACATCAAATCCAGGGGAAACAGATTCTAATCCTTCCTTGACCGCGTGGGGCGACACTCTGGAACCAGGCATGAGGGCTATTGCTGTTTCAAGAGATCTTATAAAGATGGGTTTATCCCATAATAAAGAGGTGAGGATTGAGGGCTTTAAGGGAACATATATTGTTCTCGATAAAATGAATAAGCGATGGGAGAAAAAGATTGATATTTATATGGGATTAGATGTTAAAAAAGCAAAGGAGTGGGGTAAAAGAAAAGTTAAAATTTATTGGAAAGATGATAAATCATAACAACCGCGTGGACTCAACCGGGAAAGTCGGTGCGTTTTTCTCTTTTGCCTCCAGCATTGGCAAACTCAATTTTCAAACTGCTGTCTATGGTCATGTTAAATTGAGCCCAATATGTCTCTTTGTTTTATTTGTCAGATTAAAATATTCAGCACCTTTTTCTACTCTTATTTTTGATTTAAATAAAAAAATCGTTACGGCAAGGTGCCGCCTTTTTCAAATTCATTAGTAGCAGGAAATAATAATTGTTGTGATAGCGTAGAGTGAATAGCTTCCCAACGTTCTTTAGCAGCATTTCTTAATTTATCGCCTTGTTTTCCTTTTGCCGTTAAAGCCGCTTTATGATTATCAAGAGCATTATAGTGCAAAGCTTTCACCGTATAATATGTATTGTCTTTAAAGGCATTGTAAACATCATCAACATTCTTTTGTGTGTCATCAATAAATACAATATTTTTGACGGGAAAAGCTGTATTACCTGAATTGTGATTTTCATAGTATTTAAGAAGACAATTCAGCATCACGCCCTTATTTTGACCTGCCACATACATAATCCCCTGTTGATAAACCACCTCTCTTGTACCTGAAATATTACACGGCGTAAAAGGACTGGGCAAACTTGATATGTTCATTGGCCCCATGCGTAAAGAATTTTTACTGATCGTATCAAGAAAACTGCTGTGGTTGGAATCATTCACTTTTAAGCTATCCATCTGCATTTCAGTGGCAGAAAGATTACTTCCGCCCCTTGCGGTTTCAACCAGTAAGCGAACACCTTTACCGGTTAAATCATAAAGAACAGATGGAAGATCTTCTTCTGTATAATCCATTTTATTCATGGCAAAAAGAAGTGTTGAGATGTTCAATAATTCACCTTCAGTGTCTGCAACTCTATAGGGAGATGCAGTACCAACCAGATTCGACTGCCAGGCATACCAGGCAGGGCCGCCAAGATACTGGCAAGAGTCCGGCTTAGACTCGCTGGAACATCTCATCATTGTTAAGGTGTCGTCATCATCCATTACAACCAGAGTTGAATGGGGTTCACCCATCTCCATTACAATTTCTTTTAATTGCTGAAAACTGCCAACCTGATTTTTTGATGAATCAGCATAACCTATGGAACAACTTATAAATAAAAAAACGATCATAAAGAGCCCTGAAAAATATCTCATCACATATATCCTTTTTATGTGTGTTATTAGATTGACCGTCACCTATTCTGAAAATTTTCTATTGATTATATCTGCATAATGAATGGCAAACTCACGCTGGGACACACCCTGGACAATAGTTATCTTTCTTGATCCTGAATCAACAACATATGTATTACCACACTGATTATCGTCGTGACTGTCTGTAGTATTAACATCAATATACTCATTATGGGATTGATAACACCCAAGGCCATCAGCCATTATCATGGTCGCAAGCGGATCAAAAATTGGAACCGGAATCCCTTCATTGCTGCTGCCGATTTTCTTTTTAAAAACATTTTTTGCAAGGGTCGCTATAGGATCGGTTGCTGTTATTTTACTTATATAATCAGGGCTTAGAATTACATAATCACAGGCATCCAAAGGAACTAACGTGACTGGGATTGTGGAATCAAAAACTTTTTTTGCTGCAACAGGATCAACAAAGACATTCCATTCGGCAACATAGTTGGTACTATATATAGGTCCCTGATCCCACTCTGGTTTTGCACCATTTAATAAAGATACATTACCATCCACATAAACAGCTCCTGCCATTGCATAAACAGACTCAATCTTATCAATTGAAGCGGGAGGATCAAGCTCCAGCAATTTTGCAAGATTAGTAAAACCGCCAAGGGAAAGAATCGTAATATTATCTTTTGTTTGTTTTAAAGTATCAGCAATAAACTCCCAGGCAGGGCGCTCATCAATATCTATTAAAGTTTTTGGATTAAGTGATCCAAGCAACCCCATGATGTCATTCATATCATCTTTAAATGTTTGAGGAAAAACATGATCAAACTTCATCGGTGTACTTGTTCCGACACAAACACGTGCCTTTGTTTGAGAACCTAATTCCATAAGGGTTTTAGCAATAATAGTTCCCCAGCGAAGATCAGTCTCTCCACATCCGGTTACAGTAACACCTACGATCTCAATTGAAGGATTTTTCATTAAATAGAGAATAGAAAGCACATCATCCCATCCCATATCTGTGTCGATAATAACTTTTTTTTTGCTGATTTCCATGAATTGTTCCTTTTAATTTCCAGATATTGTTTTGCATTTACACAGCTGATTCATGAGATCTACGGCATTAATAATAAAAAATTGATGAATTTAATTTTTTTTATATCAATCCCTAACGAAAAAATAAGAACATGATAAAATAATGAAGTAATACTTAGTTTATTACCATAGGATAAGCACTTCCTTTTTGTCAACCAAAGTATGAAAAATAAACAAAAATTGGAAATATGGCCCCAGCCGATCCCGGGCACAACATGTTGTGCCCGGGATAAAAGAGGGGACATATAAAATAGGGGACCACTATTTTTAATGGTATCTTCTTTCAAGTCAGTGTAAATTGGCATTCTGCCAAGACGCCCGAGGATAGTAGAGCCCAAAGCCCTCTTCACATTATTCATATGAAATGATCGTTCAAAACCCTGAAATATTCCGGAAACATGTTCTCAAGATCCACAAGAAGCATCCTGAACTTTTCCATCCGGATAGGTCTAAGACTTGCCAAACGCTTGGGAATCCATTACATTTGACTCATTTTTAAGAACATGTGCCGTGCTCGGCACACACAATGCAAGTCAACCGGGCGCTCGTTAGAAATCAAAAGAAGGGCGAGACAACAGGCAAAAAGATATAGTCATTCCTATTGTATTCCCTGATTATAGGATCATTGTTGAAAAACCGTGAAATATATTCTATTGCTGGAGATGTAGCGTATAAGGGTAAGATGACAATTCTACCAAAAGATAGCGCCGTGATCGATTTTATGACCCCAGAATCTTACCAAGGATGGGACGGCGACACATTGTATATCATTGGCAATAAACAGCTCAAAATCAAGGCGTGAAATTTCTAATCGGGATAGGACTGCCCATCACTGAGGCGCCGTCCCTCACCACCCGGCATACGGATCACGTACCGGGGCGATTCGGCTGATTTTAGAAATCACTTCCCGGGCAGATACAAGCTTTATCAATAAAAAATTTTCAGGCATAGCAATGACCACCCATTTGATTCCATGCAAATTTCAAGATTATGACAGCTAAATATAGGCTATGGAAAGCAGTTTGCTCTACTTTTACCCTAAGAATCGACACCGAGCCTTCGACCCGGTTAATGCAACCCAAAAGCTGGAACGACCAAATTAACCGCCGGGAAATTTCACGGTCCGGGCTTGGCCGTTCTACTTAACGTTCTTTTTAATTGCGGTGTATTTTTTGTAAACAAGATTCATCGCAGCGAAAACTTTAACGGCAGGACGGAATATAGCCCTTATGGAACCCCAAAAAGGCCGCATGATAAAATTGGAAACAAGAATTGAAGATATTAAAATAGATTCAAGGAGGATTTAAATGCCGGATAAACTGGAAGCAGGGGAACTGAAAAAACTAATACAATCTGTTTTCTGTCTAACTAAAGATGATCGCCATCTGCTGCTTATTGTGGATGTGCCTGACGAACAATTGCCGGATACTGAGTTGTGGGGTGCCCGCCGGCAGATTGCCGGTCTCTGGCGACGCATGCTGGATGCCGGCAAAGAGGATCTGGGCCTGGAAAGTGTACGGTTGCTGGCCTACCCCAATGTGCATACCAACAATGCACAACTTCCCGCCTGGGGAGTGTTTGTGGACGAGGCCCAAGATCTTACGAGCCACAGTCTGAGCACAATAAATGACCGAATCAATATAGAAGAGGCCCTGTCTAAAGTACAGATTGTAATCGCCTTGACCCAACTTTCCACTACCGCACCGTTGAAACTTCTCTCCAAAAAACACGATTTCAGGGCCGCCACAATGCCCGGTTTTTCCAAAGCGATGATACCGGCGTTGCGTATCGATTACAGCCAGGTCAACCATCGTGTCAACCGGGTTAAAGAAGAGGTGACACGGGCCCTTTCCGCAGAAATCTGTTTTATTGTAGATGCAGAAAATAAATATGAGATTTTTTTCGATCTGCGACACAGGAAAGGTCACGCATCCGGGGGGCAATTTCCTGAAAACGGCCTTGCTGGTAATCTGCCATCGGGTGAAAGCTATATCGTTCCTTATGAGGGAGAACTGGATGATGTATCAAAATCCAGTGGTATATTGCCGGTTCAAATTAAAGAAGAGGTCGTGCTCTATAAGATCGATAAAAACAAGGCAGTTAAGGTTATCAGCCAGGGAAAGCATTCCAGGCTTGAAGCGCAGCGCATTAAAGAGGAGCCTGCCTATGCCAATATTTCGGAAATCGGTTTTGGTGTACTAAAGGATTTTGGCCTCACACCCATTGGTGTTACTTTGCTGGACGAAAAACTGGGCCTGCATATTGCTTTTGGGCGTTCCGATCATTTCGGAGGGGCTGTTGGGGTTGATGATTTTTCCAGCCCTGAGGCTGCAATTCACATTGATCGTATCTATATTCCGGAAACAGCCCCGCGCATCCATGTGGCCCACGTACGCTTGACCTATCCGGATGGTAGTTCCCTGGAGATAATAAAAGACGGAGATTATACTATTTTTTAAAAGCATCAAGGAGATGACCCATGCTCGAAATTATTGTAACACTTCCTGTTGTTGCTCTTGTTGTCTACGGTATTTTGAAGGGCTGGTATACCCAGGCCGTTCTTATTGTGGCTGGTTTTATTTTATTGATTGCCGGCTGGCTTATTGGCAACAGCCCTATCATTCCTGATGGCAGTGTCGGGGGCGTTGCGCCCTCGGCCTTTTGGTTTTTTGACCTTTTTGAAAAATTGAGAGGGCTGTTCAGCGCCACAGCCGCTAATTTAGGAATGAATATCATGGCCGTAGGGGGATTTGCCGCCTACATGTCCGGTCTTGGTGCGTCTCATGCGCTGGTCAGGATCACCACTGCCCCCATGAACAGACTGAAGTCGCCCTATGCGGTTATTGCTCTGGGGTATGTTATTGGCGCCTTTCTCAACATGTTCATTACCAGTGCCACCGGATTAGGCCTGCTTTTAATGGCCACCATGTATCCTGTTTTCAGGGGACTGGGCCTGAGCCGGCTGTCAGCGGCGGCACCCATTGCAACCACCGGGGCATTGGAACTTGGTCCAACCCAGTCCAATGTCATTTATGCTGCCGGACAGGCCGGTATGGATGTTACCGAATATGTATTCAGTTATCAGATTCCTGTTGTTGTCCCGGCCATCCTGGTCATGGCAGTGCTCCATTTTTTCTGGCAGAGTTACATGGACCAGCGTGAAAAGACAGCCCCTGGAATTGAAAAAAGCACCACCCAGGAGGTAACATCCAGTGCTGAAGATGAAAAACTTAAAACCACACCAGGTTATTTTGCCCTTTTAAACATGATTCCTCTGATCTTTGTGATTATTTTCAGCAAGATGACAAACATCGGCTACTCCATCCACCTTGTCACGGCCATCCTGGTTAGCATTTTCATCTGTGTGATCGTTGATATTTTCAGCACCAAGAGTGTCAAGACCGCATTTAATAATTTCAAGAGTTGTATGGACGGCATGGGCCAGGTTTTCAGCTCAGTTGTTACATTGGTGATTGCAGCCGCAATTTTTGCAGACGGCCTAAAACAGGTGGGTATTATTGATCTTATTCTTGAATCTGCGGCCTCCGCAGGCTTTACTCCTGGCGGAATGAAACTGGTTATTGTTTTGGTCATTGGGGTGTCTGCCATCTTGATGGGATCCGGCAATGCCTCTTTTATGTCATTTGGGGAACTGGTCCCAAACATTGCCGAGAAATTTAACATTAATCCGGCGAAAATGCTTCTCCCGATGCAGGAAACATCATCCCTGGCCCGGACTGTGTCGCCCATTACAGCCGTCATCATTGCTGTTTCCGGTCTTGCAAAAGTTAAGCCCATGGACTTGGTTAAACGCACCTCAGTTCCCATTGTCGGCGGCATGATTACAGTGGTTATTTTGAACTATCTACTTAAATTTTAGGAAAAAAGCTGTTACGCCGAGTATGGTGACTATTTAGAAAAGCGCCTAAAATATAGAATTCGAATATAGCTGAAGACTGAGGTGCCGTTTATGGTAGAAGTATGAAATGGGGGGCGTTCGATGGAAACAATGGGAAAGCCTATACCACAAATTTCAAATAATATTGATTTGTTGAATGGGAAACCTTGATTATTATCATTACACTCTAACAATCAACTTGTACCGGGTTTCACCGGTGATGTTGGGGTTATGTGATTTGTCCTTCCCTGAAGTGCAAAGCTACCCAAAAATAGTATTGCGCGTTGCGCAATATGCCGTACAATATATACGTAAATATTCGGATTAGTACTATTTTTCTCCCAGCTCAAAAGAAACCGGACTGATCTGATGCCCTCACTGACGCCGGTATCATGGAAGCGGAATCACCTCATCCCCATTTGCAATGCCAGTTATGCCTTTCCTGGAAATTTCTACAAGGGACATGGCCACTTTGTCCTGGATGGGAATGGCAGACATGGTTTCCATGACCAATATTGTTGCCAGCCCCTTTTGCAGACTGACGTTCATAATGCTGTTGCGATTATAGAATTCTGTGTTTCGGGCAAAAAGAACCAGGCTCGTTTTAAAGTCAATCGCCGGCACATCTTCCCCCGGCTTCAGCACCTTGAACAGGCCTTCAAATAATTGAGTGTTATCTATGAACCCCACTGGTGTTTCACGAAGCCCTTTGGGAAAAGGCAAAAGCTGATCCACGGGACAATCTCCTTGCCAGGAAGCCAGAATTTTTATGTTCACCGGTTCAGTTATCGGTGCGCTACCAACGCAGCCTGTCATCATCAGAAGGCAGATAAAAATTGGGAAGAGGTGCTTTGAAACCATTATGCAAAATTGTTTTTCCATGATCTCTCCTTTTCTTTATTTTAGCATATTTGTATTGTCAGGAGACAATCCAACAGATATTTGTCCCCCGGGGACGCAGACAGCAAAGCGATGCTTATGGATCAAATATCATAAAATTACCCTATTGAGTATGGGGACCTATTCGTTTATAAGGTAAAATTGATTTTTACCTTTCTTTAGAAAAAAAAATGATAATTTTACGGTCATATGCATATCTGATTTTTTTATTGGTGCCGGCATTTGCTGCCGGCTGCCAGGATACGGTTTACCTAATGCCCACGCCTTCGTTCATTGCCTCAGGAGCGCACAATCTCTTTGCACTCAACCCCCATCTTAAAAAAAACAATAAAATTTCAGTCTTTTATGCCACCAACCGCTCCCCCTTGGGAAAAGGTCAATTCACCAATTATTCCATTTTTCCGGGCAGAAAAATCAGCCTGGGGGTTGCCCATCTTGAAATAGGAGATGAAAAAACAGACTGGGAAAAGCTCTTTAATATATCAACCACAGACAGTATGAGCCGCCGGCCTGCGCTTTACCTTGACCGGCTTGAGGAACTGGTATCACTGCCCTTGCCTGAGGGAATAACGGCCCTGCCTGAAAAATTTCAAGATTTTGTGGATCAGATCAATACCTGCCTTGACAACAGCATGGATAAAGACATTCTGGTTTATGTACACGGCGCCAACTCCACAATATACAGGGCATCGGCCCACGCCGCCCAGTATCGGCATTTTACGGGCCAGAATTCTGTGGTCTTGGTTTTCTTGTGGCCGTCGGCAGAAAATATTCTGGCCTATGGAAAGGATGTGCGGCATGCCCGAAGGTCGGCACCGGCTTTTAAGCACCTTATTTCCATTCTATTCAAACATACAAAGGCCGAACATATCAACATACTTGCCTACAGTGCAGGTGCAAAAATCGTAAGTCCGGGCCTTGCCGGTCTTGGTCGTGACATCCGGGAGAAAAAATCAGAGCAGGTAAAACTGGGGGAAGTCTATTTTGCCTCCGCCGATATCGGGATTGATACATTTGTTGAAAACCTTCAATCCTATATTGATATTCCGCGACGGGTAACAATGAGCGTAAACATGAAAGATTCCGTCCTAAAAATGGCCTGGAGACGTCATAAAACCTCCAGGGCGGGGCGCCCGGACACAGGCGACTTGGGGGAAAAAGACGCTGAATGGATATATAGGGCTGTCCATGACTCCTATCTTCATGTCATCAGTGTGGATGACAAAACAGTCAAGGGCATGTCTCCCAGGTCCCATAATTTTTGGTACAGCCATCCCTGGGTCAGCAGCGATATGCTTGTTCAGTTTATGTTTCATATGGACCCATTGGCACGGGGACTGACAAAAAAGGTCAATGGGGACGGGTTGTATTTCTGGACATTTCCCGAAAATTATCCAGACCGCATTGTCGAGATACTGGACCGGGCCAAACAGATTCAGAACTAAAACAATCGTTGAAAATATACAACGGTGATACCCGCCGGGGCACCTCTGAGTATGTCGGCACCTGGCCGGAAAAATCATTGACAATCCAGCCCTGGTTTTCTATGGAAAGCAATCCATAATCGTTCCATCGAAAGGAGAAAATCATGATACTCCCAAAGCAATTCAGATTCCTGCTTCACGGCGTTTCCGGTCTGCTGCTGAGCATGGCGCTTGTCTGCTCCGCCGGGGCGGATCAGGGCTGCATCGACTGCCATTCCAGCCAAGAAAAACTCATCCAGAACCTGAGCAAGGAAAAGCCCAAGAAATCGGCCATGACCTCCGGAGCCGGCTGAGGCGGCTCTGTGACGCCGTTGGCGCCACAAGAAAAGGTTATGGTATCCCAAGAGTTTACCGATTCCGAACACGGCCAGGTGGGCTGCACCGAATGCCACGCAGGCAATGGAGATGCCCAGGACAAGACCGCCGCCCATAAAGGTATGATTCCCCAGCCCTCTTTCAACAATCTGGACGACGCCTGCGGCGACTGCCATGATGAAATCGTCCAGGGCGTCTCCCAATCCCTTCATTTTTCCCTGTCCACCTTTACCACCATCATGGCCAGCCGCACCGGCGGCAACGATGCCCATCTGGACATGGCCCAGGAACGCCACTGCGGCGACTGCCATACCAGCTGCGGCGGCTGCCATGTAAGCCGGCCCAAAAACGTGGGTGGCGGGTTTGTGGACGGCCACAACTTCAATAAACGGCCTTCCATCCTGGAACAGTGTACCGCTTGCCACGGCAGCCGGGTGGGTAACGAATACATGGGCAAACGGGGCCAGGGAGATGTTCATGCCCTCAAGGGCAATATGCACTGCGTGGCCTGCCACACCCAGGAGGAACTCCATGCTCCGGCTCCGGCGGACCTGCCCGGCCGATACCACCTGGCCCAGAAGCCAAAATGCACCGACTGCCACAAGGATCTGGAAAAAGGATCAATACGGGACCATGAGATCCACGCCGGCAAGGTGCAATGCCAGGTTTGTCATTCCCAGACCTATACCAATTGTTACTCCTGCCATACGGGCATGGACAAAGACGGCCTGCCCTATTACACCACCCAGCTGGACAAAGAAA
>Ga0193964_1001468_pt1 | contig 10265 bp, 9 predicted proteins | sample FB_7_MG_FD_140323 | JGI IMG/M metagenome (GOLD analysis project Ga0193964, IMG submission 140323) | Microbial mat bacterial communities from the Broadkill River, Lewes, Delaware, United States - FB_7_MG | ecosystem: Environmental > Aquatic > Freshwater > River > Microbial mats | place: USA...
AAACCATCCGAGATAGCCCTAGAGCTTTTCTATAATCTCTTTATATATCTCTAAGGCTCTGCTGTGGGGAATATCTACATCATCAAAATAGATTTTTTCTCCTGCTTTTACCTCTTTACGCATTGTGATATTTTCACATAATCCTATAGGGAGGGTCTCTTTGTTGTCTTGAATTTTGACTGCTACACCACGGACATCAAAACTTCCTATTCCTTTGTCTATGTAGTCACCTACTTTGAGGTCTTTTTTGGCTATAGAGGCTACGCTGATTGTAGGGGTTTTACTGTTGTCTAATAAAACGCCTCCACCTGAGAGTACTCGTTTGATTGTTTTGACAATCTCTAGGTGACAGAGGTGAAAAGTACGGTCTAAAACATAGTAGGGACCATCTCCTAGTTTGAGGTAGTTAAGAGCCTCTTTTTGTGGGTGTTCTGCTACAATAAATACACCAGCAGGGAGTTTGGCAGAGAGGAGATAGTCACTTATAGGAGAGCCTATATTTTTGGCTTTTGAGGCTAATATATTGCCTCCTAGTGTCATATCATCATAGTGTAATCCCACAAGTCCCTCTTGAAGAATATTTGCAGGGAGTCCATTGGCAATAAGGGTTTGTTCTATCTGTATTTTGGTTCCATCTGTAAAAGAGGTAACCATAGGCAGACTAATATTTGACCGTTTTGCCCAATATTTCATATCTTCTTTGGTGGGAGTGTGATTTAAAAATCCTTTGATATTGCCATAGACAAGAGGGGTAAAGCCCATCTCTATAGCTTCTTCATGGAGTGTGGCTAATGCACCTGGTTGGTCTCCATCGGCTTCTGTTACAAGACCTTTGTCTATAAAGTATGAACCTGTTGTAATATGAAACTCTGAGTTCATTGTAACAACAGGAATATTAGCTTTTAGAATTGCTTCTATGGAGTCTGTAGCATACAATACATCACCGCTACACTCTACAATCAAATCAGATTTTTCTATCAAAACAGTTAAATCATTTGTCAAGAGTTCATTTCGTGGAAAGTCTGCTCTCTCAAGGGTATCTGTGCGTGTTAATATTCCTGAGATGGTATAACTTTTGTGTTGGTCTAATAGTCTTACTAATCCTCGTGAAATAAATCCTGTCCCTATAACCCCTATCTTATACATGAAACCCCTTCTATTTTTTGACTAAATAATAAAATAACATTATATCTTAATCGTATTAAATCAAAATACTACACACCTTTTGGTATAATTCTTCTAATCAATATAGAAGGAACTTCTTGGATAGTATACTCCCTGCTTATCGTGACCCACTCTTTAGTATTTTGCTTATTGTTGTGCTTAGTCTTGTTATCTCTTTGGTAACTTATGCTTGGGGAATCTATCAACAGCAAAAAGAGAAAAGTACACTCCATAAGTTTTTGGAAAAGTTTGATACCTCTGAGTGTGCTTTGGATACGACTACAATGCTCTATGATGAGGCAGTCTTTAAGCCTTTGGCACTCTTGGCAAATGCTTTTGAAAATAGTGGTGAGTATCATAAGTCAATTAATATCTATATCTATCTTATCAAACATACTCAAAATCAAGTAGACAAAAGCGACCTTATGGAGCGGTTAGGCAGAACCTATCTTCGTGCAGGGTTTTTGGAACGAGCAAGAACAATCTTTTCAGAAATTCTTCACAAACAACCACGAAAACCCAAAATACTCTATGAGTTAGGGATAGTCTATGAGATGATGCGAGAGTACGACAAAGCCCAAGAGGTTATAGAGCCTTTGCAAACATTAGGTGAAAAGACAAGAGAGTTTGAGAAGTTTTTGGAGTTTGAAAAAATCTCTTCAGATAAAGCTCTCTCACCTCAAGAAAAAATAGTACTCCTAGAAGAGCTTGTAGATGAAGAACCAGCACTCTATCGCCCAACCCTTACACTCTTTTTTCGCTTAGATATTCAGAGAGCATGGGCATTGATGGACAGACGCTCACTCCATAGTGTTTTGGATATTTTATGGTTTTTGCCCTACTCACAACTCGATTTGGATATAATTAACCTCGATAAGCGTTTAATGACAATCTATTACGCCAAAGGCTACCTCAAAACACCAGCACAAGAGAGTGGTATCTTTGCTATTGATATGTTGGCATCAGGAAGAATAAGTGGATATGAAGAGGGAGATTTGATATTTTCTTATCTTTGTAAAAAATGCAAACAGAATTTTCCGCTCTCTTTTACACGATGTCCAAACTGTTTGGCTATTAATACTATTGAGGTAGAAGAAGATATTGCCAAAAAAAACCCGCAAACGACTTACTCTAGTAGTTTACTTTAAGTAGAGATAATAATATAACCTTTAGGAGAAAACAGATGACACAATACCAAGAGCTTGAAGAGAGGCTTAGTTACTCATTTCAAAATGAGCAATTGATTATTGAGGCTTTGACACATAAAAGTTATAAAAAGCCTTACAATAATGAGCGGCTAGAATTTTTGGGTGATGCAGTACTAGATTTGATTGTAGGAGAGTTTCTCTATCATAAATTTCCTGACTCTGATGAGGGTATTTTGTCTAAGACAAGAGCATCTTTGGTCAATGAGAGTGGATTTACACTTATAGCCAAAAGAATTCATTTAGGCAAATATCTCTATCTTTCAGCAGCCGAAGAGAACAATAGAGGCAGAGAAAAATCTTCTCTTCTCTCGAATGCTTTTGAAGCGATTATAGGAGCTGTTTATATAGAAGCAGGGCTTGAAGTGGTCAAAGATATAGTGATTGCATTGCTTAAAGAGACACATCCCAAAATTGATCTTCAATCGCTCTCGCGAGACTACAAAACAGCTCTCCAAGAGCTTACACAATCTAGCCATGGAATTACACCCACCTACGAGTTACTAAGATCGTATGGTCCTGACCACCAAAAAGAGTTTGAGATAGCTATTATTCTTCATGGAGACACAATAGCTACAGCTCAAGGAAAAAGCAAAAAAGAGGCTCAACAAAAAGCAGCACAAATAGCATTAGAAAAGCTAAGATAGAAGGTAAAGAGATGAACAGTTATGGTAAAAAATTTACAATCACTACTTTTGGGGAGTCTCATGGCAAGGCACTAGGGTGTATACTCGATGGAGTACCAGCAGGATTAGCCATAGATGAAGGATATATCCAAAGCGAACTAGACCGCCGAAAACCAGGCAAAAGCCCCCTAGAGACAGGGCGTAAAGAGGATGATAAAGTAGAAATACTCTCTGGGGTATTTGAGGGATTGAGTACAGGTACGCCTATTATGATGGTGATTTTTAATACCAATCAAAAGAGTCGCGATTATGATAATATCAAAGACCTCTTCCGTCCCGGACATGCAGACTTTACCTATTATCACAAATATGGTATTCGAGACTATAAAGGTGGAGGGCGTTCAAGTGCTAGAGAGACAGCCGCAAGAGTAGCAGGTGGAGCAATAGCCAAACTTATGCTCAAAGAGATGGGCATAGAGATTCAATCAGGTATCTGTGAAATAGATGGGATTGTAGGTGATAATATAGATTTTGAGTATGCAAAAAATAGCCGTATGTATGCCTTGGACAAAAACAAAGAGAAAGCCCAAGAGGAGGCAATCTTAAGTGCAAAATCCAAACATGACTCTGTTGGTGGTGTAGTTTTGACAACTGCTACAGGAGTACCTATAGGACTAGGAGAGCCTCTTTATTATAAACTTGATGCAAGACTTGCTGATGCTATGATGGGGATTAATGCAGCCAAAGCTGTAGAGATAGGCGATGGCATACTCTCTACACATCTCAAAGGTTCACAAAACAATGACCCTATTACCTCTACAGGATTTTCAAGTAACCATTCAGGAGGAGTATTAGGAGGTATTAGCAATGGGGATACACTTATCGTCAAAACACACTTCAAGCCAACCCCTTCTATATTTCAAGAACAACAAACAATCACTACAACCCAAGAAGAGGTAACTTGTGAACTCAAAGGACGGCACGACCCTTGTGTGGCTATTAGAGGGAGTGTGGTATGTGAAGCGATGATGGCATTAGTCTTGGCGGATATGACTCTTTTGAATATGGGCAAAAAAATAGAACATTTGAGTGCTATATATCAAAAATGAAAACTGTAGATATACATTTACATCTTTTGAGTAGTGAAGTAAGATTTGATAGGCTTTTTGATAAGTTTGTTATTACATTTTTTGCAAAAAAGATGGGAATAGATGCCAAAGAGTTAATAGAAAATCCTTATCAAACCTATGTCAAAAGTGTTGTAGAGGGGATACAAAACTCTGAACATATAGAAAAAACTGTTTTGTTTGGTGTAGATGCCAAGGTAGATAATAGTGGCAAAGAGCTTCATAAAGACCTAACTGTTTGTGCAACCAACGAGGATACGCTCAAAGTCTACCAACAAAATAAAGAGAGTATTATTCCATTTTTCTCTATTAATCCTATGCGACCTGATGCACTAGACCTTATAGATAAATACCATGAATTGGGATTTAAGGGTGCAAAGTTTCTTCAAAACTATTGGGGTGTAGATACCTCAGAAGCTAGATACCGTCCCTATTTTGAAAAACTTAAACAAAAAAACATACCTCTGATTATACATATTGGCAGTGAGAGTAGTGTGCATTCTGTCAAAAGTTGTGAAGCTCTCTCGATGCTCAATCACCCTCTTGAAGTAGGAGTAACCACCATAGCAGCACATCTAGCTCTAAGCTATGAGCCACTCTCTATCCTAAAAGCCCTCTCAAAAAATCCAAAAAACTTTAATGAAGAGTATCATCAACTCCTAGAGATGTTACACACACATAAGACTCTCTACGCAGATATATCCGCTCTCCTCACACCTGTACGAGCCAAAGTTTTACCACATCTAAGTAAGCAAAAAGATATTCACCATAAACTCCTCTACGGAAGTGATTACCCTGTACCGTTTACAACCATCTTTAATAGTTATGATTTATCTTTGAAAAAGCGTTTAGAACTCTACAAAATAGACAACCCTTTTGATAGATATGCCAAAATTATGTTAGAGTATTTTCCACACGAGAGTGAAATTTATACCAATTGGCAAAAGATTTTAGAGTTATAGAGAATGCTACCAAAAAGTAAACTTATACTTTTGATTTTTCCTCTATTCCTCTTTGCCCAAAAGCCAAAACTTTTACTTCTCAAAACCTATAAAGAGCAGAATATAACAGGTTGGGTTATGAGTGAAAAGCTAGATGGAATTAGAGCCTATTGGGATGGCAAAAACCTAAGAAGCCGTGCAGGAAATATTATGAATGCTCCAAAATATTTTACCCAAAACTATCCACCCTTTGAGATTGATGGTGAATTATGGACAAAAAGAGGAGATTTTGAGAATATAAGCTCTATTGTACGCACTAAAAACCCCTCTCCAAAATGGAAAGAGCTAAAGCACTACATCTTTGAAGTCCCCAACAGCCAAGGAAATTTAGCCCAAAGATTAGCCAAGCTAAAGCCCTATAGCAATAAAATAATACAAATAATCCCTCAAATTCCAATTAGAGATACAAAGCATCTAAAAAGATTTCTCAAAGAGATTGAAGCAAAAAATGGAGAGGGTGTAGTGGTGCGTAACCCTAATACTCCCTATATTAATCATCGCTCCTCCCAAGCACTCAAAGTAAAAAGTTTTAAAGATACTGAGTGTGAAGTTATAGGATATAAAGAGGGTAAAGGACGACTTAAAGGAGTAGTAGGTTCTCTTATATGTAAATTAAAAAATAACATTGAATTTAGAGTAGGCAGTGGCTTAAACGATACCCTCAGAGCAAGTCCACCAAAAATAGGCACAATTATCACAATTAAATATCAAAATCTAACAAAATATGGAAAACCAAGGTTTCCTGTGTTTTTAAGAGTGAGAGAAGATACCTGTAAATGATATAAAAATATTATTTTAATCATATCTTACCTATACTTATCTCTAAACTATTCAAATACTAGGATTTAAATATGTCACAAGAAATCAAAATTATCAGCCAAAAAAATTTAGAAAGAATTTTTAAAGACAATGACAAAAACCAGAGTGATACACGGTTTATCTTTCTTTTAGGTGCTGGGAGTTCTGTACAAAGTGGGATACCCTCAGCATATAAACTCGCTGATGAATGGATAAAAGATATTAAAAGTGATTTAGGAGAGGAGTATCAAAGCTGGATAAATAAAGAGAAAATAGATGAAGAGAATATTGCTTCATTCTATACAACCATATATAACAAAAGATTTGAGCATAATCCTAAAAACGGATATGAGACACTCCAAAAGTTGATGGAAAACAAAGAGCCTAGCATAGGTTATACCATACTCTCTCAAATACTAGAACGGAACAAACATAACTTTGTCATAACCACTAATTTTGATACATTAATAGAAGATGCACTCTTTCTTTTTACTTCAAAAAGACCTCTTGTTTGTGGTCATGAGATGTTGGCAGAGTTTATACAGCTCAACTCTACACGACCTACTATCATCAAAGTACATAGAGATATTTTACTAAACCCCTACAATACCCCTGATAGTACCTGTAGCCTAAATGCTCCCATAGAAAAGGCACTCAAGCCCATCATCTCTAACTCTCCTATGGTAGTGATAGGGTATGGAGGACATGATAAGAGCATTATGGATCTACTCAAAGAGCCACAAAGAGAACCTATCTATTGGTGTGTGAGAAATGAAAAGGATGTAAGTTCAAATATCAAATCTATACTTACAAATCCTGCCGATAGGATTGTCAAGATTGATGGTTTTGATGAGCTGATGGTAGCACTACATGCTAATGTTTATGATTTTAAATCTATCAACTCTCTCTCTGAAGAGGATGAAAATAAATCCTTGATAGTCCAAAATGCCTTACAGAAAGTAAAAAACTACAAAAAAGCATTAGAAGAGTTTAGAAATGAGGTTAAATCATCTACCTCTACATCCTTCAAAGAGAACTCAAAATCAATCCTCCCTACATGGTGGGATTATCAACTAAAGATATATGACGAGAAGGATATAGAAAAAAAGGATAAAATATTTCAAGAGGGGATAAAGCAACATCCTAAAAGTCATGAACTTATGGGTAACTATGCAATCTTTTTACATAAAATGAAAAAAGACTCTGAAAATGCTGAAAAGTATTATCTAAAAGCTTTAGAGATTGACCCTAATCATACAAATCATAATGGTAACTATGCACTCTTTTTATATGTAGTTACAAAAGATATTGAAAATTCTGAGAAGTATGCTTTGAAAGCTTTAGAAATTGACCCTAATAATGCAAATCATAATGGTAACTATGCAAACTTTTTAAAGAATGTTAAAAAAGATTATGAAAATGCAGAGAAGTATTATCTAAAAGCTTTAGAGATTGACCCTAATCATGCAATTAATAATGGAAACTATGCAGGGTTTTTATTATCACAAGGGCGAAAAGAAGAGTCTATTTTATTTTTAGATAAAGCTTTTGATTTGACAAAAGATAATAATTTCTTAACAGAACTTTGGTTTTATAAACTAGCCCATTTTCCTGAACTATATGACGAGGCAAAAAAGTATTTGGAGAAACTACTGATAGAGGGATACAAATCACCAAACCGGGACTTCTCATCAAATATCAAACAAGCTATAAAGGATAACCCTAAGCATATAGATGAAATCAAACTCTATGCGGAGAGGATTAGTGGGATTAGGCATAAGTAGTGTTGGAATAAAGATATAAATTCAATATCTCTCCCCATCCCCTAAGAGACTCTAAATGAGGAGAGTATGGGAAGAAAAAATCTAGTAGGAGTAGGTAATAAAGAATCTTAAATCATCTGCTTCAATATCAACTTCTTGGGGTTTTACCCATCCTGCACATCGAATATTTGGTGTGTAGTCGTGTTGCACATGGGTGTATCTGATTTGAGCGGTTAAATTTTTTGCACCAAATGGGTTGAAGTTCCAGTATGCTTCTACTGCGTCACCACGGACTGCGACTTTAGAGCCTATGGCTGTATCTTCTGCCCAAGTGATTGGTGTCCAGTACTCTGAGCCATGGTTGTACTCTATACCAAATCTACCATTTTCTGTAATCATATCAGGGATTGTAGCACCTACCCAAAATGAGTATCCTGTTTCATCTTCTGTCGAGCCCAAAAGTTGGTGTCCTGCATCAGGGCTATAGGTTGTCATGGCTATAGAAGCAAACAAGATAGTAGAATCAAGGAAATCATTAATTTCATTTCCTACACCATCAATTTTGAGTGAAAGTGCCGAGAGATACCCTGTCCCTGCATCAAGAGATTTATTGAGTTCTCCATTAGGAAGTTCTGCCCCTGCTTTGATGTCTGATCTTGCACCTTTGGTATCAAGAATGGTAGCGTGTTCAAACATTAAATTATATTGACCATCATTATAAAGGCTTCCTAAGACAACAAAGAAATCTACATTTTCGTCTAAATCTTCATTGTTTTGAGCATAAGGTTTGTAGCCATTGCTTGCTGTATCATACAATGTCTCCATACCACCACTATGTGCGCGTCCATACACAAACTTTACAAATGCACCAGGGAGGACATATTTATCAAGGTCAAGTTTAATCATTGCCCCATCAACTTCCATATTGGTAATATGTGCCAAAGGAGAACCAGCTTTTTCATTTTCTCTCATATTTCCTAAGAAACCAGTAGAAGATGGTCTACGCCCAACGCTAAAAGAGTACGGTAATCCCTCGTCTCCAAAGCTATCAGACCATACAAAATAGGCTTCTCTTACTCTAACGATAGCATCTGTGGCTTTTGATGATTCTGACCAGCTTTTGAGTGCTGTATCATAAGCGAGGTGACTCCCACCCCAAGTTCCATACATTGCTAACTGACCACTAAACATCAAATTATCTACAGGAGATGATTTCATATTTAGATAGAGTCTGCTTGTTAATAGACTATCATTAGATGCTTCCGTCCCTGAAAGGTCTTGCCCTTTGTAACTATAGTTGTTATATGTATAGTTGATGCTATCAAAACTATTTCTAAAATCAAGACTAAATTTAATATTATCGTACGCATCATGTGCTTTGACAACATTAAGTTTTTTATTCGTTTTAGAGAGTTTCTTTTCTAGTGTAGCTATTCTCTCTTCGAGTTCTGCATTTGTAGCTGATTGTAGTGTTGTTATAGCCAGAGATGCCATAAGTGACAATGATATTAATTTTTTCATGAGTATACCTCCTAGAGTAGTATTTGTTAAGATAATGAAAAATATTATCACAAATCATATAAAAGCATTAATAATAAATGACTTAAAATATGATGTAAATTATATTTATTATAAGTATAGAGCTTTTTGATACACTTTTTTGGGGAGTGCTTCTAAGATGAGATAGAAAAAATTGATTAAAAAATAGTCTCTTGAAATTTATAAATATAGAAAGTAGTTGTTATAATGAAAAAAAGTTTGGAGTATAGATTGAATAGTAAAGAGAAAAATATTAATAGATTATATAAGGCTCGTGCAGGGCATATACGGTGGATGAACTCAGTAAAACTTTTGGTTTCTGGTTTGTCTATCCAAGAGAAAATACCTCTTCCTCTTATACAAGAGTCCTATTTTGGTAAATGGTACTACAACGAGGCACTCTATTTTGCAAAATTTAATAGTCAACAGGTTTTGAGCGATATTGAAGCTCTTATGGAGTCTATTTTTAATCTATATACCAAAATATACTCTATCTATTTTGGTGAGAAACCAAGTATGTTGCAGACTATTTTTGGTACAAAAACCAATGTAAATAAAAATGACCATATTCTAGCATCTAAGTATTATGAAGAGATACTTTTTTTGTCTGATCAGCTTAAAAAAAAGTTAGCTATTTTAGAACGACAACTCTCTGCATTGAGTCTTGAAAAGCATGAAGAGATTAAAATGTTTGATACTGATTTAGAAGAAGAGAGTATTCTCTCAAAAACTACAAAAGAAAAGAGTTATCGCTACGGAGCAAGGTCACATTAGATAGAATCACTAAATTATCAATTTTTGTTACACTTTTATAAATAAATAATTTTTTTTTATAAAATCCCATTATTTTTACATTCCTTTGCTAAGATTACTCATTCAAGATAAATACAAAGCTGTTACTCTTGAAAGAAATTATACGAGGGGATAAAGATGGATATTAATAGACGAGACTTTCTTCAGATAGCTGCTGCACTAGGTTTATTGGGTGTAACAGGTGGGACGAACCTCTTTGCAGGAGAAGCAGGGAAAGAGCGGATTAAAA
>Ga0193964_1001469_pt1 | contig 10264 bp, 10 predicted proteins | sample FB_7_MG_FD_140323 | JGI IMG/M metagenome (GOLD analysis project Ga0193964, IMG submission 140323) | Microbial mat bacterial communities from the Broadkill River, Lewes, Delaware, United States - FB_7_MG | ecosystem: Environmental > Aquatic > Freshwater > River > Microbial mats | place: USA...
CTTTGGTGCAGGCACCCGGGTGATTGAAAAAAATGATCCCGTACTCATTGATCTGGGCATCATGGCCTTTGGCTATCACATGGATGAATCCCGGATGTTTGTGGCAGGAAGAATGGACAGCCAGGCAGAGGCCGCAAGCCAAGCCGCCATTGACATTCTTCTCCATGTCAAGGATGCCATGAAGCCTGGTGTTGCCATGAAAACGATTTTTCAGCTATCCGTGAGCATGGCGGACAAGCTGGGATATGGGGAACAATTTTTAGGCCTTCCCGAATTAAAAGCCAAGTTTTTAGGTCATGGTATTGGTGTTGAACTGGTGGAAGACCCCATCATTTCAAAGAGGCGAAGCACAGCGCTTGAACCGGGAATGGTGTTTGCCGTGGAGCCGAAATTCATTTTTAAAGACCGGTTCGCCACAGGTATAGAAAGCGTAATCCAGATAACGGAAACCGGCAGCCGTTTTTTGAGCACAGTACCCAACAAGGTATTCGTAATTTAGGCCCATGATCGGAATAAAACCTCCCATATGATTTAGAAGTTTCATTCGTATTCAAGGCGTGTCAATGAAATCATATGGGTCCTAATGCCCATTGACACAACAAAGAAGACGGATGAAAAGGCAAATCATATGGGAGGTTTTATTTTGAGCTTGGGCCTAAAATAATGTTTGACCGAAAACCTGAAAATTTGCGCACACCTTGTAATTGTAGCGGCTCGGAATAATTCAGGCCTGGCTCACTTTATACGTTAATCAGCTTTGAATCTGACATCATCAATAACAAAAGTAGTCAACGCCCCTTCGATACAGGCTTTGAGTGGCTGATAATAGACATATGTGTCGCTCAATTCCTAATCCAAAAATCTACAAAAATAAGAAAAGTTGGGCTGTTAATTTTAAATACAAGTTGTCGCTTTTTGATGCTGAAATCAACTGTGTGCGTTTGCCATAATTGCACACTTTGAGACGATAAATGATCTTTACACCAATTCCAAATACTGATATGCCGTTACCAGGTAATTCCGATATTCAGATTGGATATCATTCCCAAGTTTTCATGTTATACCGTTAGCTATTAGATAATGAATGTTATCCAGATCTGCTGGATTAACTTGTTGATATCCATAAAGATGAAAAAATACAATGTAACCTTTATCGGGCTGAACGATTCATACATGCGCTTGATGAAAAGGGTCTAATTACAGTTTAAGATTTAAAGATTTCTTAAATTATCATCTTTCATCGTGCATCTATTTATAATAAGGAGGCGTTATGTCATTCAAAAAATTAGTTGTTGTATTGGTTTGTGGCGTTCTTTGGGGTTTATCCCCTGTATTCCATGCTTTTGGGGGAGACAGTTACCGGGATGATTGGCAGCCGGCAGTGTCGTTTATTGAATTCCAGTCACTTGATTTAGAGGAGCAACCGCCCGGATCGATTACGATTAAAGGCAAGCTAAAACTGCCAACCCGGTATCAATGGCGTAAAAAGCGTTTTAAGTCGAAAAAGAATCTTCCAGTGGTCGTAATTCTGCATGGCTCGGCAGGTGTTGACTTTCGCGGTGATTTCTATGCTCGGGCACTGAACGAAGCCGGTATTGCCACTTTGGAAATCGATATGTGGGAGGCTCGGGGGATATCAAGTGCTGCTGATCGTCCTCAAATCCCTTTATTTACCTATCCTGATGCATTTGGCGCACTCAGGGTTTTATCAGCACATCCAAATATCGACCCGGACCGCATCGGTGTTCTTGGATTCTCCTGGGGCGGTGTCGTAGCAATGGCTTCAGCAACAGAACTTTACGCTTCTAAGTTTGGGGGTGAACTTCGCTTTGCAGCCCATGCAGCCCACTATCCTGTATGTTACGCATACAATTCACGTATTCCAGGGTCTGAATTTTCTAATTTAACAGGCGCTCCGATTTTAATCCAGATCGGGGAGGAAGATGACTATGACAATGGCTCAGGTCCCTGCTTTGCTTTAAAGGAAAGCCTGGAACCAGAGGAACAAGATTTGATTGAAGTGAATGCCTATGAAGGTACGTTCCACGCCTGGGACAGATTGCAGGTTCCAATTACCGTCGAGGACCCATTCTCCAACCACGGCGCCGGAGGAAAAGTGGAAATGATTCCTGATGTGGCCCAGGCCAATAAATCAAAAAGAAAAATTGTTAAATTTTTTCTCCGTCATCTCTAATCTTACGATAAATCCAAAGCGTCCGTAAAAATGATATGGATATGACTGGATGGTTGGTGATCCTTCCCCAAAAAACTGGAGATTGAGTTAAGCTATTTTTTTTGAAAAATATTCAACAACGGGCTCGCGCATTGACCGCAAAAGCGTTGCGATTTTACTATTAACAAAGAGTGGGATAAAATTTAAATCAATAAAGCTTTTTTTGCTTTTGCGGCAAGCGACCCCGGGCGTTAAACGATGATATGAAAAAAAAGGGGGGGATATGTCTATAAGTCCTGACTTTCCTGCCGGTGAGGACTATAATGTGAATCACACAATCTACAATTCCTAACAATTTAAAATTTCCTGTGGTGTTCATTAATGGTATTTAGATTGACCGATACTAATTCTTAGACAGGCAAGAATAACGAAAGTAGTCAACGCCTTTACTGGCAAGGGTTACACACCACATAAATATATTTGTGGTGTCGCCTGGATGTCATCAAGAACTGGTTCAGTGTGATCCTTTACTGGTGGAAAGACCGTGGTGCTGAAGTCGCAGGCATTATCGGCGGGACCTTTCTGGTGATATTTGCGTCGGTGCTGTTCCCGATCTATGCGGCCATCATTATGTCCAACGCAAAAAAGGGACAATCCTCTATTCCGATGTTTTGTCTTTATTGAGCGCTGCTTTCAATCTTTCTTTCAATTTTGCTTCCTCTTCAGGGCTCATGTTATTGAGATAATCAATTACCTCCCCTTCCATATTAATAGCCTGATGATTGTCTTCGTCATATTTAGCTACTATTTCTTGTAATCTATCACGTCCCTCACTTGTCAAGACACAGTCATCACCGTCATATGTTAAATAACCATCTTGCTCAAGTCTCGTAATGGCAGAACTTATTGAATTGCTTGGTGTGTTATCTAACTCGTGTCCCATTGGGCGAAGTAACTTGTCAATAAATGTCAATGCCGCCGTCGACGTATGTGCATCCGCTCTGGTGAATCTTATATGAGACATTTGTGGATCTGTTACATAGAGGTGATCAATCAGTAGGAAGGCCGCAACTTCCCAGTTACTACCCTCGTCAGGTATAAGTTTATGATGCTTTGCCATTTGATATCCTCACTTGAATTGAGTTTGGTGTAGCGCAATGGGATCGCACTCTATGGAAACATGCTACTAAATAACCATAGTCTATAATCCCTATATCTACATATTGTGGTTTGTATTTTTCCCAAGTCCGCGTTTCATGAACCAAGGATTAGTACAGAGCTTCGTGCCTCAGCACGGTTACTAATCCTTCATTTGTTATATTGCATTTTCATTATTTTTTAATTCCTGTTTCTAATTCCAGATTTCTTGAAATATTTGAGGGACGTTCCATTAATACTCTGTTGCCCTTTTTACCTTCAGGAATGTTTTCGTAAGTTTGGACCAATAACTCAGGAAGATGCTGCCATATTTTGTCAGCTAATTCATAAATTTGATCAATGTCTTCGCTGCCAATTTCAATTGGATTGTTTTTACTGGGGTATCTTAGCTCGACGAAATTAGATAAATAATCCAGCGTTTGCTGCTCTCTCTGACTTAATGAGAATTTAGTGTCAATTTTTTGTATTTCTTTGATTAAATCAGGTAACGGATGAATCGCCTTAAATTCAGAATTTTGATGAAGCAACCAAGATTTCAGCAAGAGCTCTAACGCCATGTGTGCTAAATACCCCGCAGAGTCGAAAAGAAATGGGGAGTAGTTAAGTAAAATAGAGGCAGACGATAAATGGTCAAGACCTGATTGCAACAGGTCTTCTGGGTTGTAATGATTTAAATTATATTTCTTTACCATACCATTTTCCTTTAGTAATATAAAGTAAAAATAACCAGATCTGCATAAATGTTTAAAAAGCAATTATGAAATCATTAACACCCTTTGGAAAGGCTTGCAAATTTTTTTCTTCAATTTGTCACATAGTAGACCAAGCACTTATGGTATCATCTGTCGCGCTTCCTTCTGATCTTTGCCCTCAATATGTAATGTTCTCTGTTTATTAGGTCGTGGTGGAGATACGGTACTTGACAATGAAGGCACAGGGCTTTTCTCATATTTGCCAATAGAAACAATATCGTTTATACTTAGGTGTTTGTAATTCCATAACCTTGATGGAGGATACCGTTTATGAAATTTGTTTTTGACGCAAGAATTATCATGGATGTATTAACCAGGCGAATGGATGAAGTCCAAAGGATTCCTACGAATAAACGAAGAGCCCGCTATGATAGAGAACTTGGGGGCGGTAGCTCTACCGGTTGTAATTCTGATAAACCATCTGACAGCGGCGAATCTGGTGATGGAGGCTCTGATGATGGAGGTGATTCAGATGATGACCCAGACGGGGATTCGAAATATCCTCAACCCCTCTCCATAACAATCAATTACGCCCCACCAATAAATGCCAAAACAGTAAATTTCAATAATAATGACAGAGAATCGAATCTCTTATATATCACCATAATTGGTGGTGTAATCGCTCAAATCGCTTCGGTCATCATACTTAAATTATTAGACTTAATTTAGTTTATCCTTGGGAGAGTGGATTTATAGAATCTGCGAGAACCATAGATTAGGCAGATTAATATCTACCGCTCTCCAAGAAGCCTCCATAACCGATTTTCCTTCCAGAATAATGTGTTCGGATAAGGCAATGCTTTTGCAATACAGCTTTTGATAACCGGAGCGGTTATCACCTTCATATCTGCTGAATGTTATATCAGCCTTATGTAAAGGTACAAACGATTCAAATTTTGGGATCCAAACTGATGATTAGATAATTATGTATTCGATTGATATCCTTGAAAAAAGAGTAATGCCATGGGGGTCGACTTATGGTATGATCAATCGCTCCCAATGATTTCCGAAAGGTGACAAATGGCAGAAGCAAGGCTCGGTGTTCTTGTTTTAGAAAGATGACATCCTTTTTTATTGAGTCTCAAAAAACGATCACAAACTGGATGGCCATATATGACGGGGACTCATCTTTGCCGTTCCTGAAAATCAGCCCTTTTTTGGACATCGCCATGAGTGTGTTACCCAAACGCTCCGGATCCATTGACAGGCGTTGGGCAATAACCGGCACAGGTTCCACCCAAGCACAATGGCGGCCTCTTCTTGTGTAAAAAGTCGTTCAAGAATTTTCACTTCAACACCGGAATCGGTTGCCGGGAAACCCGCCGGCATTTTATCCAGATGCAGGGCCAATTTTTTGTAAAGGTTAGCCATGGTACAGCTCTCCCTTCATGAGAAAATTAAATTTTATAAACATTTACCTGTTCGAGGATAAAATTGAAAGAAGCTAGTTTTTTGCACCAAATTGGTGTATAGTCCGCGCACAAACAATTAAATGGCCAAAGAGATCTGAAATGATAATAATCAATACCCTGTTCCCCCTGCTCGCCATGATGGCATTGGGCTATGCACTCAAGCGCCAGGGCATGACATCGGATAAATTTTTAAGCACCCTTGATAAACTGGTGTACTATATTTTTTTCCCGGTCATGCTTTTCTGGAAGACAGCCAAGTCAACCGGCACGGAGGCTTCCGGCGCCGGACTTCTTATGGCCGTACTTGTGACGGTCTTTCTGGTTTCCCTGTTCTCTTATTTTTTTATACGCAAAACAAAAATTGAGGACAAGGCGGTTGGATCGTTTTTCCAGGCCTCGTTCCGGTTCAACACCTATATCGGCATGGCCACGGTCCTTACCGTTCTCGGAGAAGAGGGCGTAAGACTTTTCAGCATTCTTATTGGATGTCTGATTCCCGCCATCAATGTGCTTTCGGTTGCGGTGCTGATCTGGCATTCAGGCCGCACCCCGTCCGTGGGTCAACGCCTATGGCTTTTGTTACGGGCACTGATCTCCAATCCACTGATCATTGGATGTGCCGCAGGTTTGCTCCTATCCGGTTCCGGATATCACCTGCCCACATTTATCGATAACTTTCTTGCCCTGGTGGCCTCCATGACGCTGCCCCTTGCCCTGATCTCCATGGGCGGCACCCTCACGTTTGCAGGCATTTCACGACATTGGCCCAACGCCCTGGCGGCGGCGGGCATCAAGCTGTTCATCATGCCGGTCACAGGATATATTATGCTTATACTGTTTTCCGTGTCTGATACAGCATTCAAGACCGGCATGATTTATTTTAGCCTGCCCACCTCCACGGCGATTGCCGTATTGTCAGCCCAACTGAACTCAGATGTGGAACTTGCATCCACAGCAGTGATGATGTCAACATTACTCTCCTTGATTTCACTGTCTGTGGCACTAATTTTATAGAAGTCAAAAAAGATGTAAAACAGCTTTGCCGGGAAAAACAAAGCAGGACGGTATTCAGGTTACTTTATTTAATGATGATGATGTGCAATTTAAGATTTGCAAGGTGGTGTTTTTAAAAAAGTCGGCGACCTCCTGGATAAGCTTCGGATCATCCAGTGAATTTTTCACAATACCGAAGCCCTCTGACAGGGCAAAAATTTTGGCGGAGGCTCTCTTTTTATTTTCTACACTGGCAAGGCCCGTCTCTTCCCAGCCTGCGATCTCTTCAATGCCGAATTCAATGAATTTAAGCATCATGTCCCGGATTCTTTCCCTGATGTTCTCATCCCTGAATCCCATGGCATAACAGGACCAAAACACCGCATCCCGCTGGGGCCATGTGCCCCTGGCGTCAAAAAGAATTTCCAGCAGGGTCTCCATTCGCTCCTTGGAACTGGTGAGCGTCTCCAACTCCTTGAGATAATTGTTCATGGAAGTCTCATAAAGGAAATCTACCATTTCCATAATCAGGCCTTCCTTGCTCTTGAAGTAATGAATAAGCAAACCCGAATTGACGCCCATGCGCTTTGCGATTTTACCGATGGTCATACCCTTAAAGCCTTCTTCTTCCACAACCTTGTAGGTATGTCTCAGTATTTCAGGTTTTCTGATATGAGATATGCTTTTTCTTCCCATAAATTATTATGCCTATTTTTATTGTTTATACGCTAATCAATTTATAATATATAAGGCTGTAGCCTTTTTTGTCAATTTTTATTGCAGTCGCCTCCCCTTTTATGTTTTATCAACACAAGCGTAAAAACTTTTTAAACGCGCAAATCTGCAACAGGAACGAAACAACCTATGAAAATATTAGTGACCAATGACGACGGCTACCAGGCCCCGGGGATTCGGGCCCTGTTCAATGCCTTAAAATCAGACCATGAGGTGACCCTGGCCGCACCGGACAGGGAAAAAAGCGCTGTGGGCCATGGCATCACCCTGCACACGCCGCTGAAACACCAGAAGGTGCGCTTGGGACACAACGACTTTGGCCATGCGGTTACCGGCAACCCGGCCGACTGCGTCAAACTGGCCCTGTTTGATATCTGCGACCAGACACCGGATCTTGTGATTTCAGGAATCAATGCCGGGTCCAACACCGGGTTAAACATCAACTACTCCGGTACCGTGGGCGCGGCCCGGGAAGCAGCCATTAACAAAATCCCCGCCATTGCCGTATCCATCCAGTACGGTGAGACCATGGACTTTCACGGCATGGCAGCTTATACCGCGTCCATTCTGAATAAAGCCATGGACCTGGATCTTCCCCCGGGGGTTTTTCTGAATATCAATGCACCGGCCATTTCCTTTGACCGAATCGCGGGCACAAAAGTAACGGCCCAGGCAGATAACAACCTGATCAATGTGTTTGACCGCCGCCTGAATCCCAGGGACCTGACATATTACTGGTACGCCGGCATGGAGCAGGCGGTGCCATGTGAAGGGTCTGATAACAATGCGCTGCTTAAAAATTATATCTCCATCACACCGCTACAATGCGATATGACCGCCCATGCAGCCATGGATGTGGTTGCAAAGGCTGATTTTTAAATGACAACACCAGATAAAAACACGGCCCAGACTTCCGAATTTCAAACGTCCAGGGTTTCCATGATCGCATTTGCCCATTTTGTTCATGATCTCTACACAAGCTTTCTGGCCCCCCTGCTGCCCCTGATCATTGAAAAGCTTTCCATTACCCTGAGCCAGGCCGGTCTTTTATCAACGGTCATGCAGATCCCATCCCTGGCCAACCCCTTCATTGGTCTGTTCGCCGACAACAAAGGCCTTGCCCGCTGGCTGGTGATCCTGGCCCCGACCCTGACCGCCATTCCCATGAGTGTTATCGGCATTGTCCCCTCCTATGGTATGCTGCTGGTCCTGGTCTTTGTCGCCGGCATATCGGTATCACTTTTTCATGTCCCTGCCCCGGTGACGGTGGCAAGGTACTCAGGTAAATTCAAAGGCCGGGGCATGAGTTTTTTCATGACCGGAGGGGAGCTTGCAAGGACAATGGGACCCATCCTTGCCGTGGCTGTGGTATCTGTTCTGGGGTTGGCCCAATTCCATTTTGTCCTGGTCTTGGCCCTGGCCACCTCCGTGCTGTTGTTCATGACCCTGGAACCCTCCCAGGAGCCGGTCAAAGCCAAGCGACGGGGATCTTTAGCCAAGGCCTACAAAGAGGTGCGCCATGTGCTCAATCCCCTGGCAGGGGTTCTTGTGGCACGGGCCATGATGCACGGCTCCATGGGCATGTTTTTAACGGTTTATGTGGAACAGGCCACAGGCTCTTTGTGGCTGGGGGGCACGGCACTGGCCCTGTATGAAGCCACAGGCGTTGCAGGCATCCTGTCCGCAGGCATCCTGTCCGACCGATTAGGGCGCCGTCGGGTGCTGTTCTGGGCCTTGGCCGTAGCCCCTGTGACCATCCTATTGTTTGCCACAACCACAGGTGTACTCCAAGTGATTTCACTTCTGATAACAGGGTTCACCGTATTGTCCACCACCCCTGTAATGCTGGCCCTGATACAGGAAAATGCCAAGGAAAGTCCTGCGGCCGCCAATGGTCTTTTCATGATGATCTCATTTGCGGTAAGAGCTTTGGCCGTTGTGGCGGCAGGGGCCATTGCGGATGTATTCGGAATGAACATGATGTTTATCATATCCGCCATAGCAGGCTTCACGGCACTCCCGTTTCTCATTAAATTAAAAAAATAAGGATTATAATATCATGCTCAAAACAAACAAAAATAAAGTGGTGGAAATGTTTCTGGCCTGCAAACCCGGCATGCCCCGGGCAGGGGCCGGCTGGAAAGTGGACCATAAGGGGAACCCCTTTCTTCTGCCCGGCATCGGCGGCATTACCCTCAATGTCCAAGCCGGGGATTCGGCATTTGGCCTTGCCGGGGACCATATCGAACCCGGGGTCTCCTGCACGGCCAATATGGAAAAACCCAATGATTTTCCCAACAACACCCTGCAGCTTTTTTCCTGTGTGGGCAACCAGGCCAAAATCATTTCCGGAGACGCCCAGGGAGAAACCGGTGTGGTCATCGGCCACCACGGCGGCTCCGAACATGTGATTGTGGAGTTTCCCCGGGAGACCAAGGAAAAGATGAGTTATGACGACAAAATCCTGATCCGGGCCAAAGGCCAGGGACTGGCATTGAGCGACTATCCCGAAATCAAGCTGTTCAACCTGGATCCGGAACTACTTGAAAAAATGAATATTGTTGAAACCGGGTCTGGGGTTCTCCAAGTGCCGGTGACCACCATTGTACCTGCGCCCTGCATGGGATCGGGAGTCGGACGGGCCCATGTGGGAGCAGGCGATTATGATGTCATGACTTCGGATCCCGAGACCGTAAAAAAATACAACCTGGATAAAATCAGATTCGGGGATTTTGTGGCCCTTATGGACCATGACAATTCCTATGGCAGGGCCTATGTCCAGGGCGCGGTCAGCATTGGTATTGTGGTACATTCGGACTGTCTGCTGGCCGGTCATGGCCCCGGCGTCTCCACGCTGTTGACCTGTGCAACCCCAAACATTGAACCTAAAATTGATCCGTCCGCCAATATCGCCGATCTTCTAGGCATCGGCAGTGCTACCGGCGGATACGAATAACGATCAAGCCTGTAATCAGCATATACCTGATCTGGGGCCTGGGAACACTTGGATTCCAGACCCTGGGCCGAATATTTCCTGAAAC
>Ga0193964_1001470_pt1 | contig 10260 bp, 7 predicted proteins | sample FB_7_MG_FD_140323 | JGI IMG/M metagenome (GOLD analysis project Ga0193964, IMG submission 140323) | Microbial mat bacterial communities from the Broadkill River, Lewes, Delaware, United States - FB_7_MG | ecosystem: Environmental > Aquatic > Freshwater > River > Microbial mats | place: USA...
ACCCTGGCAAAAGAGCCGGGGTTTGAGGTTTTGCTGGCAGTGACCCAACCGGACCGCCCCAAAGGTCGTGGAAAAAAGCTTAGCCCTTCCGCAGTCAAGCAAGCCGCACTGGACCTTGGCATTGACGTTTACCAACCCGAAAAAATAAACACCCCGGAAGGAATAGATCTACTTTCCGGTCTTGAACCGGACTATTTTGTCGTGGTTGCCTTTGGACAGATCCTTTCACGACAGGTGCTGGATATTCCCAAAATCTATCCCATAAATATCCATGCATCCCTTTTGCCGCAATACCGGGGGGCAGCCCCCATCCAGGCGGCTGTTTTAAACATGGATAAACAGACCGGTGTGACCACCATGGTCATGGCTGAAAAAATGGATGCAGGGGATATTCTGTTGATGGACACCACGCCTGTGGATCCTGAAGAGACCGCCTCGACACTGCATGACAGATTATCGCAGATGGGTGCCGACCTTATTATCAAAACCATCCACGACATTGAACAAAAAAAAATTACCCCCGTTCCCCAGGATCACTCAAAAGCAAGCTATGTATCCATGCTTAAAAAGTCAGACGGTCGCATTAACTGGAACGGTAGTGCAAGGTCTATCTGCGCCCACATCAATGCCATGACACCCTGGCCCGGCGCCTTTACGGAACTTTGCGGTAAACGCCTTAAAATTTTTAAAGCCGTTGTGTCATCCGCACCCATGGAAACGTCCGCCCCGTCAGGCACCGTTGTCACTTGCAGCGATAAAGGTCTGTTTGTGGCTGCGGGAGATGGGGTTGTCCAGGTGCTTGAATTGATGGGCAACTCAGGAAAGCGTCTTGATGCAGCCTCATTTCTTTGTGGAAATAAAATTGATCCGACGGCCTGTTTTCAATGAATATGACCGCAGATCCACGCTATCTCGCCTTTACCCTGATTAACGCAGGGCAAAAGACCACCCTGCCCCTTGACCGTGCCATTGAGGATGCGACACAAAAGCTTGAACTTTTGAGTCAAAAGGATAAAGGGCTTTGCCATGCCATTGTGTTCGGGGTGTTCAGGCACAGAGGACGCATTGATCAATTGATTTGCCACTGCTCTAAACTTGCCTTTGACCGCATTGATTCCAAGGTTAAAACCATTTTGCGCATTGGGGTGTTCCAAATTGTTTTCCTGGACAGGGTTCCGGATTTTGCTGCCATTAATACCAGTATTGAACTTGCAAAACCAATCTGCGGCAAAAAGGCTTCAGGCTTCATCAATGCGGTTCTGCGCAATATATCCAGGTCCCACAAAGATATTGCTCTGCCCTGTTTCCATAAAAATTTAGCCGGACACCTTACAGCAGCCTTTTCCATACCATCCTGGCTTGGTAAACGCTGGGCAGCAAGATATGGGAAAGAAAAAACCTTGGCACTTGCCGCCGCTTTGATGGATTTGCCCCCGCTTACCCTCAGGGTCAATCCACATAAAATCAGTCGGGAAGCGTTGATAGCTGATTTTGAACGCGCAGGGATTAATGCCCAAACAACACGGTTCAGTCCCTTGGGTCTTCAAATCCAAACATCCGGTATTGCCATACCGGATCTGCCCGGATTCAATGAAGGTCTGTTCCAGATTCAGGATGAAGCTGCCCAGCTTGCCGTGCAGCTTTTGGGCCCCAAGCCCGGTGAAAAGATTCTGGATGCCTGTGCAGGCCTTGGCACCAAAACCTGCCACATGGCCCTTGAAATGGAAAACAAAGGAAATATCATTGCCAATGATACCGGTGAAAGCAAAGCCGAGCGATTGGACCGCGAAGCCATGCGGCTGGACATTGAGATTGTCCGCACCACCCATGTGGACATGACCCGGGCAGGATTCAATGATTTTTCATCCTATTTTGACCGGGTGCTTGTGGATGCGCCATGCACAGGATTAGGCGTCCTTGCCAGAAACCCGGACGGCCGGTGGAAAAGAACATCAAAGGACATTCTGCGCATGGCAGCCCTGCAGAAAAAAATACTTAACGGTTCCGCCAATATCGTGGCACCCGGGGGGGTGCTGGTCTATGCGGTCTGCTCCTGCGAACCCGAAGAGACAACCCAGGTGATCCAGCGGTTCTTAGACAAAAGAAAAGATTTTTCCCCGGATTTTTCAGGATTTGAAACGCATCTGCCTTTTTTCTGCGAATCCGGGGGCAATACATTTAACAAAACAACCTTTCCCGACCATCTTGTCATGGACGGTTTTTTCATGGCCAGGATGCGACGTAACAAAAAAAATTAAAAATATAATTTAAAAACGAAAAACAGGGTTTGGACTAAAAATCACCCATATGCAAGGCCCAAGGAAAGCTGCAACCGGAAGCACCCTTATGGGTGTGAGGATCGTAACTTTCCTTTCAACGCCGCAGATGGTGACTTTTAGTTCAAACACTATACACTATATAGGAGACAATTATGACACTGATCGCCCCTTCTATTCTGTCTGCTGATTTTACCCGTTTGGGAGAAGAGGTCAAAGCGGTTGAAAAAGCCGGCGCGGACTGGATTCACATTGATGTTATGGATGGACAGTTTGTGCCCAACATTTCTTACGGCCCCATTGTTGTAAAGGCCTGCAAACAAGTGACGGACCTGGTGCTGGACGTCCACCTGATGATTGAAACCCCGGATGCCAGAATTCCGGACTTTGCCAAAGCAGGGGCCGACTACATCAGCGTCCATGCAGAAGCATGCCCCCATCTTCACCGCAGCCTGCAACTGATAAAAAGTTTAGGCGTAAAAGCCGGCGTTGCCCTGAATCCGGCCACGCCGTTATCAGCCATTGAATATGTCATTGATATGCTTGATTTTGTCCTGATCATGAGTGTCAATCCCGGTTTCGGCGGCCAAAAATTCATCAACGCCAGTTTAAATAAAATTACCGCGTTGTCTAAAATGCTGTCTGACGCAGGTTCCAATGCCATTATCCAGGTGGACGGCGGCGTAAACAATGATACCATGGAAGCCGTTACAAGGGCCGGTGCCCGTTCTTTTGTGGCGGGTTCTGCCATTTTTAACACACCTGACTATAAAACAACCATTGACGGGCTTCGCAAGCTTTCCGACAAAGGCAAGATATGAACAAAATGATAATATCTGTCCTGGCCCAAGACCGGCCGGGCATTATCGCAAGTGTCACCTCAAATCTGTGTGATTTAGGGTGCAATCTTGAAAACGTCAACCAGATGATCCTGCAAAACCAATTTGCCGGCTTCTTCATTGTCCAGGCCCCCGAAGGCGTATCCGCTGAATCCATCAGGCAGGAGTTGACCTTAAAAGAGGAAGCCAACGGATTGACCATCCATGTCAGATCCCTTGAAGGGGACTGCCAGATACCTGTGGAGGAAAAAGAAATTTTTCTGATCACCACCTCCGGCCCTGACCAGAAAGGCCTTGTGGCACAATTGTCCGGCGTTATTTCAAATTTTGGCGCCAATATTGTCAATCTGAAAGCTGTGTTCATGGGCGGTTCCAATCCCAATGAAAATGTCATGTCCTACCAGGTCCCGGTAACAAAAGAGATTGATGCCCCTGCCCTGTTTGCCGCCCTTAAGAAAAAAGCCAAGGAACTGAACCTGGACATCCGCATCCAGCACAAAAATATTTTTGACGTGACCAATAAAATATAAGGAAACTTTACGGTGTTTGAAGATCAGGAAATTATCTCCACCATAGAGATGGTAAAAAATGAAAATCTGGACGTGCGGGCAGTTACTTTAGGAATCAACCTGTTTGACTGTATTTCCCATGACCTGAACGTATTCAAAAAAAATATACGCAAAAAAATCATCGGCCATGCAGCCACGCTGGTGGAAACCTGTGACCAGGTGGGTGAAAAATACGGCATAAAGGTTGTCAACAAGCGTATTTCCATCTCTCCCATTGCCCTGGTGGGCGCATGTTTTTCATCCGAGCAGATGGTGGAAATTGCCCATGAACTCAATGACATTGCCAAAACCGTGAATATTGATTTCATCGGCGGTTTTTCAGCCCTGGTGGAAAAGGGCATTGCCAAAGGGGACCAGGCGTTGATTGATGCCATCCCGAAAGCGTTGGCCACCACCCAGAGGATCTGCGCGTCGGTAAATGTGGCCACCACCAAGGCCGGCATTAATATGGATGCCGTGCTTACCATGTCCAGGGCCATTAAAAAAGCCGCCGCGCTCACGGCTGATGAAGACGGCCTGGCCTGTGCCAAGCTGTGTGTATTTTCAAATATACCCCAGGATATGCCCTTTATGGCAGGCGCCTATCTTGGCGTGGGCCAGGCAGATGCCGTGATCAATGTCGGGGTGTCCGGACCCGGCGTGGTCAAACGCGCCATTGAAAAAAACCTGTCCCAGCAGCGCTTGCCCCTTGGCCGCATTGCCGAAATTATCAAACGCACCGCCTGCAAGGTCACCCGGGTGGGAGAACTCATCGGCAGGGAGGTGGCAGACATCCTTAATATCCGGTTTGGCGTGGTGGATCTCTCCCTTGCCCCGACCCCGACGGTGGGTGACAGTGTGGGCGAAATTTTCCAGGCCCTGGGCCTTACGCACATTGGTGTGCCCGGCTCCACCGCAGCTTTGGCCATGCTCAATGATGCGGTGAAAAAAGGCGGGGCATTTGCCTCATCCCATGTGGGCGGCCTGTCCGGTGCCTTTATTCCTGTCAGTGAAGACCTTAACATTGCCGAGGCAGCTCGGAAAGGGTTTCTCTCCATAGAAAAACTGGAAGCCATGACCTGTGTATGTTCCGTGGGACTTGATATGGTGGCCGTGCCCGGCAATATTACAGAGCAGGTTTTAGCGGGTATTATTGCCGATGAAATGGCAATCGGCATGATCAATGCCAAAACCACGGCTACCCGTATTATCCCGGTACCGGGCAAAAAAGCAGGGGACAGCGTCAATTTCGGCGGGCTTCTTGGCAAGGCCAGTATCATGGATGTGCCCCACCTTGACCTTGAAGATATTTTTGTGGAATATGGCGGCCATATACCGGCCCCCATTCATAGTCTAAAGAATTAGGACACTGTACATGAGCACCACCCAAGCCCTGGGCCGTCTGCCCATAGGGGAGCGGATTAATTATAAAATTGTCCTGGTCTTAAGCCTGGTTCATTTTACAGGGGATTTTTACTCTGCCTTCTTCACTCCTTTGCTGCCGGCATTCCAGGCCAAGCTGGGCCTTACACTGACCCAGGTCGGGCTGATTACCGGCACCGTGCGCTTTTTATCCTTTGTGGTGCAACCGGCAGTGGGGTATATGGCTGACAGGTACGAAACCCGCTGGTTTGTACTCACCGGATTATTTTTGGTCTTTTTTATCATTCCCTTTTCCGGTATTGCACCCAATTACTGGATATTGCTTACCATTCTATGTCTGGGATCTTTTGGTTCCTCCATGTTTCATCCATCCACTTCGGGCATGGTAAATGTGTATGCCGGAAACCGGGCGGGTTTTGCACAATCCATTTTCAATACCGGCGGAACCCTGGCTTTTGCCTTGGGACCCGTGTTCATCACCTGGTATGTGAGTCGATTCGGACTGTCTGCCATGCCCTGGACCATGCTGCTGGGTCTTGTCTCATTTATATTCTGCCTTAAATATATGCCCAAACCCGTATCCGAAAACATGGCGGGATTAGGATTTATAAACAGTTTGAAACACACCTTTGGAAAGGTGTATAAAACCGTATTTTTAATCTGGCTGGTCATGGTGCTGCGGGCGGTTGTGGGCCAGACATATTTAACCTTCATGCCCATTTACCTGACCCTTCACGGCCACCCCCTGCCCTCTGTGGGCGTGATCATAGCACTTTTCACCATTGCCGGAACCCTGTCCGGACTGACTGCAGGCTATTGCGCAGACCGCTTCGGGTTCAAGCCTGTTTTTTTTCTATCATACCTGCTCATGCCGCCAACTCTTTTGATGTTTTTATACATGCCGGGGATGGGCGCGTATACCGGCGCCTTTCTTTCCGGCTTTTTTGTGCTTGCCCCCATGCCTTTAGGCGTGGTCATGGCCCAAAAGCTTGCCCCCGGCTCCAGGGCCATGGCAGCCAGCCTTATGATGGGGCTGGCCTATGGGCTTGGCGGGGTAGTTTCCCCAGGGATAGGCTGGCTGGCAGACGTTTTCGGACTGACCATCGTTCTTAAATGCACCGCATTTATCCCGCTGGTCTGCCTGATACCCATAGCTCTGTTTCCCAAAATAAAGTAGGCGCAAAGTCATGCCGGAAGTTGTCTTAATTGCCCCGCCCATCCGTGAATTTTATCTGACAAAAAAACGCACCATTCCCTACGGGCTTGCCTGTATTGCCAAACAATTAGAACAGGCCGAATTTTCATGCACCATTATTGATGCGCTTGCCAGGGACAAATCAAAGATCATTGAATACCCGAAACAGTTCGGTCATCTGGTTCCCCATTACGGAAGAACCGATATTACGTTGTTCTCTTTATTCCACCATTACAGACACTTTGGATACAGTTTTGAGCATATCGCAAATCTGGTCAGGCAGGAAAAGCCTTTTTTAGTGGGCATATCCGCTTTGTTCACCCCCTATTGGGGCCAGGCCCTTGATACGGCAAGGGAGGTGAAACGATTCTGGCCCAACGCCTTTATCGTTCTTGGGGGACATCATGTCACCCAGTTTCCCGAAAACTGCCTTGAATATAAAGAGATTGATTTTGTAATTCAGGGCGAGGGCGAGGCGCCCATGGTACAGCTTGCACGGTTGCTAAAGGGCCAAGCACCCGGCACCTTACCTGAAGCAGATGATTTAAAACAAATCAGCGGTATCGGTTTCAAGCAGGGCAATGGCGTTGTTCTCAATCCGCCTGCCTGGGCTGATTCTCCCCATGGTCTTGACCAAAATGCGTTGGATAAAATTGACTGGCACTTTTACCGGCGTAATAAAAAAGCCGCCATCACCATTGTGGCCTCCAGGGGGTGTCCTTTTCTGTGTTCCTATTGCGCGGTATCTGCAGCCGGCAATTATGGAGATTTTCGGATGCGCCCGGTTAAGGATGTTCTTGATGAAATTAAGTTGCAGGCAAGGTCTAAACAGATTGGATTCATTGATTTTGAGGATGAAAATTTAACCCTTAAAAAATCATGGGTACTGGAACTTTTACACGGCATTCAGCAGATATTCAAGGGACAGAGTGTTGAGTTGCGCGCCATGAACGGACTTTTCCCCCCATCCCTTGACACGGAGATCCTGGCGGCCATGAAAGCCGCCGGGTTCAAAACCCTAAACCTGTCCGTGGGCTCTTTCAGTGCAACCCAATTGAAACGATTTAAACGCCCGGATGTCAGAGACGCCCACGACAGGGTGCTGGACATGGCCAAGGCCTTGGATATGAATTGTGTCTCTTATCTTCTTGGAGCAGCTCCCGGTCAGACAGCAGCCACCACCTTAAATGATCTTTTGACACTTGCAGCCAGAAGAACCATTGCCGGTCTCTCCATTTACTATCCGGCCCCGGGCAGTGCGGATTATGCCCTGTGTGAAAAACAGCAGTTGTTGCCATGTGATTTCACCTCAATGCGCTCCACAGCCTTTCCAGTGGCAGACACAACGTCCAGGCTTGAAGCCGTAACACTTCTGCGCCTGGCAAGAATTTTAAATTTTCTTAAATCCTGTGTGGATCAAAATGATACTTTGCCAAAGGCGTTAAATGCCGACCAAATTGTAGACATTGAAAACAATTGCCATGGAAAAATGGATAGATACGAGGCCAGCACCCTTTTAATCCGATTGTTCCTAACAGACGCAATTCCCAGGGGAATGGATCATGAAGGCCGCATTTATTACCATCCCCACAGTATAAATTTATGTAAACAATTCATACAAAAGCTTCAAAATATAACCCTGTCCGGCGCTGTCCGCTCTTCTTCCCAGAGCGCTGATCTTATTTAGGGCTCCACGTGCATTTTTCACTGAAATTTTTTGCATTGCTTATTTCAATATAAGATGCCCCCCGATCAGGACCGAAACTGCCGGAAAGCACAATAATCAGGTCGTCATCCTTAAAATTTTGGTCTAAAATTAAACGGCAGATGGAACCTGTAAGCGATTCTCTTGGAGTTGCCCCGAGCGGTATATACTCGGCGATTACCCCAAAGGACAAAGAGAGCATGCGCATCACTTTTTTATCGTAAACCTGGGCGAAAATCGGGCTGTCCCCCCGGTAGGCGGCCAGGGCCAGAATGGTTTTGCCGGAAAGAGAATCGGCCACAATACCCCTGGTGTTCAAACGCAAGGCAGACTTTACCGCGGCCTTGGCAAGATAGTCTGTCAGATTGCCGTGGCTTGAATAGGGGATATCAATGAATGAGCTTCGTTTTAACTCCACTTCCTGGGCAATCCTGGCCATGGTCAGCACTGCCTGTTCAGGATATTTACCATTGGCCGTCTCACCTGACAGCATCAGCGCATCGGTATGATCCAAGCAGGCATTGGCCACATCAGACACTTCAGCCCTTGTGGGCCGAGGTGATTTAATCATGGAATGCAACATCTGGGTGGCGACAATAACAGGACGTCTAAGTTCAATACAGGTTTGGACAATATCTTTTTGAATCAACGGAATTTTTTCAGTTGGAATCTCAACGGCCAAATCCCCCCTGGCCACCATCACCCCATAGGCAGATTCCAAAATTTCCCGAAGATTATCAACCCCCTGGGCATTTTCAATCTTAGCAATGATTTTGATTGAAGATTTTTTCTCGTCAAGAATCTTTTGAACCGCCAGAACATCTTCCTTGTTACGAACAAAGGAGTGAGCGATAAAGTCAAGATCCTGGTCTGCGGCAAAGGCAATAAATCCCCTGTCCTTTTCGCTTAAGGCCGGCAATTTAACATGAACAGATGGAATATTGACACTTTTTCTGGGGTAAATCACCCCGTCATTTTCCACAAAACAGTTGAGATAGCCATCAGTCTTGTCCGTCACTTTCAGGGCAATGCATCCGTCATCAATGAGAATGGAGGATCCAACCGGCACATCATCTACAAAATGGGGGTAGGATACATAGATCACATCATCCTTAGAAATCCCACCGGTCTCTCCTTTCATACGGATAGAATCCCCAGAGACAACGGACAGGGGATCTTTAGCATCACAGGTTCTGATTTCAGGACCTTTGGTATCTAAAAGAATGCCGATCTTGTCCGATACCTTGCGGGTATTTTCAATGACTTGCATGGCATCGTCATGGCTCATGTGGGCCGTATTCAAGCGCACCACATTCATTCCGGCATGATAAAGCGTTTCAATAAATTCCACCGAACAATTCAGGTTGGATATGGTAGCTACAATTTTTGTTTTACGCCTTTTCAAAGCAGCTCTCTCTTTCGGCACAATGCCATTATAAAGTTTTATCTGAAAGTCCAAATAAGTTGTTAAATTACTTTCATATTTTGTTGTGGGGGTGAATTTGGGTGTCGATAGACTAAATCAGCCCGTGGCTGTTGTAAAAAGAATACGCCATTTGGGGAATCAGGCGCAAGAGAAAAGCATGCTCTACAGCAATTATAAATAAGACCATTACACAATTGTGTGCTGTTTCACTAGGGACTTATTTGCCAGGGAAGGGAAAGTTTTGAAAGCATGGTCCTTCTTTTTTAAACAGTAAGGGGGCCACTTCCCAGATATTCTGGTGCCTTAAAACCTCGAATCTAAATATTTATAGACATTCTGTATATAGGGCCAATCCTTGCTTTTCAGAGGATTTGTTAATGGGCCAGACTAATAATAGTCTGGGGTTTTAGATTCCACATTGAGGACATTTCGATATTGATGTAGTCCTCAGTGAAAACCTGAAATAGCCCCCTCCGCAATATTTCTGCTATTGAGCGCTATTTTAAAAAAGGCTTGGGCGGGGATTCTCTAAATATTTTTAAATTTTAAGCCATGAACCAGGCCATGTTAAGACAGACGCTTTATTTGATCTAGAAAATTGTATCAGCGATTGAGAACCCTTTCAAAATATAGATTAAATCACTTTAATAAATATTTTTTGTTGACATAGAAACAATGTTATGAATAGTAACACTTTGTGTCTCAAAACTTAAAATTCATAGGAAATAATATACGTTCCTTTCGTCGGTCACGCAACTGGACCCAGGCCCAGACCGCAGTCGCCGAAACAGACACCACCCATGTAATAATTGCACTGGATACAGCAGTCCCCCCCAGACACTACTGTCAGCCTACACTAAACTAATGACAACCTTCCATACCCTTGAA
>Ga0193964_1001471_pt1 | contig 10254 bp, 10 predicted proteins | sample FB_7_MG_FD_140323 | JGI IMG/M metagenome (GOLD analysis project Ga0193964, IMG submission 140323) | Microbial mat bacterial communities from the Broadkill River, Lewes, Delaware, United States - FB_7_MG | ecosystem: Environmental > Aquatic > Freshwater > River > Microbial mats | place: USA...
AGAATCTTTAGCTTCTGTTTGTTTAGGGACAAATGCTTCATCTATAAGTGCAATAGGAAATGACTATGGATTTAGTGAAGTGTTTTCTAGAGAATTATCATCTATTGGAAATAAAAATGATGTATTTATAGCTATCTCTACTAGTGGCAATAGTGAAAATATAATTAAAGCTATAAAAATAGCTAAGAAAAAAGAGATAAAAACTTTTGTATTAACTGGAGAATCAGGAGGTAAAATGAATGACCTATGTCAGTGTATTAATATACCATCTAATTTAACTGGTAGAATTCAAGAGTCTCATATTATGATTGGACATATAATATGTAAAATAGTTGAAGAAAATTATTTTAGAGAATTAAAATGAAAGTTTTAGCAGTAATTCCAGCACGAGGTGGATCAAAGGGTGTACCTAAAAAAAATATAAAACTTTTGGAAAACTATCCTTTAATTAGCTATTCAATTGCAGCTGCAAAGTTATCAGAAAAAATAGATAAGGTTGTAGTTACTACAGACTCAGAAGAAATTGCAAATATCTCATTACAATACGATGCAGAAGTCCCTTTTCTTAGACCAGCTAAGTTGGCAACAGATTCAGCTACAGATATAGATTATATGATTCATTGTTTGGATTGGTTAGAATCTAATGAAAACTATATTCCAGATCTTGTTGTATTATTGCGACCTACTACTCCATTACGTGAAGTTAAGTATATAGATGAAGCAATTGAAGCATTAATGGGCAATGATATTGCAACATCTTTAAGATCATCTCATATAGTATCTGAATCACCTTTTAAATGGTTTTCTTTACAAAAAGGTTTTTATACACCTATTTGCGAGAATTATGATTTAGAAGATACAAATAAACCTAGGCAGAAGTTTCCTGATGTTTATATTCCAAATGGGTATGTGGATATAATTAAAACAGATTTTATTACAAAGCATAATTCATTGTATGGAAACCATATATTAGGATTTATAACACCAATAGGGTATGAAGTAGATACTTCAGATGATTTTGATTATCTAGAATTCAAAGCAACAAAAAAAAAGATAAATCTATTTAAATATTTAGATAAAATTAAGGAGAATAAATAATGAAAGTACATTATGATTTAATATCTGAAAAAACAAAATTTATTGAAACAGCACATCGAAAGATTTGTACACCTATTCCTCATCCTGATGCGATAGAAGTTATTAAAGACTTAAGGTGTTATGAAACAGATTCTATGCATGATCAGTTACCTATTTTATGGGAAAGTGCAAAGGGATATCAAGTATATGATGGATACGGAAATTGTTTTATAGATTTAACATCAACTATTTTTGTTGCAAATATAGGACATTCTCATCCCAAAGTAGTCGAGGCGATAGAAAAGTGTTGTAAAAAAGATTTATTAAACAATTATTATTATCCTTCCCATGAAAGACGAGATTTTGTTAAAAAATTAATAGAAGTAACTCCTGCTCATCTTGATAAATGTATATTATATACTACTGGGTCAGAAACGACAGAGGCTGCATTTAAGACTATGAGACAAAATGGTAGAAAAATAGATAATAAAAAGATAGTAATATTAAGCTTTGATGGTTCTTTTCACGGTAAAACTACAGGTTCTCAGCAGCTAGGTGGTAAAGCTAAAGGTAAAGAATGGATTGTTAATCATGATAAAGATATATGGCATTTACCTTTTCCTACAGAGTGGTATGTTGAAGAGAGTGGATTAAATGCAGAAGAGTTATTTTTAAGAGACTTAAAGATATTAGAAGATTCTGGATTAAATTTAAAAAATATTGCTGGAATTATAATGGAACCTTATCAAGGTTGGGGAGCACTGTTTTATCCACAAGAATATATTGACGCTATGATTAAATGGGCTAAAGGAAATAAAACTCTTATTACTGTTGATGAAGTTCAAGCTGGTTTTGGTAGAACTGGTGAATTATTTGGATTTCAACATTATAATATGGAACCTGATTTGGTATGTCTTGGAAAAGCGATATCTTCAAGTTTACCATTATCTGCAGTTCTAGGTAGAGCAGAAATTTTAAATATTGATTCATCAATGAATAGTACACATGGTGGTAATCCAATGGCTTGTGCCGCCTCTTTAGCTTCATTAAATGTTTTGTTTGATGAAAAGTTAATAGAACAATCTAAACAGAAAGGGATTGTTTTAGAAAAAGAGCTGTTGCAGTGGCAAAAAGAATATCCAGAAATAATATCATATATTAGTGTTAAAGGTTTGGTTGCAGCAGTCTTTTTTGTTAAAAAGGGAACCGATGAATTAGATATTGAATTAGTAGATAGATTAATTTATAAAGCAATGCTAAAAGGTGTAAACTCAGTAAGAACATTATCAGGTACAATTAAACTAGGACCTCCTCTTTGTATTCCAGAAGATGCATTAATTGAGAGTATCAATGTTTATAAAGAATGTTTAGTTGAACTATTAGAAGATAAATATGATTAAATTAAGACACATTGGTATTGTAATACGAGATCTGGAAAAATCTGTTTCATTTTATAAAGATTTATTTAGTTTAGAAGTTCAAAAAGAGATGATAGAAGAGGGTGAATATATTGATAATTTAGTTGGTATAAAGGGGGCTTCTATTAGTTGGAGTAAACTTAAAGCAAAAGATGGGACTGTTATAGAATTATTAGAATATCAAAATACACTAAAACAAGAAAAAGATAACTATTCTGCAAGTAGGCTTGGTTGTTCACATATTGCTGTAAGTGTAGAAAATATTGATGAAGTATATGAAAAACTACAAAAGTATAATTGCAAATGTAATAGTAAGCCATTATTTTCACCTGATGGAAATGTTAAAGTGATGTATTGTCATGATTTAGATGGTACGATTTTAGAAATAGTAGAGGAGTTATAAATAATGAGTGATTATTTAAAAGTAGTTTATAGTGAAGAGAATAGGGCATATACTGATTATCCAAAGAAATTAGCTAAATATCTTTTTGATACATTTACTATGAAAAGTAAGACTACTTTGTTAGAGATAGGATGTGGCAGAGGAGAAATGTTATCAAACTTTAAAGATTTAGGGCTTAATGTACAAGGAATAGATCTATCGCCTGAAGCTCCTTCTTTTCAACAAAATATAACTATTAAGGTTGCTAATATTGAGGAAAAAAAACTACCTTATGAAGATAATTCATTTGATATAATTTATTCAAAATCTGTATTAGAACATTTTTATTATCCTGAAAGATATATGAAAGAAGCATATAGGGTTTTAAAGCCAGGAGGGATACTTTTAACATTAGTACCTGACTGGGAGTCTAATTATAAAATTTATTTTGACGACTATACACATAGAACACCATTTACTAAAGTTAGCTTAGAAGATATTTTAAAAATACATAATTTTAAAGATGTAAATGTTTATAAATTTAGACAGTTACCTTTATTGTGGAAATATCCAAAATTAAATTATATAAGTAATCTTATCGCTCCTTTTGTACCAATACGAACGGAAAATAAATTTTTAAAATGGTCAAGAGAGTTAATGTTAATAAGTTACGCAACAAAAAGATAAAAGGTTAATTATGAAAAAAATAGGGATAATGCAAGGAAGACTACTTCCAAAATATAAAAATAGATATCAATCACACCCTGTTCAATATTGGCAAGCTGAATTTAATATTGCAAAAGAATTAGGAATTGATCAAATAGAGTTTATTTTAGATTATAATGATATTGAAAAAAATCCTTTAATGTCAGAAGATGGGATAAAAGAGATAAAGAAAATGATAAAAAGAACAGTAGTAGATGTTAAATCTATCTGTGCTGACTATTTTATGGAAGCGCCATTTCACTCAAAACATCAAAAACAAAGTGAAAAAATATTAGAAAAATTAATAAAAAATGTTAAAGAGTTAAATGTTGTTGATATTGTTATACCTTGTGTTGATCACTCAGCTTTAAAAACAGAAAATGATTTTGATATGTTTGTAAAGTCAATTAATAAAATATTACCACAAGCTGAAAAATATGGAATATATATCAATTTTGAAACAGATTTAAAACCAAAAAAATTTAAAAAATTATTAAATATGTTTAATTCTAAAAATATAAAAGTAAACTATGATATAGGAAACTCAGCATCACTAGGATATGATCCAAAAGAAGAATTTAAAGCCTATGGAGAATATATATCGGATTTACATATTAAAGATAGAGTACTAGGTGGTGGTTCTGTTAAGCTTGGAACTGGAAATGCAGATTTTAAAGTAGTTTTTGAATTACTTAAAAAATACAAGTTTAATGGAAATATTATCATGCAAGCTGCAAAAGCGGATGATTATATTGATGATTTAGCTATGGTTAGAGAGCAAAAGAAATTTATATCTAAATATATTAAAAAGTATTTATAAATATGAATAAAAAAGTAGCATTAGTCACAGGTTCTAGTAGAGGCATAGGAAAAGGTATAGCTAAAATTTTAGTTGAAAATGATTATATTGTTTATATTAATGGTCGTAATATCAAAGATTTAGAAAGTACTGCAAAAGAATTAAATAATAAAGTTAAAATTATAGAGCTAGATTTATCAAATGATTTAAATGTAGAAAATTGTATTAAAAATATACTCAAGGAAGAAGGTAAGATTGATTTAGTGGTATCAAATATTGGTAGCGGTAAATCTATACCTGGTTGGGATGTGAATATAATAGAGTACAAAAGAGTTTTTGATATTAATTTTTTTAATGCTGTATCCTTAGCTAATCATAGTGTGGAGGCCATGAAAAACAGTGGAGGTCATATTGTATTTATAGCATCAATTGCAGGATGTGAAACTTTAGGTGCACCAATAACCTACAGTAGTGCAAAAACGGCATTGTTAAGCTATGCAAAAAATTTATCAAAAGATGTAGCTAAACTCAATATACGAATAAACTCAATTTCCCCTGGTAATGTCATATTTGAAGGTAGTACTTGGGATGATAAAATTAAAAAAGATAGAAAATCTGTTGAAACTTATATCCAAAATAATGTACCTCTTAATACTTTTGCTACGCCAGAGGATATAGCAAAAACAGTTATATTTTTAGAAGAAAGTAATTTTATAACAGGATCTAACATAATTGTCGATGGTGGACAATTAAATAAAATAATTTAGGATAACAAATGAATGTAATAGAAAACTTTAATTTAGAGAATAATCTTGCAATAATAACAGGTGGTGCGGGCTTACTTGGAAAGAAACATATTGAAGCTTTGATTGAAGCAAATGCAGATGTTGTTATATTTGATATCAATAATGATGCTTTAGAACAAGTAAAACTATCTTTTTTAAAAAAGTACAAAAAAGAAATATTAACATTAGAAGTTGATATAACTAAAGAAGAAGAGATACTAAAAGCAAAAGAGGTAATATTTAAATATTTTAATAAATATCCAGATATTTTAATAAATAATGCAGCAATTGATCCTAAGTTTGAAAAAGATAGTAAAGTTAATAAATCTAGACTTGAAAATTTTGAGCTCAACCAATGGAATCTAGAAATATCAGTAGGACTTACTGGTGCTATGCTTTGTAGTAAAGTTTTTGGATATGAAATGGCAAAAAATAATAAAGGGGTGATTTTAAATATTGCATCTGACTTAGGTGTTATTGCACCGGACCAAAGACTTTATAAACAAGATGGGTTAAGAGAAGATGAGCAAAATGTAAAACCTGTAACTTACTCTGTTATTAAACATGGATTAATCGGGCTTACAAAATATATAGCAACATATTGGGCAGATAAAGGTGTAAGATGCAATGCCTTTGCACCAGGTGGTGTATTTAATAATCACCCTGATGAATTTCTGGATAAAGTTACAAAGTTAATTCCTATGAATAGAATGGCAAATATTAATGAGTACAAAGCTTCAATACTATTTTTGTGTAGTGATGCTAGTAGTTATATGAATGGAGCAACACTAAATATGGATGGTGGTAGAAGTGTTTGGTAAGCTAGTATGGTTTTAGTTACTACAGCTTTAGAGGAAACTTTTCCAAAAGATAAAAATAAAAAAATTTTATTTTTGGGTGAATGGTGTAAACTTTATTCTAGAAAAGGTATATATAAACAATATGATTATGAGACTTTACTATATCATTGGGATGATAGAGAAAAACTATATCAAGATACGCAATATATAGATACAGTATATGAAAAATATTTAAAGTTATTAAAAGAAAATCTAAATGAAATTCATAATGTAAGTTATACACTTTCTTATTGGAGAATTATACTAGGACCATGGTTGAGGTATTTTATAGAGATCGTGTATGATAGATATCTTTCTATTTTAGAAGCTTCGAAAAAAAATATTGATTATGTAAATATTTTAAACTTTAATGATGAAAGTATTGTATCACATAATATGGAGGATTTCACTAAACTATGTATGGGTGATATCTGGAATCAATTTATTTATCAAAATATCATTAACTATTTTAATATTAATCAAAAAATAGTTATTTCAGATATATATATCAAAGAAAATCTCGTAAGAAAGAACACATTGAAGATTTATATAAAAAAGTTTTTATTTTATATAAATAAATTTAATTCAATTCACTTTTTCTCATCAAATATTAACAATAAAGACAGAATGTTATTGCAATGTAATTTAAAACAAATACCTATGCCAATTGATAGTAGTCTGGATATTGAAATAGTTGCTAACTATTCTAAATCACTAAGAGATATGTTACAGTTCTCAAGTAATAGTTTATTTGAAAAAATATTAGTAAATTTAATTAAAAAACAAATACCAATATATTATTTAGAAGGATATTCAATGTTTAGACAGAAGGTTTTAAATATATATCCAAATAAAGCTGATATTATTTTTACTGCAGATTCTTTTGAAATTAATGATACATTTAAATTTTGGTCAGCAGAAAAGAAAGAACAAGGTGCCAATTATATTATCGGACAACATGGTGGAAATTATGGTATGGGATTGTTTGCATCTCATGAAGAACATCAGATTAAATCATCAGATAAATTTTTTTCTTGGGGGTGGAGTTTTGAAAATAATAAGGTAATACCCGTATCAGCTATAAAATTAAATAAAAAAATAAAGTTTAATAAAAAAGGAAATATTTTAGTACCTTTAATGTCTACTTCTAGATATTCTTTTCATATTATGGCTATGCCAATTGCTGGTCAAATTTTAAATTATTTTGATGATCAAGTTAAATTTTTAAACTTAGTATCAAACAATGTAAAAAAAATATTAAAATTAAGAATCTATCAACATGACTATGACTGGAATATGAAAAAAAGACTTGTGGATAGTGGGTTTCAACATTTAATAGATACAGAAGAAAATTTAAGTAAATCTTTTCATGAGCGATTATCTGAGTGTAGACTTTGTATATGTACATATAATGCAACAACTTATTTAGAAACTTTTAGTGCTAATTATCCTACATTACTTTTTTGGAATCCATTACATTGGGAATTAAGAGATGATGTTAAACCTTATTTTGATATACTTATAAAAGCAGGAATACTACATTATAGTGAAGATTCTTTAGTAAAAAAAATAGATCAAATATATAAAAATCCATCAGAATGGTGGAATCAAGATAATGTTCAAAATGCGAAAAATATATTTTGCAATAAGTTTGCAAATTTTGAAGCAGATTTTTTATTAGATTATAAAAAAAACTTAAAAGTAGTACCTACTATTATAGGAGGCAGTCATGTTGCAGAATAATATTATTCTAATTCAAGTACCAGGGTCAGATAGAAAAGATCAAAAAATTATTCCTTATGGACTGCTTCAAATAGCAAATATATTCAAAAAAGATAATTATGCTGTTACTATTGTTGATTTAGAAATAGAAGATGAAGATTTATTATACTCTAAAATTAAAGAACTCAAACCTTCTATTGTAGGTTATGGAGGTATTTCTAGTGCTTATTATAGAATTAATACTCTTACAACAAACATAAGAACAATTCTTAATAATGAGGTGCTGATAATAGCTGGTGGTGCGTTGTCATCTATGTATAAATATTTACTTACAAATAATTATATTGACTTTGCATTTCATGGAGAAGCAGAAGTTCATTTAGAAAAGTTTTTAAAGTATGTTAAAAATGATTACTTATTAGAAGATATTGGAGGCATCTCTTTTAATACTAAATTGTTAAATACGAAAAATATGGATAAAAAGTATTTATTTCATGATGAAATTATAACACGAACTTTTCCTGAAGAACAAATTAATGATTTAGATACTTGTGAGTTTCCTGATTATTCTTTAATAGATTTGTCTAAGTATGTCTATGATATCAAAGATAATCTCAGTGTTGTTTCTTCATGGTTTGGTAATAATCATCCAATATATTTAAAACATAAAAATTTAGTAGATAATAATACAACAAAGTTTATAGAAATATATAGTTCTCGGGGATGTACACATAAATGCACTTTTTGTTACCGACATGTTAAGGGGATACGTAGATATAGTATAGAGTACTTTTTTGATCATTTAGAAGAGATTCAAAAATATACGCGAATAGATGGTGTAAATATTGTTGATGAATTATTTAATAATGATATCGAGTGGATTGATTCTTTTATTGACAAATTCAAAAAAACTAATTTAAAATTTTTAAAAGTATCGGGTATGAGAGTCGATAAAATTAATGAAGAGTTATTTTTAAAACTATCAAAAATAAATTGTATAGAGATAAGTTTTGGTCACGAATCAGGTTCAAGTGATGTGTTGAAATACTACAAAAAAGGTACAACTAGAGAAGATAATATTTTAGCAGAAAAATTGTGTCGTCAAAATAATATTTTATCCACTATTCAACTTGTTTTAGGCTCTCCTGCAGAAACACTACAATCAATTTCTGAAACAATAGAATTTGTTAGAGAAACTGATGCACGAATTGTTTCATCTAATTGGATTATCCCATTACCAGAAACACCAATTTGGAAAGATGTTATGGATAAAAATAAAATTAATAATATTGAAGAATATATAGCAAAAGTTTATTTTATTGGACCACATTATAATATAGGTAATTTCTCAAATTTACCTAATATTATTCATTCTAACATAGGACGTTTATTAAGAAGAGAGTATTTATATAATAGAATTCAGGCAGGTATTATTTTAACTAAAAAGGATAAATTAAAATACATTCTTTTATCTATTATTTCGTATACATTTAAATTTTATTTTTATATTAATAAAAATATTAAAGATTAATAAAATGTACACTGTAACTTCATTTGGTTATTTTTCTGTATAATACAAATGTAAAATTATTATTATTTAAGTAAGAAAGGTTGAAAATGTCATTAAAAAATAAACTGAAAAATAATCAACTAACTTTGGGTAGTTGGATAACAATAGGACATCCTTCAGTTATAGATATTATGTCAAGTGCAGGGTTTGAATGGCTTGTAGTAGATATGGAACATACTTCTATAGATTTGACAACAGCACATAATCTGATTGCAACAATTCAAGCAAGTGGTATGAAAGCATTAGTAAGAGTGAGTAAAAATGAAGAGGTGATCATAAAAAGAATTTTAGATATGGGTGCTGATGGTATTGTTGTACCTATGGTGAAATCTAAATCGGATGCACTTGAAGCTATAGACTATGCAAAATATCCACCAATTGGGAAAAGAGGTGTTGGGCTTTTTCGTGCTCAAAAATATGGATTAGGCTTTGAAGAGTATAAAAAATGGGTAAATGAAGAACTTGTAATTATAGCTCAAATAGAACATTGTGAAGCGGTAGAAAATATTGAAGAGATTATTACTACAGAGGGAATAGATGGAGTTATCATTGGTCCTTATGACTTATCGGGAAGTATGGGATATCCTGGTGAATATCATAGAGATAACGTCAAAGAAGCTATTGCAAAAGTTCTTAGAGTTTGTAAGGAAAAGAATGTGCCATCAGGATTTCATGTCATAGAATCAAATCCAACAAAATTACAAGAGAGAATAGATGAAGGTTGTACATTTTTGGCATATAGTTTAGATTTTTTCTTTTTAGGTGATAGTTGTAGAGATGGTATGAAAAAAATAAAAGGGGATTTAAAATAATGAACATAATTTCAATAATTCCTGCACGTATGGGATCAAGTAGATTCCCAGGAAAGCCTATGGCGGATATATTAGGTATGCCAATGATTGGTCATGTCTATCAACGAGTTAAGATGAGTAAAACTCTTAGTGAAGTATATGTAGC
>Ga0193964_1001473_pt1 | contig 10253 bp, 7 predicted proteins | sample FB_7_MG_FD_140323 | JGI IMG/M metagenome (GOLD analysis project Ga0193964, IMG submission 140323) | Microbial mat bacterial communities from the Broadkill River, Lewes, Delaware, United States - FB_7_MG | ecosystem: Environmental > Aquatic > Freshwater > River > Microbial mats | place: USA...
AAATTAAGAATTCAACAGTGCTTTATGGCATACGTTTCATTTCGGTGGGGATGAAAAACAGCCTCGTGGTCAAAGAAAGGAAATAATATTGAAAAAAAACGTGATGATTATCGGTGCCGGGGGCGTGGCCAATGTTGCGGCCCATAAATGCGCACAAAATAACGATATTCTTGGAAATATTGTCATCGCCTCAAGAACGCTGTCCAAATGTGAAAAAATCATCGACAGTATTAATCGCAAGGGCAGCAAAAAAAATGATGAATATTCCATAACAGCCTATCAAATAGACGCCATGGATGTTCCTGCCACGGAAATACTGATTAAAGAGACATGTTCCTCGATTGTCATCAACCTAGGCACGGCGTTTATAAATATGAGTGTTCTTACGGCCTGTATCAATACAGGTGCGGCCTATATCGATACAGCCATTCATGAAGAGCCGGATAAAATCTGCGAAACCCCTCCCTGGTACGCCAATTACGAATGGAAACGTCGTGAAGAATGCCGTGAAAAAGGTATTACAGCTATTCTAGGTGCAGGCTTTGATCCAGGCGTTGTGAATGCCTATGCCGCCTATGCCGACAGATATATTTTCGATGCCATTGATACCATTGACATCATGGATGTGAATGCCGGGAATCACGGAAAATACTTTGCCACCAATTTTGATCCTGAGATCAACTTCCGTGAGTTTACCGGCGGGGTATGGACCTATATTGATCGCCAATGGGTCAAAAAAGAGATGTTTGAGGTAAAACAGGTCTTTGACTTCCCGGTGGTCGGAAAGATGCCTATATATCTGAACGGGCATGATGAACTTCATTCCCTGTCTAAAAATATTGATGCCAATTCCATCCGGTTCTGGATGGGCTTTGGTGACCACTATATTAACGTATTTACGGTGCTGAAGAATATCGGTCTGCTTTCAGAGCAGCCTGTGACCACGGCGGAAGGGCTGGAAGTTATTCCTTTAAAAGTGGTCAAGGCGTGTCTGCCGGACCCGGTGTCACTTGCCGCGCAATATACCGGCAAAACCTGCATTGGCGATCTGGTAAAAGGAGATCTCCATGGCGAAAAAAAAGAGGTGCTCCTTTATAACATCTGTGATCATGAAGCCTGCTATAAAGAGGTCGAAAGCCAGGCAATCGCCTATACAGCCGGGGTTCCTCCTGCAGCGGCAGCCATGCTGATTGCCGAAGGCGTTTGGGACTGTAAAAAGATGAAAAATATTGAGGAATTAGACCCGGCGCCGTTTTTAAAAAGACTCAAACAGATCGGTCTGCCCACCAGGATGATCAAAGACGGAGAGGACCAGTCGCTATACTTGTAGAACGTTCACGGGCCGCTTGGATTGTTAATCAGAATCGGCCCGCAACAAAACCCTATTGGGGTCAATCCTTTTCCTGGGGAAATTTTATTTTCTGGCCCCCTTTTTTCAAAATCGCCTCTATTTTTTCAACAGACAGGGGGCGGCTGAACAGAAAACCCTGGGCCTCCGTGCATCCTTTATCCACCAAAAAATCAAGCTGCCGGTCATTGTCTATACCTTCGGCAATAACCCTGATATCCATGCCCTTGGCCATTGACATAATGGCTGCGATAATGGACTGATCATTTTTTCCGGAATCGAGCCCCACTACAAAAGATCGGTCAATTTTAAGACAATCTATGGGCATCTCTTTAAGCCGGCTGAGGCTGGAGTACCCGGTACCGAAATCATCTACAGACACACCAATACCCTTATCGCGTAAAATTTTGAGAATATGTGGAATATTATCCATATCCTCGGCAAAAAGACTTTCGGTGATTTCAATTTCAAAACGGTTGACCGGCATGCGGGTCTCTTCAAGGATCTTCTCCACCACCACCAGGAAATCAGGATGAAGAAACTGCCTAACCGACACATTAACCGCAATCCGTTTAAGGGGCAATCCGTTTTCGATCCATCTGCGAACTTGCGTGCATGCAGTCCGCATAACCCATTCTCCTATGGGAATAATCAGTCCGCACGCTTCGGCAATGGGAATAAACTCCACAGGCGAAACGCTGCCAAGCAGATGATTATCCCAGCGCAGCAAGGCCTCCATACCGATCAATTCATTTGACCGAAGATCCACCTGGGGTTGGTAGTGCAGCTGCAGCTCCTCCCTGTCAATGGCCTGGCGCAGCTGATTTTCTATGGTCAGCCGCTTTAATGCCGCATCATTCATGGATTCTTGATAATACTTGAAATGCTCCATATTCCTGCTTCTCTTGGCAAAATACATGGCCAGGTCCGCATTTTTCAATAACGTTTCCACAGTGTCCCCGTCATCCGGAAAAATGGCGATACCGATGCTTGGGGTGATTATAAATTCATTTTCCCCAATGGAAACCGGCTTTGCCACATGTTCAATAATTCGCTGGGAAACGACTGCCGCCGTATCCAGCTCATCAATTTCGGGCAGCAATACCGTAAATTCATCCCCACCCAGCCGTGCCGCGGTGTGATCATTAACCGACCGGGAAACCGTATCAGATAAACGCAGACTTTTAGCAAGACGATCCGCCATAATTGTAAGCAGTTCATCTCCGACATTATGCCCCAGGGTGTCATTAATTCGTTTAAAGTCGTCCAGATCAATAAAAAGCAGGGCTCCTCTTTGCTGATCTCTCAGATGTTGATTGATCGCCCCTTTGAGCCGGTCCAGAAAAAGCGCCCGATTGGGTAATCCCGTCAGATGGTCATAAAAGGCCAGTTTATTCAGCCGCCCCTTTATTTCTCGGCTCAGCTCCCATTTCCGGGTCAGGGCATGGGCCATCTGAAGCACTTCCACGTTGTCAAAGGGTTTTTTAAGAATTAAAAGACTGTCGCTTTCTCCCAGGACCTTTTGAATTTCCGACCAGGAATAGTCGGCGTAAGCCGTGCAAAGCACCACCTGCAAATCAGGGTCGGCCTCCCACAGATGGCTGATGGTCTCAATCCCGTCCCAGCCGGGGGGCATACGTCCGTCGACAAAAGCCAAAGCAAAAGGATTTTCCGCCTCTTGGGCCTTACGCACGATATCCAGGCCCTCTTGCCCCTGGAAGGCATATTCAATCTCAAATTGGACATGACTATCCTGGCTTTTATCTATTTCAGCATCAAACAAAAGGGATTCCATATCTTCGAGTTCACTGTTTATTTCCGGCCCTTTGCCGAGGATTTTTCGAAAATCTTCATGGATGGCAGCATTGTCGTCAATCACAATAATACGGTAACTGGATTTTTTTTCCTGGGTGTTCATGATGTCTCCTGTATGGATAAGGGCAGGGCCAAAGTAAAGGCCGCACCACAACCAAGCCCGGCACTATCGGCTGTCAGGCTGCCGCCCAGTTGCTTTGCGGCAAGGGATCCGCTGTGCAGGCCAAAGCCGTGACCGTGATTTCGTGTGGTAAAACCATGGTGAAAAATCCGGGAAAGATTTTCCGGCGCAATACCAACGCCATTGTCCTTTACCTCTATTTCAATCTGTTTGTCGTCGTCACACCACAGGCTGACAATGATGCAACCCTCTCCCCGTCGGGTTTTATGTTCACTGCAGGCGTTTTTTGCATTCGTGATCAGGTTTACAAGAATCTGCAATACCTGATGTTTATCCGTAATAATTGTCGGAACCTGATCAAACTTTCGTTCAAGCCGGATACCGTTCTTGTTTAAGCTATCGCGGTTCATCCGGATGGCATCTTCAACCAGATGCTCGGGCGCAAGGGCTTCGTTCACCCCATGAACCGAGCCGTACCGCTGCTGCATGACAATGACTTGTTTGACATGGTCTACCTGGATCAAAAGCTGTCTGACCTCCTCGTGCATTGCCTGTTTTTCTACCGTGAGCGCTCCGGCAAGGGATGTCAAATACTCTATAATCCGTTCACCTTTGGGATCTTCACTTAAAAAGGCAGCCAGGTCCTTTTTTGACAAAGGTAACATATCAACCACTTTCTGGACATTGGTCATGCGGGAATTTTTCAGCCGGTTCTCCAGAACGCCAACGGATGTGTTGATGCTGTTCAGTACATTGCCCACATTGTGCAGCACATTGGTGGCGACCTCGGCCATGCCGGCGGCCCGGGATGCCTTAACCAGGGATGACCGACTTTTGGCCAGTTCCGTCATTGCCTTTTTTTTTTCAGCCACCTGCGCTTCAAGATCAAGGGTTCTTTCCTTGACCATGATTTCCAGTTGCTCCTGATACGCTTTGTTTTCTCTGATCAATCCGGCTTTTTCCAGGGCCCTGTCTATGGCATGTTCTAATATTGATAAATCGTGTACCGGTTTCTCCAGATAGTCCCAGGCACCATATCTAAGGGCTTCTATCACATCGACAATGCGGTTTGCACCGGAAATAACAATGATAGGAAGGTCCGGCATTATTTTTCTTCCCTGCTTTAATACCTCAAGTCCGTTCATGCCCGGCATCATGAGGTCCAACAGCACAAGATCGGGCCTTTCAGATATGATAAGCGCCAAACCTTCCTGTCCGTTTTTTGCAGCAATCACATCATATTCGCGGTCTTCAAGATAATCCTCAAAACTTTGACGAATATACACTTCATCATCAACCACAAGTATTTTCAATCTGCTATCCATTTTACTCCAATCGTAACGCATGATAAGAGACTTAAAAATTATTTCTTACCGATGGAAAAATCAGCCCCAATGCCAACCGTTCTTTCACGGGTGTTCATGATATCTCCTGTGTAAATAAGGGCAGTACCAACGTAAAGGCCGCACCACAACCAGGCCCGGCGCTATCGACTGTCAGGCTGCCGCCCAGCTGTTTTGCGGCAAGGGCCCCGCTGTGCAGACCAAAGCCGTGGCCGGATTTCCGGGTCGTAAAGCCATGCCGAAAAATACGGGTCAAATTTTCAGGTTCTATGCCAATCCCGTTGTCCGTCACGGACAGGCAAACCGTATTGCCTTTCCCTTTAAAGATTCCCAGAATAATCAATTTTTCCGTTTTACCGCTGTCTGAGCAGGCGTATTTTGCATTATTAATAAAATTTAACAGAATCTGCAAAACCTTGTGCTTGTCCACCGTCACAGCAGGCATCTCTTCGTACTCTTTTTTAACAACGATGTTATGTCGGACCAGTGCCCCTTGGTTGAGCATCAAGGCATCTTCCATCAATGTTTCAGGAAAAACGGTTTCACTGATCCCTGAAACCCGTCCATAATTTTGCTGCATGGCAACAATCTCCTTGATGTGCTCAATGCGGCCGGCCAATTCTTTTGTCTCGGAAAACAACCGGTCATGTTCGTCTGCAAGGGCGTTACCAAGGGACATAAGATATTTTGGAATCTGCTGTCCCTTCTGGTCCCGGATTAAAAATTCGGCCAGGTCTTCGGGGGGAGAATCCATCATCTGGGCAATTTTCAATACATTGCCGGTTCTGGATTCACGCAAGGTATCCAGAATCAGGGTGGCGGACACGTTGACGCTGTTGAGCACATTGCCGACATTGTGGAGTACGCCCGTGGCGACCTCTGCCATGCCTGCGGCCCTAGAGGCCGCCACCAGTGACGTCTGGGCAATGGAGAGATCGGACAGGGCTTTTTCCTTGGCCTCAACCTGAGCCTCAAGCTCCCGGGTCCGCTGCTTTACCTGGGCCTCAAGATTGTCCCTGGCCTTGATCAGGTCTTTTTGGAACCGTTGCCTGGCAACGGTTGCCCCAAGCATGTCTGCCAGGGCGCGAAAGCTGTTAATCTCAGCCGTTGTCCAATTACGCAGCTCACAACAGTCCTCAAGGGCCAGGATCCCCCACCATCGGTTCTCCACAAATACAGGGATAAAGACAATAGACTGAATTTTCTGAAACTGAAAAAGAACTTGCTCGGCATCGCTGCAATCCTGCAGAGAAGCGGACAGGGGAAAGCCTTTCACAAGTGTGTCAACCCAATGCGCCACCCCCCGTTTTTCAAAACACAACATTTCGTCTTCCGAATCTTCACGCTCAGGAGAGATGCCGGGAGCCGTCCATTCATAACGCTTTTTTGCACAAAGTAGACCGCAGTCGTCCGTGACAACGTCATGAAACACAGCCCTGCTGACATGGGCAGCTTTGCCAGTGTTCTCAAGCACCTTAACGACACTGTCTTTCCAGGTTTGATCCTGTAAAAAATGATAGGCGGCAAACCGAACACTTTCCAGAATCATATTTCTTTTCAACAAGGCATCGGCCATGCTGTCTACGGAACCGGCCAGCGCTCCAAGCTCATCTTTTCCACCCGCATAGGCCCTGACAGACAGATCCCCGTCGGCAATTTGCTGAACCACCGATTGAAGCGTCAAAATCGGCCGAACAATCTGCCGTGCATAACCAATGGAGGCCAGCAGGCTGATGAAAATACAGACCAGTGCAAGAAACGCGGTACTTTTGTACAGATCTATAACACTTTTATCATACGCATCAAGGGAGAGGCCCACGTGAATCCAGCCCCATTGAATACCGGAATAATCAAAAGGCTGGGCAAAATGAAAGAGCCGCCGTTGAAACAGAGGACTTACCTCAATCTCCCATGAAGTTTTACGCACCTTTCTGATAAAATGGGATTCGTCCAGCTCGGCCACCTCCCATTTTTTCTGCTCAATGACCAGTGCAAAACCGTCATTTTTCATGACGATCAGAACCTCAATATCAGGATCCCCTTTCAGCAATACCTGGGCGGCACTTACGACGCTGGAGTAATCCTCATTAACCGCTGCACTTGCGGCGACATCATGCAGGGAGGCGGCCAGGCCATTGGCTTTGGACGCCAGGGTATTGACAAAGATATCCTTTTGCCTGGGGACGGTAATGATCATGAAAAACAACAGGGAGACAATGGCCACGCCCCAGCCCAACAGCGCTGTACGCATAAAAATGGTCATATGCCTGCCATTTTTCTTTTGGAAAGACTGTGTTTTGTTCTCCATTTCGGTCAAATGTCAGCCCCTTTGGCGTTCCCGAATTCTGCCGGGTCACAAGTGCCATGATCATCGTTAAATAAAAAAAGGGGGTTGAATTCCGCCAACATATCCAACCCGTTCCGGTTGATCAGACAGGCATCAGACAGCTTAAAACACACCGGCAGAACAACCGTTATATGAAAGTAACAATAAGTTGCTAAGTTACTTTCATGTTTCGTTGTGGGGCGAGCCTGGGTGCTGATAGACCAGATCGGCCCATGGCCGTTATTTAAAATCAAAATGCGCAATTTGAAACACGTTTTCATTTTATATCCAGACAGTTAAAAATTCCCGGCCTTTGCGCTGGATTCCGGCCGGGATGTTCCGCTATCACCACCAAACAGTTGCCGGTGCTCTTTTATCAGTTCCATTGTGGGTCCAAGAAGTTCAAGGGGGTGAACCACAAGATCATCCATCTGAAACATGGTAAGGATCTGACGACCGGCAGGTGTTTGGTGCCAGGTTTTAATGTTGTTTATAATAACATCCTTGAGTTCGGATTGATAATTTTTGCGGAATGCAAGAAAACCGGGGACGTATTTTTTGGACGCAGCCAACACTCTAAGCTGATGCGAAATCTGGGGATTCAGTTCCGCCATGGTGTCAAACCCATTCCGGGTCACCAGGCAGGCATCCGCCTTGCCGAAAAAAACCGGAAGAAGTGCATCTCCGACTTTATCAGCTAAAACTACATTGCCAAAAAATTGTTCTAGGGCCTGGAATCCCGTCTCTGCAAGTTTAACATCCAACCAAATAGTCGAGATGGCAGTTCTTGCATTCAATGGAAACCTTAGGACACCCCCTTTAAGATCTTTAATATCCGCAATACGCCTCTTTTTGCGGGCAAGCAGCAAATATTCTACGGTTATCGAGCCCCCATATAAGGCAACGATGAACTGTTCATGGTCCAGCAAATGCCGCAAATCAAAAAAATCAGCTGCGCTTAAGTTGATAAGGTCGACCATGTGCTGCCTAAGCGCGGTTTCAACATCACTGATATTCTCATAAACTTTCGGCTCAACGTTCACAACAAAATCATCCCTACCCACCAGTTGCGTTGACCAGAGTTTCACAGCGGCCATGGTATCATTCTCGTTAATATTACCGATAACCGATCTGGAAAACCCAACACGAACGACCTCTACCGACAGTGCCGGACCAGTCTGCAGGCAGACGGCAGCGGCGGCCATCAACACAATGATCCACACCCGGAACGGAACAGGCGTCATTGAATATTTCTTTTCCATCTCTTTTTTTTACCGAATTACTCCATCAGCTTTAACACCTCAGCACCCACGGTCAAGTTCAGACGAGAGCGCAATGCCACATGCTCATACCTGGCTTTATAATGCTGGGCCGACATCATGGCCTCCATTAACTGGGCCTGGATAACATCATCGGTTTCCACCAGTTCGTTCTGGTAGGCCCGTACGTTAAGTCCCCGGTTTTCCGTGGCAGCGGTCAGGGCACTTCCCGACGCGTCACAGATTTTTTGGGCGGCTCTAAGGGAGAGGATAATATCCCGCACCTGGAGCCCGATGCCCTCCTTGAGCAAAAATTGTTCTTCTTTAATTTTGGCAATGGCGGCTCTGGCAGCAGCGATTTTGTTTTTTGTAAGCATACCGTTAAAAAGGGGAATTTCTACGCCTATCCCGAAGGTCCATCCTTGTTCATTTTCAGGCGTGGCAAGCCCGCCGCTACTTTCCGGCCACCACTTATGAAGATCACCGGTCAAGGCAAGCTTGGGAAAATACCCGCTTTTAGCCGTTTTTAATTCGCCCTCTGCCGCCTTAAGTCCGGCATCCATCTTGGCCCAGTCCGGATTAAACGCAAAGGCCTGTTCCACAATTTCGCCGGTATCAATGTCAAATGAAGCAAAGGGAATTTTCATATCTTCAGGTTCAACGCTTTTGTCCCAGGACAGTCCCATGGTATTGGCCAGGGCGGCCCGGGACATTAACTTGTTTTTTTCAAGCAAAGCGACCATGGATCTTAAAGTATCCACCATGACCTTGTTGTTGAGCCAGTCTGTTTTTTTCACCGTGCCCGACCCTTCTTTATACATGATTTCCGTCAGGTTCAAGGTGGCATTCATCCGGGCCAGGGTGTCAAGACCGACCTGGTGGAGTTTTTTGGCCAGCACCGCTCCCCAGTAAAACCGTTTGACGCTGTCAATGATCTCAAGATCCGTACGCCGGACCTCCTGTTTCATCATGTCCACAACCCCCTGTGTCTGTTCTCTGTACCCTTCTCGCATTCCCCCGTCATATAAAAGCCAGGTCCCTTCAATGGTGGCGGTATAACTTTTCTCGTTTAAGACATTGATCTCCTGTTCCGGCATGGTGATGGACATTCCCCCCATTCTCGGCGGCAGGGTCACGGTCGTTGCCGGATAGTTGAAATTAACCGCCTCGTCCAGCCGAGAATATCCCCCCTGGGCCGTGATCTGGGGCCAGTATCCGGCAAGGGTCTGCCTGTGTTGGGCCTGGGCCATCTCAAGGGCAAACTTAGACGCCGGACGGCGGCGATTGTTTTCTAAGGCTTGTTTTAGGCACATTTCCAACCCGGCTTTTTGTATGTCGCCCTTTTTTTGTATCTCCCGGCTTTGGGCCGAACCGGTTACCAGCGTCAACAAAAGAAGTATGATTATGGCTGCATATCCGATGCCTTCGGGCCATGTTTTTTCTGTAACCATCCAAACTCCTTTTGAAATCAAAAAAAATTCAGTTTATTCGGGAAAGGCGCCATTTTATTTAAATTCAGGGCGAATTAGGATTAAAATTTTCATTCAATTCAGGGAGCATTAAGGAATCAAATCAACGCATCCCTTTCCCTCCGTGAACGATTTAACAATCTTGGGTAATAAATGTACTATATCTCAAATGCGTTAATCAGACCAATAATATTTCCAATCGGCTTAGCCACAAGGGCTGCGCTTTTATTTGAAGTCGAGTACGTTTCCTGTTACAAGAAATGATACCTTTCCATGTCGCTTAAGCAAAACAGCATGCAATGGCATTTTATGCAAATAAGGGATGTGGGCAATCTTTGACAAAAACGAAAGGAACACACTATGCAAATTCATATCAAGTATTGTTCGGTCTGAAATTACCAGCCAAGGGCTGCCGGTCTGGCAGACGCAATAAAACAGGATACAGGGATTGATCCCATTCTCGAACCCGGCAGCGGCGGTGTTTATGATATCAGCGCTGACGGCATACTTTTATATTCAAAACACCAGACAGGCTCTTTTCCGGATAACCAGGAAATTCTTATCAAAATCCG
>Ga0193964_1001475_pt1 | contig 10244 bp, 15 predicted proteins | sample FB_7_MG_FD_140323 | JGI IMG/M metagenome (GOLD analysis project Ga0193964, IMG submission 140323) | Microbial mat bacterial communities from the Broadkill River, Lewes, Delaware, United States - FB_7_MG | ecosystem: Environmental > Aquatic > Freshwater > River > Microbial mats | place: USA...
GTATCTTTGTTTCATAAGAAAAACAATAAAGTTTATTGATAATCAAATAGTTACAAGCTTTCTAAATACATAACATTATGAAAACTAAATATATAGCTTATTACAGAGTATCGACAAAGAAACAAAGTTACGGTTTAACAGCTCAAAAAGATATTGTAAATAATTTCATTCAAAACAGCAACGGTATTTTATTAGCTGAATATTCAGAACAAGAAAGTGGAAAAAAAGCGAATAGAGTAGAATTACAAAAAGCCGTATCAGTTGCAAAAGAAAACAAAGCGGTTTTAATCGTGGCGAAGTTAGACCGTTTAAGCCGTGAGGTTAGTTTTATCTTTGATTTAAAAAAGGAATTAGACCAAAGCGAAGTAAAACTATATTGTGTAGATTTACCGGAACTCAACACTTTAAACTTAGGCATATTTGCGACCATGGCACAACACGAACGCGAGACAATAAGCAAGCGAACAAAAGCGGGTTTAAAGGTGGCACGTTCTAAAGGGAAACAAATTGGTTCACCTGGGAACCTAACAAGCGAAGCAAAAAACAAAGGTTTACAAATTAGACAAGCTAACAGCCGGAACAATGAAAACAACGTTAAAGGGTACGAATTAATAAGAATGTATTTAAAAGATTCTTTAACGTGGGCACAAATAACAGCTAAACTAAATGAAAAAGGTTTTAAGGCTGCGAGAGGTGGCAAATTATCAGTTGTTCAAGTGCAAAGAATGTATAATAAATTCAATACAGATAAATAAACGTTATGACAGAACAGGAAATTTACAACGGTAAAAAAGAGATTAGAACGGTAATTGCAGAACTGAAAAGCTCAATAGATAATTCAGAACCTTATGATTTAGATATTGATACTTTATGCACTATTTTAGACGAAAATAAACTATATGACTATGCAGAAAAGTACTTAATTAGCGCAAATTTAGAGGGCTTTATTTCTGCTTTAAGATAGACCGCTTAACTTCAAAAACCTTTTAGGGGTTTTTATTGTACGCTACAAACGGAATAAGTTAATTAAAGCTATTTGATAGAAAAATAATTCTATTTAGTAGCTTTTTTCATTATTGTATATCAGTAAGTTATAAATAATACTCAGAAAAATATGTTTTTTAACATATCCCACTTAACTATATTAGTATTATTCCTTATATTTGCATTAAATAAATTAATAACTATAAAAGCTCATAAAATGAATAATCAAAGTTTAAAAGACAATTCAAATTATTTAACCATTACGGAGGCGGCTGCTTATTGTAAAGTACATAGAAAAACTATTTACAATTGGTTAAAGTCAGGACTAACAAGCGAAAAACAACCAAGAGGTAAAAGATTTGTACACTACATTTCTAAAGTAGAATTACTCAATTATGTAGAGGGTTTTCAGGGCTTGAATAAATCAGTTTAATAATTTGCTAGTATGGAATACAGCCAAAAAATAGAACTCGTAAAAGATTATGAAATAAGAAACATAATTCTTACAGAATCAAATATTGAGGTTCTGAATAAAAATACTATTTGCCCACTTTGTGGTGGTGGTGTTAAAACTGGGTGCTTTGGTGTTTCAAAGAATAAGTTTAAATGTTTTTCGTGTGGGGAGTCAGGAACTACAATTGACTTTATAATGAAAATTACAAACTTAGATTTTAACGAAACTGTAAACTATATAGCTAGTAAATATTTAAATATTGTAGATGAGTTTAAGCCAGCTAAAAAAATAGAATATAAACCAATTAAGAAAGCTAAGAAAGTAGAACCACAAGCCGAAACAATAAACGACAAAGAAGTAAATAATTATTTTATTTCAATTGTTAAAAGCTTGCAAACAACTGAAAACTCAAAAGAATATGATTATTTATTAAGTCGTGGTTTTGATGAGGTTGTTTGTTCTGAATATGGTTTAAACTGGTTTTCTATTGAGAGCTACAAAGAAATAAGTACACAACTAGAAAAACAATTTAGTATTGAAAAGCTAGTTAAGGCGGGTGTTTATTCAGCAAAAAACAAACTACGATTTTTTAAACATAGAATACTTATTTCTTATAAGCATAAAGCCGATATACAGCACTTGCAAGCTCGAAGCCTACCCGCTGAAACTAATGGTAGTAAATATTTATTTTCAGGTGGAAAAACAACGGTTTTTAATGCTCATAATTTAAACGAAATAAGCAAAGAAACGACAAAATTAATATTTACGGAGGGTGCTTTTGATAGTATTGCAATTGAATTATTACACAAAAGAGAAAACGAAAATATAAAGGCGGTTGCTTTGGGTTCTGTTACTTTCAAGCCAAAAACACTAAAGTATTTAATAGACTTCTGCAAAGAAAATAAGATACAACCCGTTTTTGGTTTTGATAATGATAAGGCGGGGGCGGTTGCTACTGAAAAACTTTTAAGTTCTGAATTAATGCAAGAAATGAGAAATAAAAAGATAAGTTTCTTTTCTCTTTTGCCAGTATCAAAAGACTTCAATAATGATTTAATAAACACTATTAAAACGGGTGCAATTAATGACAATAATAATTTTTATAACATAGATACTGAAATATATTTAAGTTGCTTAGAGTGGTTAAAATCATTAAAAAATTACACTTGTTACAATGTAGATAATTATCATTTAGAAAGCTTGAATTTTATTAGTGAATTTGATAATTGTAAGTTTAGATTTATAGACAATAATAAAAGAATAATAACACTTAATATAAATTAGTTATGAGTATAAATACAATGAATGCAAGTATTAATATTTCTAATAATTCAACTATTCAGAATGTAGGAAGCTTAACAGATAAAAATATAAATTCCTTATTAGAAAAAATTGAAAAATTCAATACTTCTTTAAAAGTTTATTCAGATAGTAATAGCATATTTAAAGACTTAGAAAACAATTTAAAGTTAAGCGGTCTTATTATGCTGGGCGGTATGCCTGCAAGCGGTAAAACTACACTAGCAATACAATTATCTTTAAGAGCTATTGAAAACAAACAGCCCGTTTTATTTCATTCTTTTGAAATGAGTAAAGCGCAAATATTAGAACGTTTTAGGATTGTAGGAGGGTACAACTCAATAACTGAATTAATCAAAAGCCCACACGCAAAATATTTATTTATTATTGAGTTTTCAGACTTTTTGCAACCAGCTGCAGAAAATGACAAAACAGCCGTAAAAATGATTGACTTAGATTATAATCATTTAAAGCATAATGTAGAATCTTTAAACACAATGTTTAATTGTAAGGTGCTTTTAATAATGGATAGTTTAAACGAAATACCAAACAGCAAAGAAACTGATGCAATGCAAAAAGTAGATACTGTAATGCTAAATTTAAGGTTTATAACTGATAATACAGACGTTTGCAGTTTGATAATTGCACAAGCCAGTAAGTCAAAACAAAACGACAAAGCTTTAGATATGAACAGCTTTAAAGGTTCTGCAAGTATTGAATACACAACCGACAAAATAATTTTACTTAATAGCTTAGAATCATTTCAACATATTGGTTTTAATGATAATGAAAAAACAGAATATCAAAACATAGGTACTTCTTTTGAAAATGAAATTACGAACCCAAAAGAACAAGGGTTCTGCTTAACAGTTGCAAAAAATAGATACGGCAAATTTCCACAATATTACAAATATAAAATTCTTAAATCTGAAAATCTAAAAATTACGGGCTGCGAACTTGTAAAGCTAAATAAAGACAATGGTTTAAACGGCTTTGAGAGTGCAAAAGACTTATCAAAAAACAAAAGTGTTAAAGGTATGCCTTTATAAAAAATTGAACACTTAAAAATAAAAACAAATGACTGAAAAAATAAATAAAATAAAATTTACGGAAAGCTTAAATGCAAAGTCTTTGAAAGCAAATGACAGCGGAGTAAAAATGGAATTTGACTTACATAATCATATAAAAATGCTTTTTGTATTGAGTTCTGAAGAAGCTATTATTAAGCTTACAAACTTTGCAAATTACAGCGGGTACAATTTAACTCCGAACCAATTAATAAGCAAAATTGAATATGTTTTAAATAACTTCAAGATAAAAGAAATATCAAAAACACTATCAAAGAACGAAAATTATTATTACTCTTTTGAGTTTGATCCTGCAAAAGAAAAAGAAAATATAAAAGAACATGAAGCCGCTTTGGTGTCAATAGGTACAGTTTTAGAACAAAGCGGGTACAATATGAAAACTATTGATAAGAGTAAAGGCGGCGATTTAAGAAAATACGAAAAAACAGACCTAAAAGAAGTAAGCACCAATACTTTTGCAAAGTTTTACATGAGTGGTTTATTTTTCACAAAAACGGCTTTAAACCATTATAGTATAAAAAACATAGATTTATTAAGAAACCACCCCGAAGCCGTTTTTATTAGGGACTTAGATAAATACGAAATGTTAATATTTTTATATGCTACAAATCTTTATAGAGCTGGGATTGAAAAAATAAATTACAACCCTACTGAAATAAGAAACTTCTTTAAAATAAAAAGCACCCGTGCAAATGAATATATTATACAAGCCTTTAAGACGTTAAGAAAAAAAGAAGTAGTTTTATTTAATAAAGTTAAAGAGCGTATTTTTGTTGGAACATTATTAAACTGGGTAGAATACGATTTAAACGACAAAGAAAATGTAATTTATCATATTGATAATAAAGTTATTGGTTTTTTTACAAAAGATGTAATTATAGGTTCTTATATTCAAATGAAAACAATAGATTTTCAAACTTTTGCAACCTTATCAAAAGAACAAAGAAACTATTTATTAGCTCTTATGTATGTAGGAAATTCAGCAAAAGTACAATCTTACAAAAACGATTACAAAAGCTTTGCGGGGGCGTTTATGGGTGTTAAAGTAAATAATGAAAACAAAAGCAAAGATGCTATAAGGAACTCAAATAAGAGAGCTAAGAAAAATATTATAATAGTTCTTAATTTACTTAAAAAGAAAAAAGCATTTTTAATAAAAATAAACGAAAATGACTTTACAATAAAATCACATTCAGTAAATAAAAAAATAGCAAATAAGCCCGTTCAAAAAAAAATAAATATGTAAAAGGAATAAATAATTTAAAAACCTCATCAAATTACTATTCATTGATGAGTTTTTTTGTATTAATTGAATATAATTAATCCAGCTGCAGCCACAAGTAAAAAGCATATAATTTTATATTTTTCAAAACTGAATTTTACACATACATTTGCGTTACGCTACACATACATTTGCGTTACGCTACACATACATTTGCGTTACGCTTTGCCTTTGGGGGTTCTGTTTATCAATTAGTTACAAAAACACTATTTTATTACTTTATTATAAAAGTAAATAAAATAAAAAAGTTTTATGACTTTTTATATTTCATTTCCTAAATTCCTGTTTTAGGGCTGGGTTCTACTTTTTGAATTAAGAAAAATAAAAAAGCTTTTAAAGAATAATGATTTTAAAATACTTCTATTCTTAAAAGCTAAATAAATTAAATTTAAGCTATCATGCATCAATTTTAAGCCCTTTAAATGGTTTTCAAGTCTACTTACACATAAATCTATAAAAGTGCTTTAAATCGCGTTATATGAACTAAATTTCACTATGAACAATATTGCATAGCATATTCGAGTAAATTATTTGTTTGATTGTTCTTTGCATCATAGATATATGTTTGGCACAATCTAAGGTTAATGCGTATTCTTTTTTATTATGGACAATCGGCTTCTTGTTTTTGAGTAGCGTAAAATCACTATTTTCTTCAAATCCATATTCAAGTAAATTATTTGTTCTGTTCTCTTTTTTATAATGTCAGAAAATACTTAATTTTCACTTTAGTAGTGTGTAGTTTTAATAGTCATTCTCTAATACATCGTTCATTCTTTTAATAGATTCTTTATCTAAACTAATATTTACATTTTCTTTATTTTCTACTTTGTCAGGCTCAAAATATCCTAGTAATTTACTAATTGTATCAATTGATTTTAGTACATATCCAGTATTTTCAAAGTCTGTATTTTCGGTAACTTTGATTAATCTTTTTAAAATAGCTAATTTACTTATCCCCGCTGTTTTTTCTAAGTCCTTACTAATCTGTTTTATATAATCTTTCACATTAGTATTACTTAGTAATTTACTAGCATTTGCGCCGGCGGTGGATTCCTTACAATTATAAACTTTTTGATATGCTTGTGTACCGTTCCAATTCTCAATATACAACTCACAAAACTTCTTTTGCTTTTCGTTTAAATCACTCATGACTAAATATTTTTAAGTTCGCTTTTATGCAAATTTACAAAAATATAAACTCATTAGTAAATTAATTAATCTATTCATGTGTTAAGGTATTAAGGTTTTTATTACTTTTGCTTTAAATTAATTAATAAAAATAGATATGGAAAAAGAATATACAACCCCTAAAAAGGTGGCTCAATTCCTTGAATGTCATTATCATACGGTTTTAGAGTGGTGTAAGAAAGGTACTTATTTTGAAGTGAAAAAGATAAAAAAAGGACTTTCGTATAAATATGAAATTGAAACAAAAAGCTTGCTTGCATTCTTAACAAAAAAGGGATATATCGAAAGCGAACACACACCACCACCAGAACCACCAGCAACGGGAAAGAATTATATTATACTTGTAGAGGGCATTCACAATGATAATTACATAAATGAAAGCGGGCGTTTAACAGCTAGTAAGAATGAATCTAAAATATTTACTTCAGAAAGTTTAGCAAAGGAATTTATTAAAGAAAAGGTACATAGAGCAACGAATTGCAAGATAATTGAAAAATAAATGTAGTAATGTTTTTATGTTTTAATGTAATGATGTATATTTGCATTCAAACAAGACTATTAATTTAACAAAGCACGATATGACAGTAAAGGAAGCAGCTGACTTTTTAGGGTGTAGCAAAGTAACCATAACAAGGTGGATAACAGCAAATAAAATAAAAGCTACTAAAGAAAAAACAGGCTTAAGGTTCTCTTATAATGTAGACAAAAAATCATTAATTGAGTATGCAGAAAGTAAAGGATATTTAACCAACTAAAAAAACAATCATGGATTTTGAAACAACACTAAAAGCATTGCAGCAATTTGAAAGCATAGAGGAGTTAATTCTTGCTTATTTAGAAGCTAAAGGACTAGACCAGTCTTTTTATGAGAATTTGCCCGCTGAAACGCAAAGCAAAATAGAATATATAAACGACGATATAAACGAACTTTTAAGCTAAAAAAATATAGAATAAAAAAAAGCCTACTAAGGTGCTACAACACCAAAGTAAGCCAAAAATAAATTAATATTTTTATACACTAATACAAAGATAATGAAAAACGAATTAATTAACGAAAGTACGTTTGGAAACTTCACACCAGGCGACAAGATTTTAACGAAAATAGCAAACAATCAATTTACTACTCATAGGTATAGCAAAGAATGGAAAATACTAATTTTATTAGCTCTATTGTTTGATGTAACAGCCGTTACACTCACAGTTTATGCAGGTTACTTCTATTTATCTGAGCTTATTACTCCTATCCTGGAGAGTAAAGAACTTGCGATAATTAGCACTATTGTAATACTCATCTTATTAGAATTTTTAGTTCATTTCCTACTAGCTAAATTTTTCAAATTTGCTCTTAAGTGGCACGGTTTAACAGCTACAAGCATATTGATATTTTTAAGCCTGGTGTACTTCTTATCCTTTCAAATGAGTACAAACGGCTTAAGCATAAACGAAAGTAAGAAAGTTTCTAAAGTTGAATTTATTGAAAATAATTTAAATACTGAAATTGAAAATATACAACTTGAAACAAAAGAAAATATTAAATATTATAAGAATGAAATTGCAACCATTAAAGCGAATCCAAGCGGTTGGATTAATGGCAAGCGGTCTGTTTTAACTTCGCAACAACTAAAGGATATTAAAGAGTATAACGGTACTATAAACGAACTAAGACAAACAGAACGAACCAATATAAAAGAACTCCAGGAACAAGCACACCAGGACAAAGCAAATAATTTAACTGAAGTAACAGCAACGGCAAATAAATACTATGCTTTCATTTCTATTTTAATGCTAATAGAACTTATTGCAAGTGGTTTTCTTATGTTTTCCTGGTCTAAAATTCAGAATGAGAATGATACGGAGCAACACGTTAAAAGCAAGGTTATAGACATAAGCAAACAAGTTGATGCAAGTATAACAGAACTTTATACAAATAGATTTGTAGCACTTCAAAACGGCCTATCGATAGCATTACAACAACATAATAATAGTTCTATTCCTTTGGAAATATTAAGCCAGGAACATCAGGAACAAACAATTCAAAAAGCTGAAATTATTAATAAAAATAATGTAGGTTTTGAAATGAAAACCAACACCAGGAACACAACACCAGGAACAATAAAGAAAAAAGAATGTTTGTTTTGTGGTGCTGAATTGGTAGGAATGCACCCCGCAGCAAAATATTGCAATGCCGAATGTAGGAAGCAAGCATGGGAACTTAAAACGGGCGCAAAGCTTAAATATAAATCAAAGAAGTAAGAAACGTTTAATAACACTTAGTGTATATACACTTCTTAAAAAAACATCAAATAAAACAATCACAATACCGCGAAATGAAGCAAGTAAATAAAAAGCAAATAGGCTTTATATATAAGCAAAAGGACGTTAAACGTTACCAAAAAGGAAAAAAACAGAACGCTTTTAAAGTTGAAAAAGAGCAAATTATCTTTGTTGTATTTATTTCTTTTATGCTTGTACTTTTGTATTTGCTCATCACTTCGCTGTATTTTTAAATATACGATTATGATTAATAAAATAGCTAAGTTCGTACAAGAAAATAAGATAAGCGTTTTAAGTTTTCTAATATCTATAACAATTACAATATCATATATATTAATTACCGACATTTACGAATTATTAAGTCAATTATAAATGAAAGATAGAAGTAATCCAATATTCAATAAAATAATAGTTGTGTGTATAATCATAGCTATATTACATCAAATAGGTTTATTCCTTATTAGTTTATTTGAATAATGAAATATAACAAATCAAAGTTTTTTTAGCTTCAGGGGGTGGGGTTCTTGACCTCATCAAAGCAAATTAAAGCACAAACAATATAAAATAATATCAAAATGAAAATAATTGATACTGAAAGCACATTTTTAAATGAAATACAAATCTTATCAAAATATTTTAATACTGATAAGGCAAATATTATTGAATTAATTAAGCCGATAAAAAAGAATAATAGACTTTTTCAATACGTACTTCAAACTTTAGTTGAAAACAAATTGATAGCTATTGATACAAATGTTTTGACAGATTATAATTTGATTATCCAGGATTTTAGCTTAAAGCAAAACAAATGTAATTTACATATATTAGATGTTTCTATTGAAGTAGTAGACGATTTGAAAAAAGTAAATTTACATTATTTTGAAGCTGAAAAGAAAATAAACGAACTTTAAAGAGTGGCACGTCTGCGACCTTGTTTTGTATTCATTACAATTCACATTAATTAATAAAATACAAAATTTTCCTATAAAAGTAATTATTTAAATAACGACAATACTACACATTTAAAAGCTTAATTTCTTGCAATTTTTTGAAGCGAAAAACAGTAAAAAAAAGAATGAGTTTAAAAACGGCTGTAAGCATAGTAAATATACAGTTTGCAGCCGTTCTAATGTATCAAAATATTTGCGTTTTCACTCTAAAAAGTCAGCTAATTTTTTGAAGTTTTCTGAAGGCATTTTTTGAGTTTTGAACTGATGTAAGATAGTAATATACGGAACACCAATTTTACTACAAATATGCTTCAAATTAATTCCAGTTTCTTTTAGTTCTGCTTTCAACTTTGTAATAGCTTGCTTATACTTCTTTTCTGAATTTACAAAACTATCTAACTGTTTGATTAATACTTTTTTGCTCATAACTATACTTTATTAGATTATTACTGATTTACACAAAGATAATAATAAAATAGTTAATATCAAAGTTTTAACATACTTAATATTCTAATAATAAAAGATTTATGTTTTAGTATTGTGAAATAATTAATATTATTTACATTTCTTAAACGAACGTTTGTAAAATGTAAATATAATATGTATCTTTGTTTCATAAGAAAAACAATAAAGTTTATTGATAATCAAATAGTTACAAGCTTTCTAAATACATAACATTATGAAAACTAAATATATAGCTTATTACAGAGTATCGACAAAGAAAC
>Ga0193964_1001477_pt1 | contig 10227 bp, 10 predicted proteins | sample FB_7_MG_FD_140323 | JGI IMG/M metagenome (GOLD analysis project Ga0193964, IMG submission 140323) | Microbial mat bacterial communities from the Broadkill River, Lewes, Delaware, United States - FB_7_MG | ecosystem: Environmental > Aquatic > Freshwater > River > Microbial mats | place: USA...
CCAGATCCCGACGAGCTTGTGCCAGGCGGGCCTCGGCATCTTTCAGGTCTGTGAAGCGGCGATTAGCTTCGAGAGCATTTTTCATAATGGCGGCGGTCATGATTTTTCCCTTGGTGTAGCGATGCTGGTTGTCCGTTTTGTGCAATAAGCAGAAGACAGTTCTTGGAATAATGGCTATTGACTGTTGTTCTGTTATTACTAACACCTGTTAGCAGAGCGGTTTTTCACCAGCAGGGCCTTTCTGCCTTTTCGACCCTTTGCTGGCATTGAATGAGATTACTGCCAGACGATTACTCATCCCTGTTAACCTCAGGTGTTGGATGGATTATGCCAAAGAATATGAACATTTGTGGTACTTCTGTTTGGGAATTGCACGAAAAAACCGACATTTCGAGCTATTTGCGCCATGGAGATGCAGAAGCACCTGTCTTACACCTGTTACATGGGAATGGTTTTTCGTCAGGCTCCCTGTTTGCACTGGCCGATGCCATGCCTGCTGCATGGACGCTGATGTGCTCTGATATACCCGGTCATGGGCTAACACCTGTAAGGGGAATGGCGTGGCCGGATTGGAATGCAATGGCGGACAGGTTGGCGCAAAATGTCCTAAAATCTTTCGATCATCCTGTCGTTGGCGTAGGGCATTCGATGGGGGGTGTGCTAACGCTATTGATGGCGGCGCGTTACCCGGATTTGTTCAGTCGGATTATTCTGCTCGACCCTGTGCTATTTCCTTCTCATATTCTGGTCGGTCAACGCCTGGTGCATAAATCGGGTTTGTGGGGGAAATTGCCGCTGGTCAAAAAAGCCATGAGGCGAGAGTCCTGTTGGAGCGATGTTGAGTCGATGCGGGCGAGCTTGCAGAACAAGGGTTTATACCGACAATGGCATCCGGTGGCGCTGGAAGGGTTTTGTCGCACGGGCAGCCGAATAACGGAAGTCGGAGTTGAGTTGGCATGCCGCCCGGATTGGGAGGGGCGAATATTTGGTTCGGCTCCCCGGGCATTGTGGAGCTCTGTCAGAAAACTGACGATGCCAACGGATATTCTGATCGCTGATCACGGCTTTGATTTTATTCCAGCGGGTGTGCGTCGTGCCCGGCGTTTGAATCCGATCATTTCAAGCCGTTTGGTGGGAGGCTCGCATTGTTTCCCGATGGAGCATCCTTACGAAACGGCGACAGTGATCAAGGATATTCTGGAAGCCTGATTCCAGCCGTTTTAAAACCTTTGTCAAATGCCGACGCTTGGGCTATCTTGCGAAAATTCTAACTTACATTTCACAGAGAGTAGCAAGTAGGCCTAATCTATGAACATGGAGATTCAGGCGGCACTGGATGTCGTTGATGAAACTGATTCATTTCTGCAAATCACAGATGTGATTTATGACAAAGAAGCCGATGTTGGCTACGAAGCATTGAATCAGGCGGAAAAAACGGTTTTCTGTATTGATGGTCTGCTTCGGGAAATGGAGAACGGTGGTTTTTCCCAACTGATGTACCACGACAGTGGTGGTCGGGTGAGCGACATTTTGGCAGCCCTGGAAAGCATCAAATCGCGCGAAGTTATTGTGCATCTTAAACACTTTGTTGCGCTGTTTGGTGAGCACTTGATTCCTGCGGACGATGACGAGCGTATTGCCTTGTTCGAGGCCGTCGAAAGTGAGCAGACAGATGTGATTACCGAACTGGATGACTGTTATTACGATACGGTGGAAAATCTGGTTGGTCTGACGCTGGCGTATGTAGCGCGTAACCAAAAGCGTTTTTGATCTGCTATCTGCGATGAAGCCATGCTCTCCCCGCAAATGTGCGAGGGAGAGCATGCTGTTTTGTTATCTGTTACATTCTTTTTTCTGCCTTCTTTCCTACTTTCTTTCCTACTTTCTTTCCTGGTTATTTCTGCTTCGCCTTGGAGCGTTTTCCTGCTTTTTTGAGTTTCTTGTCGCTCTTTCCGGTGGCCATGACCCTCAGGCGTGCAATGATTTCTCCATTTACGGTTTTGGCCGGAAATTGCCCATTGCTATCGGCTTCGCCAGCGGTGCGGCCCAGCAAGAGTTCAATGGCTTGATCAACATGGCGAATGGCATGGATATGAAACTTGCCCTTTTTGACGGCTTTGACAATGTCCTCATTCAATATCAGGTTGCGGCGATTGGATTCTGGAATGATGACTCCTTGCTCTCCAGTCAGTCCGCGCGCTTTGCAGAGCCGGAAAAACCCTTCGATTTTATCATTGACGCCACCAATGGCTTGTACCTCGCCATATTGGTTTACCGAGCCTGTCATGGCGTAGCTTTGCTTGACCGGAGCATGAATCAGGGCCGAAATCAGACACACCAGTTCAGCCAGCGAGGCGCTGTCGCCATCGATGTAACCGTATGACTGTTCCATGGCGAGGTGTGCAGAAATGGCCATTGGGAATTGCTGAGCGTAGCGATTGCCAAGGAATCCTCCCAGGATCATCACACCCTTGGAATGAATCGCTTGCCCCAGTGACGCTTCTCGCTCGATGTCCACAACGCCCCGGCTGCCAGGGGATACTGTCGCAGTAATGCGGGCGGGTGAGCCAAAACTGGTTTCACCCAGTGACATCACCGTCAGGCCGTTGATTTTACCAATCGCTTCACCACTGGTTTCGAGCAGTACCGTGCCGTCCATCATTTGTTCGAACAAGCGGTCATATACTCGCCCGGTGCGTTGTTGCTTGGCGAACAGGGCGCGATTGATGTGCGTGGCTTCGATGTGTTCGTCATTGGCCAATTGTCGAACCTGATCGGCCTCAGCCAGCAAATCGAACTGTTCACCAATGCGGGTGCTCAGGCGGTTTTGTTGTTCGGCCAGTCGAGCGCTGTGACGTACCATGCGTACGACAGCATCGCGGGTGAGCTGAGCGTAAGACTGCTCGTCGATGCGACTTTTCAGCAATCGGGCGTATGCGTCCATGGTGTCGGCGTTTAAGGGCAGGTCGTTGTCAAAATCGACTACTGCCCGGAACAGGCGTTTGAAGTCTTCGTCGTATTCCTGCAGCAGGTAATAAATCTGGCGTGAGCCAATCAGAACCAGTTTGACGTTGAGCGGAATTGTCGTGGGAATCAGGCTGGTGGTGTTGAGAATGCCCAACTCAGAATAGGGCGATTCCATTTTCAACTCGCGCGATTGCATGGCACGCTTCAGGGCATCCCAGACCAGCGGTTCGGTCAGGACTTTTTCGGCATCCAGAATCAGGTAGCCACCGTTGGCTTTGTGCAGAGCACCTGGGCCAATGCGTTGATAGTTGGTGACCAGAGCACCTTGCTCGCTGCTGTATTCGATGCGCCCAAACAGGTTGCCAAAGCTGGGGTGTGGCTCGTACACCACGGGTGCACCGCTGTCGGTGGAGTGGTGCGTCACTACATTCGGTAGCAACTGCTCTTCCAGGCGGCTGCGTTTGACGTATTCTTCACGCAGTTCCAGCAGGCGCTCGTCGATCAGTTCTTCCAGTACCAGTCTTGGCAGGTGCTGTTGCAGTTGCTCCAGATGTTCGACCAGCAGCGGGTGATGCTCGAAGCGACTCTTCATGGGCGCAATCAAGGGTTCGATGGCGCTGCGAATGGTGCTTTGATTCAGTTGTCGTAACTGGTTGCTGCTCTCGCGTTTCCATTGCGGCAACTCGGATAAATGCTCGGCCAGCAGTTTTTCCAATTCGGCGATGGTTTCGTGAAATTGCTCGCGCTGATCTTCCGGTAGCTGGGCGAATTCGCTTTCATCCAGTGCCTTGCCTTCTCGCATCGGAGTGAAGCTGATGGTGCTGGCATCCCGATAAACCGCCACGCCTTGTTTGTGAGCTTCTTTTTCCACCTGCTCAATGGCGCGGTCGTAGCGTCGGTTGAACTGATAGTCGATGGCGGACTTTTTCTGTTGATAGGACGGATGTTCCAGCACGGCAGGAAACGTGGCCAGCAGCTGATCAATCAGTTGCAGTAACCGTTCCCGCAATTCTTTGGATTCATCGGGCAACAGCTCAATAGCACCGGGTTCACGGGCATTGTCAAAGTTGTTGACGTAACACCAGACGCTGGGCGTCTGTTGGCGCTTGGCTTCGCTGTGCAGGTAATCCCGCACATAAGAGGATCTTCCGGTGCCGGTGTCGCCCATCACAAAGATGTTGTAACCCGGACGATCCATGGCTACGCCAAACTGGATCGCATTCACGGCCCGATCCTGTCCTAATACGCCGTGAAAACTTTCCAGTTCGCTGGTGGACCGGAAGGGAAGGGACTGGGCGTCGATATTCTGGGACAGTTCGGAATGCGACAGCCGTGTAGCAATAGCAGTAGAGTTGGATGCAGCCATGAAATGGTTTCGTTTGTCTGACTTAATGGGAGTGGAACAGTAGGGGCTTGCCTGACGCTTGGCAAGTCGGCGGCGATACAGGATTGAATTTTCCGCCTCTGTCGGCATAATGCGGCGCTTTTCATTCCCCGGATATTTCGTGCATGTCAGTGCAGCCTGAAGATAGAACCACCATTGATATGTTTTCTGGCCCTCGCAAGGGGAGGCCCAAAAGCAGCCCCTATGATCGTCGCACCCAAAGCCGTTTTAACAAGCGCTTTCAGCGTCAGCGAGACCGTGAGCGTGGATTGCAGCGGGTGGAAGTCAAGCTGGAAGAAGAGATGATTGAAGCATTGGACTGCAGTTGCGATATGTTGGGTTTGTCCAGAAAAGAAGTCATCACGGAAGCATTGCGGCAATGGCTGCATATCTGATTGTTTGATTGCAGGGTGTTGCTGAGAGGCTCTTGTTAAAGAGTTCTTGTTGAAGGCTCTTACTGGTTCAGCCGCCTTGGATGACTGGGGAAACGGGGCAATTATCTCATCGTATGGCTGTGTGGCCCGCACATTGCTGTGATTATATGGAATTGGCGATGTCTGACGGCATGTGCAGTAACGGAACGAGTACGACAGTGGTGAGCAAGGTGATGGCATTCTGTGGGTTGTCTGGAATCGGCAGGCTTTGGCGGCTGGCGATGTGTGGAACGTTGGTGTTCTTGCTTGGCATTGGCAGCGTAGACCCTGCGGAAAAATCCCCGCTCAGTGTTTGGGAATTGGTCGGGCGTGATGACGCTCAGGGGTATATGTTGACCGTTTGTGACCATTTACGCCGCACATTGAAAGGTAAAACTCCGGTGGTCTTGTACATTAATGGAGAATTACATCTGGTGGGTGATGTGCCACAGCAGCGTGCAGCAGCGTGCATTGATGGTATTTTTGCCACAACACCGGGGAAAGCCATTTTTGCCCGGCGACTGTATTCCTGAATCAATATGCACTCTGTGTGTTCCAAGTGCTTGATTGTACAAAGTCTTTTGTATAGTATGCGCGTCTTCTGACAAACGTCAGGTCGTTATGGTGGCCCCTGTTGGTTCCCTCGCAACGATAGGCTGTAAACTCCGCCAGGCCCGGAAGGGAGCAACGGTAGCAGCTGATTCGTGTGCCGGGGTGTGGCTGACAGGGGTCATCTCCATCTGCACTGACAAGGCTCCGTCTTGCGGCTATCATGCCTCTCTTTTCTATCGAGCCAATGCTGCCATGAGTTACCAGGTACTCGCACGAAAATGGCGTCCCCGTTTCTTTGATGAAATGGTCGGGCAAGAGCATGTACTTCGCGCCCTGATCAACGCTTTGAATGAACAGCGTCTGCATCATGCCTATCTGTTTACCGGTACGCGCGGTGTTGGCAAAACCACCATTGCCCGTATTCTCGCCAAGTGTTTGAACTGTGAGCAAGGCATCAGCGCCCGTCCTTGTGGCGAATGTTCCGCCTGTCAGGAAATTGCCAGTGGCCGCTTTGTTGATCTGATCGAAGTGGATGCGGCTTCCCGCACCAAGGTAGAAGATACCCGAGAGCTGCTGGATAACGTTCAATATGCCCCGACTCGTGGTCGCTTCAAGGTCTATCTGATCGATGAAGTCCACATGCTGTCGACTCACAGCTTTAACGCTCTGTTAAAAACGCTGGAAGAGCCGCCCGAACACGTCAAATTTCTGCTGGCGACCACCGATCCGCAAAAACTTCCCATCACTGTTTTATCCCGCTGTTTGCAATTCAGCCTTAAAAATATGACCCCGGAAAGCATTGTTGGCTATCTGGAGGATGTCTTGCAGGCTGAGCAGGTCGGTTATGAATCTCCGGCGTTGTGGCAGCTTGGGCGAGCGGCTCAGGGCAGTATGCGAGATGCCTTGAGTCTGACCGATCAGGCCATTGCGTTTGGTGAAGGCGAAGTGACTGAAACCCAGGTCACCACCATGCTGGGTACGATGGATCGTGGTCGTCTTTTTCGACTGGCCGAAATCATGGCCATTGGTGATGCTGCGCAAGTCATGGCCGAGGCTTCTGAAATGGCGGCTCATGGCCCGGATTTTGACGAGGTTGTGCAGGGTTTGATGTCCATCTGGCATCGGGCGTCGATTGCTCAGGTGTTGCCAGACGCCATCGAAAATTCCCAGGGTGATCGGGATGCCATTTTGATGCTGGCTCGCGCCATGAACGGTGAAGATCTGCAGTTGTACTATCAGATTGCCTTGAGTGGTCGTCAGGATCTGGCGGTAGCGCCTGACCCCCGTCAGGGGTTTGAAATGCTGTTGCTGCGAATGCTGGCTTTCCGCCCGGCGCTGGATGTTGTTCCTGATCTGGATGTCACGACGGCTTTACAGCAGTCTCTGGACGAAAAAAAAAAGCCTCTGACGGCGGCTAATGCCGTCAGTGCTGCTGATCCAGCTCCAGTTCCCCGTGGCCTGACGGTTGATGCCGAGCCTGTGCGCACTGTAGTGCAGACTCCCTCTGAATCCCCCTCTGTTGTTATTGATGATGACGCGTTGTCTGCGCCTTGGCGGCCAGAGGTTCCCGTCGAGTCTGCTTCTGCCCCTTCTGTTGGTTCTGTGGTTGATCCTGTGACTGTCAGCCCGGCTGCGTCTGCGCCACCGTCCATGGCTGCTTTGGTCATGGCGGACAGTGAAGCTGCGTCATCCATATCCGTGGCAGAGGCGATGCCCGAACCGCAGCAAGCGCCCGTGGCTGTTGACGAAAATCCATCAGATCAGAGTGCGTTGGAAGAATTGGCTCCGCATACCTGGTGGCAGTGGCTGGAAGTATTGCCGTTGGCTGGCTTGCCGTTATCCATCGCCCGCAACAGTGCTCTGGTGACCGTTCACGTTCCGGATTATCACTTTGAAGTGGATGCCCAGCAGGGAGCGCTGTTTAATGATGGACACCGACAACGAATAGAGCAGGCATTGCGCACTCGCTTGCCCGACTGTCGTATCACTATGACGTTGGGCGAGCCTACGGGTGAAACGCCCGAGCAGCGTCGTCGGCGGCTGGACGCCGAAGCCAGTTACATTGCACAGCAATCGATTGAGTCGGATGTGGCTGTGCAGGCTATTATTACCCGTTTTAACGCCGTGGTGCTGCCAAACAGCATCCGGTCATTTAATCCACAGGAGAACTGACATGATGAAAGGTGGAATGGGCAATCTGATGAAGCAGGCCCAGAAGATGCAAGAACAGATGCAGCGTGCCCAGGATGAATTGGCGGAAAAAGAAGTCATGGGTGAATCGGGTGCTGGTCTGGTGAAAGTCACCATGAATGGCCGTCACGATGTCAAGCGCGTGGAGCTGGACGATTCGCTGATGGAAGAAGACAAGGACATGCTGGAAGACTTGTTGGCCGCAGCGGTGAACGATGCCGTGCGCAAGGTCGAAACCCGCAATCGTGATGAAATGGAAAAGCTGACCGCCGGTATGGGCCTGCCAGCCGGTATGAAAATGCCATTTTGAACCCGAACCGGTTCGCTTTATGGCATCGCTGATACCCGCTGAAGTCGAGCAATTGGCACGGCAGTTTGAGCGATTTTCGGGTGTTGGCCCCAAAGCTGCTCAGCGTATGACGCAGCATTTGTTGTTGAGTCGTGAGTTTCATCAGGCGTTTCAGGCGGCGTTGTCACAATCGGCCAGGGTGCAGTTGTGCCCGGACTGTCGCCTGATGGTCGCTGTGTCGGATCAGGGCTCGGTATGCCCTTGTTGTCTGGATTCCAGACGCCAGCAGAACACACTGCTGATTGTTCTGGACAGTGATGCAGCTCAGCGGGCAGAGGATGCCGGTTACGACGGCCAGCTCTGGGTTCTTCATCGCTTGTTATCGCCGGTTGATCGCATTGGCCCGAATGAAATTGGTGCTCAGGATCTGGTGAAGCGGTTAAGCCGGTTGCGTGCCATTGCTACCGATTTGCAAGTCATTATTGGCTTGCCGGATTCGGTAGAAGGCCGGGCGACCGGTGTCTTCTTGACTCGTTTGGTCGAGTCTCTTGATTTGGTCTGTGACATACGCAGCCTTGATCTGATGTTTCAAACCAAGGAGTCCAAGTGACGGAATATTGTCAACCCGAACCCGTATGGGTTCAGAGTGATGCGCAGCTCGCTGAGTATGCAGAGCACTGGCAGCAAAGCCGGTTTCTGGCTCTGGATACCGAGTTTGTGCGTACCAGTACGTTTTACCCCAAAGCTGGCCTGATTCAGTTGGCGGATGCGGATACGTGTTATCTGATCGATCCGTTGGCCATTACCTGCTGGCAGCCATTGGCGGCTGTGCTGACAAATCCGTCGGTGCTGAAAGTGTTTCATGCGTGTGCTGAAGATCTCGAAGTCTGCCAGCGTTTGACAGGTGTGATGCCAACGCCGCTGGCGGACACGCAAATGGCAGCGGCGATGGCAGGGCTGGGTGGTTCTCTGGGGTTTCAGAAACTGGTGGGCCTGGTGCTGGATGTTGAGTTGTCCAAGGGAGAAACCCGTTCCAACTGGCTGCATCGCCCATTAACGGAACAGCAGGTTCACTATGCGGTGGCGGATGTGTATTACCTGCAGTTGCTGTACCCCTTGCTGGAAGCTCGTTTGGAAGAGTCTGGTCGTCTGGCGTGGCTATCCGAAGACTGTGCCCGAGTGGTGCGGGAGGCTTCTGAAGAGCCGTCTCTGTCGGATTACTATCGTCGGGTTAAAATGGCCTGGAAGCTGCGACCTCAGGAACAATACGTTCTGCAGCAACTGGTGGGCTGGCGTGAGCAGCAAGCGCGCCTGCGTGATGTGCCCCGCAATAAGGTGGTGGACGATGGCACCTTGTGGAATATCGCCCGTTTCAAACCGTCGCGCAAAGACCAATTGGTCAAAGCCGGGATGAAGCCGGAGGCGATTCGAAAGGATGCCGAAGCCCTGTTGGCATTGTCGTCCGAGGCGTTGCAGCATGATCGTGTGGATTGGCCTGTGGCGCTGGAGAAACCCTTGAAGCCTGCTGTTGGGCAATGGCTCAAAGACGGCAAGGCGCTGGTATCCGAGCGTGCTGAAGCCCTGGGTGTGCCTCCGGAGATACTGGCCCGCAAAAAACCGCTGGAGCAGTTGTTGCGCTCTGGTCTGGCTGATGGAAATTTTGTCCTGCCTGAACCTCTTTCAGGCTGGCGATGTGAGCAAATTGGTCTAGCCTTGCAAGAGTTGTTCGGCAGACTGTATTCCGCTCATACCTGTGATTGACCTACTACAAGAACTGAAAAGCATGAAATTATTGTGTGATGTGTACAAGGGAAACAAAAAAGACGAAGCCTATCTTTATGTGTCTCGCAAGGATGGTCTGGAGCGTGTACCGGAAGCGCTGCTGGAGCAGTTTGGCCGGACGGAAGTGGCCATGACCATGATTCTCACCCCTGACCGTTCCCTGGCGCGCGTTGATGCGACCAAGGTGCTGGATGAGATTGATGAAAAGGGGTTTTACCTGCAAATGCCCCCTCCAAAAGATCCGCAGGTGCTGGATCTGTTTTGCAAGCTGGATAAAGAATGAGTCAGCCAGCCTTCTGGGTCAGCAAATCGCTGGCCGAGATGAGCCAGCAGGAATGGGAATCCCTGTGTGATGGCTGCGCTCGTTGTTGTTTGCACAAGCTGGAAGATGATGAGACGGGTGAGGTGTATTACACCGAAATTCACTGTCGTTATATGAAGACAGATGACTGCCGTTGTATGGTGTATCAAGAGCGCCAGAAAAAAGTCCCGACCTGTGTCTGGCTGACGCCGGAACAGGCGGAACAGTTCTTCTGGTTGCCGGAGACTTGCGCCTATCGGCTGCTGGCCGAGGGCAAGCCTCTGTTTGACTGGCACCCGTTGATCAGTGGCGACCCTGCTACTGTCCATCAGGCTGATATTTCCATTGC
>Ga0193964_1001478_pt1 | contig 10224 bp, 8 predicted proteins | sample FB_7_MG_FD_140323 | JGI IMG/M metagenome (GOLD analysis project Ga0193964, IMG submission 140323) | Microbial mat bacterial communities from the Broadkill River, Lewes, Delaware, United States - FB_7_MG | ecosystem: Environmental > Aquatic > Freshwater > River > Microbial mats | place: USA...
CACGTTATGACAAGAGTTACAGGAAATTGTGCCATCTTTTGATAAGCGTGGATCAAAAAATAAATGCTTTCCTAAGACCACTTTTTCTTCTGTTTGGGGGTTATCTTTAGGGGTAGGAACATTTTCAGGCAGAGTTTGCCATTGGCTTGCCATCGCAGCACTAGAGAGTAATGTACAAAAACTGCTTACCAGTAAACGTTTTGTAAAGGTCATTGTTTATCTTCCGTGTTATCACTTTTTTTACTTATGTTAACTTTTTAGACTGAGTCTAAAAGATGGTAGCGATTAAACCATATATAAATGTATAGTTCAAGTAAAAAAAGACAGGAAAGAAGCTTTGAATTAACGCTAAGTTTAGAGCAGGCATAAGGCACTCACAGTGAATGCCTTTGCAATACTATACTTTTATCTACCCTTGTAATTGCTGATATATACGCACTAGTTTTTTTCCTTCGTGTGGAGCAGTAAAAATACCTGCAATATTTCCTTGAGGATTGGTTAAGTAAAGGGTAGCAGAGTGATCAATTTGTTGAGGATTATGTTCACTGGGGTTTACAAAAGTGGCAACGCCAAATTGTTGGCGTATAGCACTTAATTGCTTTTCTGTGCCAGACAGTGCAATAAATGATGCATCAAAGTTTTCCATATAAGCAGCCAAACGTTCAGGTGTATCATGCTCACTGTCTACACTGATAAAAATATATTGAGTCTTTTCAGCCTGCTTTGGAAATTGTTGTTGATGGCTTTTTTTCATTTGTGTAAAAAGGGCTAAGGTCATTGGACAGATATCTGAACAATGTGTATAGCCGAAAAAAATCCAGCTCCATTTTTGTGCTAAATTTTGTTTGGTAAATGCTTGTTTATGTTGAGTGGTCAGTTGAAAATCTGTAATATTTTTTGCATGAGGTAGGACACCTTCAATATTACTCACAGGAGGGGGCGTTGCTGCAGTGGTTAAAAAATAGTGCTGACCTGCAAAAAAAGCAATTGCTGCTACGGTGAAAGTCACGATCCAACGGATAATAGCCATATAATACTCCTAAAATAAAAGGTGTAATAGTTATTAGCTTAGTTGGTTTTTAGCATTTTAATAGCTTAGCTTGATATGTGATAAACTAAAAAATCTGTAGCCAGCTCATTTAAAATGCTCCTAAAATTAAGATAAATGACGAAACCTACTTTAATTTCAATGAAGGGTTTAATGTAATGAACTGGTAAGAACAATTTATTTATATGTTTGCAAGCATTATCATGAAAATTTTTGTGGTTATTATCAAGGAATGTCAAACTATTCAGATTTAAGCTTTACAGGTGAAGAAGTTATAACAATATATATGTTTGGAATTATTGATGGTAAAACAAGTATTTCCGAGATTTATAAATATACTAACCACCATTTACATGCTTGGTTTCCCAAATTACCCAGTTATGAAGCTTATGTTTAAAGGCTAAATAAGACTTTAGACGTTTTTGCCCTTTTATTTAGAAATAATTATTTCACAGAGCTTGAAACAGGAGGAGGCTTTTCCTATTGCACTAGCTAAACAAGGACATCGCTTTAATGCAAAAGTTATCCCTGATATTGCAAGCACAGGTTATTACCCATAACTTGCATGGCTAAATAGAGTTTCAGGCATAGAGTTAGCAAGTAAAGTTAACTCTAGTGCAGGTCTTATGGTTCATATATTTGGACGGCTTGCAGCAGCTATATTTCTTTGGAGTTTTTTAAGAGTTAGCTCTTAATTCACATTATAATACTAGAATTCTCATCTGATAAGTTGAGCTTAATATTAAAGCAAGTATATAAGCTTATAGCATATTATAAGTTTATTAGGGTTTTTCCTTCCAGCCAATGAAATATATTAAAAACACCCTTCCCCCCTTTTAAATTTTTATACATCCCACATATACGAACTGTACTGATACTGATAGAATACTCCGACTTATTTTTTTACAGCATAGTTTTACTATGCTTACTATTTTTCTAGCATTAAAATGTTTTTTAACTCTCTATTTTTTATGCAAAGGACATAAGCAATGCTGTCTTTCTTGCATACACTCTATGACTGGTTACTCCCCTTTTCTCACTATCAAATTAACTTTGATTTTAACCAAGTTATTACTGATCTGAGCCAGATTTTTAATAATTTAATGCAGAAAACAAGCCTTGCATTAGAAAATTTAACACTTTTTGATAGTGTTAAAATTTTAATTGCCTCTTTTATTCTTAGCTTATCATTATTTCTTGCCTCAAAAATTGGGGTATTTCTACTAGAAAATGCAATTAAATTATTTGGTGCTTTATTTCGTATTATTGGTGTATTAATGTTGCTCTCACTTATATCATGGTTATTTGTAGAGTGGGGAATACATGAAAAAGCAGTTATCTTATTTAATGACTTATTAATCAAAATGAAAGGTTTTTTATAAGTTCATATCTTTTCGTTTGACTTGTCATCACGTAATATTTATACAGTATAAATACAGCATTGTTATATTATTTTTATTATAAATAAGCGATAGTAGAAAAAATAATAGATAACGTTTATCTTTGTAAATCAATGGATAGAGACGCATTCCTCATTTATTAACTTGCTGTTATTTGGATATTTAAGCATGAAAAACTACCAACGTGAATTTTTAGAATTTGCTATTAAACAAAATGTATTACGTTTTGGATCCTTTACTTTAAAATCAGGTCGTCAAAGCCCTTATTTTTTTAATGCAGGTTTATTTAATACAGGCAGTGCACTGGCTTCATTAGGACGTTATTACGCTGAAGCGATTAAAGAGTCTGGCGTTGAATTTGATATGTTATTTGGTCCTGCTTATAAAGGCATTCCTCTTGCCTCAGCGACAGCTATTGCATTGGCCGATCATCATGAGCAAGATGTCCCTTATTGTTTTAACCGTAAAGAAGTGAAAGACCATGGTGAGGGTGGATCATTAATTGGTGCCCCTTTACAAGGTAAAGTATTATTAGTCGATGATGTGATCAGTGCAGGGACTGCCATTCGTGAATCGGTGAAAACCGTAGAAGAGAATGGGGCTGAATTAGCAGGTGTGATTATTTCTTTAAACCGCCAAGAAAAAGGTTTAGATGAGCGTTCAGCAATTAATGAAATTGAACAAGATTACAATGTCCCTGTTATCAGTATCGTCAACTTAGATAACATTGTCTCTTATCTTGCCCCTAAAATGGATAAACAAGAAATTATCGGTGCGATTCAACGCTATCGTGATAGTTATGGTGCATAAATAAGAAATATCTAACACCTGTGAATGTATCATATTATTCACAGGTGCTAGTTTTACCCGTTAATCAATATTATTTATTAATTGGGCTAAGGTTAAATTGAATATTTTCATCTTCTAATAATGTTTTAACCGCCCCCATTCTATTCTCAAATTGTTTAATTAATGGGTCATTATTTGCTACAGGGTTTACAATCTCAGGGATAATAATAAGTACTAATTCCACTCGTGATTGTGTATCACTTTTTGAGGAAAATAAAGTATCCCCTACAACAGGAATATCTTGTAATCCTAAAATCCCATTGTGTGCATTATTTCCACGTGTTTCAATTAAGCCTCCCACAACAATAGGTGTACCATTACGCACGACAACAATACTCTCAATTTTACGTTGTTTAAAAGAGGGCATATTATTACGTTCTGCACCAACTTGTGATACTTCTTGTGATATTTTCATATTAATAATGCCATCATCATTGATACGCGGAGTCACTTGTAGATTAACCCCTACATCTTTATATTGCACATCATTAGATAACTGTTGATTGGTGGTACTTGAGCTATTAACACGAGTAATGACAGGCTCACTTGACCCTACATTAAAAGTTGCCTCTTCATTATTACGCACTAAAATAGAAGGACGTGATAAGACTGTCACATTGCTTTTTTCAGCCACTAAATTTAATAATGCTTTTAAACTATGAGAGGCATAACTGATAGTAAATCCTGTTAACCCTCCAACAGAGGTTGGTGTTGTTGTATCCCCATCTGATGAGGGGACAACATTAGCAGGAAAGTTTCCTGTTGGTACCCCTAAATTTGTTCCATAAGTACCATGATTTCCACCTAAAACACTCTGCCAATCAATTCCAAATTTAGTGGTATCTGTCAGCTCCACCTCTGCAATAACAACATTTACCATCACTTCTTTTGGTATTTCATCTAAACGAGTAATTGTTGTTAATAGCTGGCGGTAATCACGTGGGGTTGCACGAATAATCAGGCTATTGGTACTTTCATCTGCCACAATACGGACATTTAACTCAGCAGAGACTGCACCTGTAGTGCTTGTTGATGTGCTATTATTTTCTTTCGCTAAGGCTTTAGCATTATCTTTTACATTAAGCGGCAATTGGCTTGGTAATTTTTTCTCTTTCGTTGATGCCTGTTCTTTTTGTTTTCGTTTACGCTCTTCTTCTTCATCGTCATCTGCCACTTCAAACACTTCAGTTAAGGTTGTGGCTAATTCTTTGGCTTCTAAATTTTTAACTTTATAAATAAAAATTTGTTCTGAACTATTAGCACTACGTTCATCTAAAATATCAATCCATAAAGACACTTCTTCAAAACCAGCATTAGGAGGGGAGACTACTAAAATAGCATTCACTCTATCTAATGCCACCACTTGATAGGCAGGTTTAACTGCACTTGCATTGCCTGTAACTGCTGCCAGTACTTTCTCTAACTCTGTTTTAACTTCTTCCGCTTTAGAGTTAGCTAAACGATATAAACGCATACCACGATGGGTAAAAGGATCCGCATCTAACAAGCTGATTAGACTGTTCACCCGTTGTAACCGATCTGGCGTGGTGGCAATCCCTAAAGCATTTAAACTATTGACGGTAACAATACGTCCCTGTGGCTCAATTAACGGTTTTAAAATGGCTTGAGCAGCTTCCACTGAAATATGCTTCAAGGGGGTCATTTGAAACACTTCAGGTTTTTTACTATTGGTTAGCTGCGAGCTAGGCATGCCAATGGTAGAAGGAATAAACGGCTTTACCTTTTTAAAATGATAAACCGCCCCTTTTTTCTCCATCTCAATACCAAAATCTTGAATCACTAATAAGAGTAATGACCAAATTTCATTTGGGGTAAGATTTTTATTTTCAGCAGTTCGTAAATTAACTTTCTCTTTACCAATAGCAGGATCAAGCAAAACATTTAAATTTAAAATATCTGCCATCCCTTCCAATAATTCACGCAGCTCAACATCACCATTAAAAGAGATGGTGCTGTTTTTATCAATATTTTTAAAATCAGCAGAAGGTTGTTGTGCATTCAGGGTAGGGATAGAAGGTGCTTTACCGCGTTGGTTCACCTGTTTTAAACGCACAGGTTCATTTTGAGGTAAAACTTTAATAACGCCTGTTTCTACGTTTGCTGCCCCATTAGGGTTCAATAAACGGGAGTTATCATTTAATCCTTGCTGTGCAAGTTCCATCGCACTAGGCGGTGGGGTATCTTCTTGCTTTGGCTGCTGACTGCAACCGATTAAAACGGTACTACAGCATAAAGTAAGAAATAGAGCTTTTTTTTTCATCATGTTATTAATAAATAAAAGTATAAATTCGCTAATGGAGTTAAAAATTCACTTGGTTAATACTAAAGATGGCAGATAACATGACAATCACGATACCCCCAACAACCACCCCTAAAAATAAAATTAACAAGGGTTCAACCAAAGAAACTAAACGTTCTGTTTGCTGCTTCACTGTTTTATCAAAAGTTTCAGCAAGTTTTTCTAAAATACTTGAAGTCCGTCCTGACTCTTCCCCAACAATAATTAACTGTGATAAAAGGGTGGGGAATTTTTTAGTATTATTTAAAGCTTTACCAAGACTAGAGCCGCCTCGTACTACCTCTTCAACTTCTGCCAAGGTTTTTTCTAGTACATGGTTTTGCATCACCCCACGGGTAATATGAAGCCCTTTTAATAGCGGGATACCTGCATGTAATAAAGCCCCTAAAGTACGGCAAAAACGTGATGATTCAGATTGTAAAATCACATCCCCCATAATAGGCAAAGACAGTAAAAACTGATCCCGTTGTAAGCGACGTTCAGGTGTGGCATCTAGCTGTTTCCAACCGAAATAAGCTAAGAAAGGAAGCAGGATTAAACTCCAACCATACTGTTTTAACCACGCACTTAAGCCTAATAAAAAAGCAGCTGAAGGAGGCACTGATCCCATATCCCGAAATACAGAAGCAAACTGTGGAATCACAAAAATTAATAAAGAGACAACACTGACAATCCCCACCACACTTAAGATAATCGGGTACATCATTGAAGACATCACGGTTCGCTTTGCTTCTTCTGAAGCCGCCATAAAACTAGCCAGTTTAGGCAGTAATTTATCTAAAATTCCCCCTTCTTCTCCCGCATGTACCATATTAATATACATTTTAGAAAAGATTTTAGGGTGGCTGCCTAATGCAGAAGCAAGGGTTTTTCCTTCTTTTACATCCACACGTAAATCAGCCACTAATTTACGCATTTTTTCACTATCAGTTAAATCTTCCAGTAAAATCAACGCACGATCTAAAGGAACATGTGATTCTAATAATGTAGTTAAGCCTTCAGTAAAAGTGATCACATCTTTATTAGAAATCCGCTGGCTTTCAAATAGGCTGCCTCCCGCTTCTGCCGCCTCTTCCACCTTTAGCGGTGTCAGTTGACGTGAGAGCAATAAGGTCACGACTTCTTGTTCTGTCTCAGCATTTTCTATCCCTGTAACAATCTTACCTTCGATATCACAAGCTTGATAGCTGTATTGATGTTGTGCCAATGCTGAATAATCCTTATGAGTTTAATGTGACTGGGTCACACGAATGATTTCTTCAGGGGTAGTCACGCCTTGCGCAAATTTCTCTAGCGCATCTTTACGTAAAGTGCGTAAACCTTCTTTTTCTGCTTGCTCACGAATGGCATTTGCATCTCCACCCCGCGCAATCACTTGGCGAATACTATCAGTCACCACTAATAATTCATATAAACCCATACGTCCCCGATAGCCTGTATCTGCACAGCGTTCACAGCCTTTGCCTCGTCTCACATGAGGATAGTCCCGAGGGGAAACATTCAGTAAATCTGCTTCAGCGGCATCAATAGGATGAATTTCTGCACAATGATCACAGATTTTACGTACTAATCGCTGCGCCATAATCGCTAACACACTGGAACTAATCAGGTAAGTATCCACCCCCATATCTTGTAAACGGGTGACTGCGCCTGCTGAATCATTGGTATGAATCGTAGAAAAAACTAAGTGACCCGTTAATGCAGATTCAATGGCAATACCTGCGGTTTCACCATCTCGAATCTCCCCCACCATGATCACATCGGGATCTTGTCGTACAATGGCGCGTAATGCTGAGGAGAAATTTAAACCCACTTTCGCATTGGTTTGAACTTGGGTAATACCGTCTAATTGATACTCCACAGGGTCTTCTGTGGTAATGATTTTATTTTTACCATTATTAATTTTATCCAAGGTCGCATACAAGGAGGTGGTTTTTCCTGATCCCGTAGGACCTGTGACTAAAATCATGCCGTGGGGTTGCTGAATTGATTGACTGAAAGGGATCAGTACATCTTCAGGCATTCCCAACTGTTCTAAGGAGACATTCACATCTCCCCGGTCTAGAATCCGTAATACAATGGATTCACCATGCACCCCTGGAAGCGTAGAGACCCGCATATCTAAACTACGTGATCCCATCGTATATTGAATACGTCCATCTTGTGGTAAACGTTTTTCACCAATATCTAAACGCGCCATCAACTTAACTCGTGATGATACAGCGGGAATCACATTAGCAGGTAATGTCTCTAGGGACACCATCACCCCATCCACACGACAGCGTACAATTAAATGGGTTTCCGCAGGTTCAAAGTGAATATCACTGGCATTTAAATCTAAAGCCCGCTCCATTAAATGGTTCACCATACGAATAACAGGCGCGTCAGAAGCTAAATCTTTTAAATATTCATTATCTAACTCACTGCCCTGATCACCGTCTTCATTTTCTAATTCAGGAGCCAGTTTTGCGCGCCAGTGTTTTACTAAACGTTCAACTTGATCCTCTGCGCCTTGCTCAAAACGAATATGGGCACCAAGGATATAACGGATTTTATTCCGATCTTCAATATCAGGTAATTGAGAATAGAGTAATCGCCCATCTTCAGGAAACTGCTCTACTGGAGCGATATTTTTTTTGGCTAAAGACTGCGTAAATAACGCCAAAGTTAATTTAGTATTAAGCATCGTCCGTTTCTTCTTCGTCTTCGGATTCGAGTAAACGAATAAAACCTGTAATTTTAATAGTGGCGGTTAATTTACGTGCATAACTACTGATATTTAAATCAATAATCACTAATTCTTTTTTTGCTGTATTAATCGCTTTTAAAAATTGAAATAAACTCTCTGATTTGGCTGAAAAGCGCATCACTTGTGTGACTAACACCCATTCCCCCGTGCGATCATACTTATCTAACTCTAAGGATTGATATTGAATTTTTGTCTCACGGGCAAGCTGTTGTAATAAAGCCTGCATTTTACCACTGGCAAGTTCTCGGGTACTGCCCTCTAATAAAGCGGCGTTGGTTTTATCACGTAATGCTAAGGCAGCGGTATGTTGTTTTTGCCAAAATTGTGCCTCATCAGCTAATTTATTATATCTGTCAATATCTGTGTGCAGTTGGGTAATTTTATCTCGTTCCCTTTTATACAGTTCTACTGCATAGGGATATACTTTTAGTGGTAAGACTAAAACGAGGAATACTGCACCTGTCATCATTAACAGGCGTTTCTCTCTTGCGTTCAAAACCTAGCCTACTGTTATCGTAAAATAAAACCCCTGCACATCGTTTTACTTAAAAATAGGCAGGGGTCATGTATTATTATTGCGTGTTAGCAAGTAACACTAAATACTACGGATTTTTTCCGCTTGTGCACTGAGTTTTTCAAGGGAAGCTTCCATTTCAGCCATACGCGCGCGCTCTTTTGCGACAACAGCCTCAGGTGCACGGGCAACAAATTTAGGATTATTCAGCATTCCGCCACACTTCTCTAACTCTTTACGTAATTTAGTCATTTCCTTGTCTAAACGTTGTAATTCTGCATCGGTATCAATCAGACCAGCAAGGGGAATAAGTACCTTCATTTCACCCACTAATGCCATCGCTGATTCAGGCGCATCATCCGCTGCATCAAGCCATGTCACGCTTTCAATACGGGCTAAACTGGCAATTAATTTCTCATGACTGGCTAATTTTTGCTTGTCATTATCATCGCCATTTTGTAATAAGACAGGGACTTGTTTAGACGGGGCAATATCCATTTCTGAACGGATACGGCGTACCCCTAATACAAACTGTTTTAACCAATTAATATCATCATTAGCTTGCTCGTCCACTTTCCCTTCATCCGCTTCAGGGTAAGATTGTGTCATGATGGTATCCGCAGAGGTGCCTGCGAGTGGGGCAATTTTTTGCCAGAGTTCTTCTGTTATAAACGGAATGAAAGGGTGTAACAGGCGTAATAAAGCTTCTAATACGCGTACTAAAGTACGACGTGTGCCACGACGGGCGGCATCACTGCTAGCTTCATCTTGTAAAATCGGTTTAGACAGCTCTAAATACCAATCACAATATTCATTCCATGTAAATTCATACACAGCATGGGCAGCTAAGTCGAAACGATAAGCTTTAATATGGGTGTTAACTTCTGCTTCAACGCTTTGTAAATGGGAAATAATCCAGCGATCAGGTAAAGACAGTTCAACTTCTTCATTACCTAAACCTGTGTCATGCCCTTCTGTATTCATTAATACATAACGGGTGGCATTCCATAACTTATTACAGAAATTACGATAGCCTTCAATACGCCCTAGATCAAAACGAATATCACGCCCAGTAGAAGCTAATGCGGCAAAAGTAAAACGTAATGCATCGGTACCAAAGGCAGGAATACCCTCAGGGAAATGCTTACGTGTGGCTTTTTCAATTTGAGGGGCTTTTTCAGGTTGCATTAAGCCTGTAGTCCGTTTAGACACTAAAGGCTCTAATTCAATGCCATCAATTAAATCAATCGGGTCTAATACATTCCCTTTTGATTTGGACATTTTCTGTCCTTCATTATCACGCACTAAGCCATGAATATAAATTTCTTTAAACGGTACATCACC
>Ga0193964_1001481_pt1 | contig 10207 bp, 9 predicted proteins | sample FB_7_MG_FD_140323 | JGI IMG/M metagenome (GOLD analysis project Ga0193964, IMG submission 140323) | Microbial mat bacterial communities from the Broadkill River, Lewes, Delaware, United States - FB_7_MG | ecosystem: Environmental > Aquatic > Freshwater > River > Microbial mats | place: USA...
GCAATATTATTTAGCATATCGCTCATATGAGCTATTTTTGTTTGTTGAAATAAAAGAACTTCTTGTTGCTTACTTTTCTTTAAGTATCTAACCATAACGTTAAAATCTTTTTTTAATTGGGAAATTTCATCATCTCCAACATCATCAATCTCAATAAATTCTCCCTTAGAAATTTTATTTACAAATAAAGTAAGCTCAGTAATTGGAATAGTAATCCATTTAACAAAATAGTAAATAATAATTGCTAAAATAAATATAGAAAAAAAAGTAATCAATAAAAATTTTTTATAAATATTACTCAATTGATTATAATATTCATTTAAAGATATTCCTATATGAACAAAACCCCATTTATATTTAGAAATTTTAATCTCATAAATGTAGTGGAAAACTTTATCTTCATACAATTTTGATTTTAAAATCTTGTATTTTATATTTTCATCAAGAATATTTTTAAACTCATCTTCTAAAAAATCTGAAATAGTAAATTTATCTTTTAAAATATTTAATTTAAAATCATTATTTTTATCAAAAATTAAATATTTTATAGTGTTATTATCTTTTAATAGTTCTATAGATTTTGATATTAATTGTGCTTTATCATCAGATAAGATATATTGAATATTCAATAAAATATTTGATTTTAAAATAGCTTCCGTTTGAGTTTCCATAATCTTTAAATAAGAATTTTTCTGATCATTAAAGTTTACGTATCCATATAAAAATAATATAGAAATCATTATTGATAAAATTGGTATATAAATCTTTAAAAAAAGTTTATTTTTCATTTTTAGTTAGTCTTTTATATTCTAAATAAAAATTTCTTAGTACATTAATTTCATTATTATCTAAAAAAAACATATCACTTACTCTTAATAAATTAAAAATTTCATCTTTTTTTATCGTTAATTTGAATTTATTAATAGCATCTATTAATTTTTCTAAATCATCTTTACTATTATTTTTACTAATACTTATAATATTATTTGAAAATATTTTTGGACTTTTATCTAAAATCATTAGTTTCTTTTTCATACTAGGATTTAATTCAAGCATAGTATTATATACATACGAAGGTACTACACAAGCATCGTACTCACCAAAAAAAACTTTAAGTAAAGCAGTATTAAATTTATCAATATGAGTTATATTATTTGAATTAATTTTATATTTTGAAGTTAAATATCCAAAATATATTTGAGATAAATATTCATTATCTTTGATTAAAACTTTTTTTTTATCAAGTGATTTTATATCTTTGATTTTTTTTTCACTATTTGAAACTAAATACAAATTATCTAATTTTATATCTTTCCCATCAGTTAAAATAAAAAATTTAGTGCTCAAATTATCAATTAATTCCATATTTTCTAAATAGTGTTTTGGTCTAACAGCCATAATATTTAATTGATTATTTTTATAAGAAGTTATCAATTCATCATAAGTATTATATAAAATTAAATCAAATTCCGAATTTATTGTCTTTGAAAAGTCATTAACAATAATTCTTAATGCTTCTTGGGAATTATTATATTTTATTGTAGAAGATAAGTTAGCTAAATAACCAAATTTTCCCTTATAGTTTATTTCATTTTGTGCAAAAGAATAAGAGGAGAATAAGAAAAAAAATAAGAAAATTTTAAAAAAAAAATACATGTAAATATCCTGAGTTATAAAAAGAATAAATCTTTTTATAACTATAAGTTTATAATATTTTAAACATCTAGATGTTCAACATCTTTAGCATGCTCTTCAATATAGTTTCTTCTTGGTTCAACTTCATCACCCATAAATAATGTAAATGTATCAGAAGCAATCTCTGCATCTTCAACTTTAACTCTTAAAAGTCTTCTATTTTCAGGAATCATTGTTGTTTCCCATAATTGATCTGGATTCATTTCTCCAAGACCTTTATATCTTTGAATATAAGCACCTTTTTTTGATAATGATTCAATTTCATCTAAAATATCAAGTAAATCTCTACCTTCAAATACAGTTAAATCTCTATCAACTAATCTACTATAAATATAAGTTGCTTCACTAAAATAAGGACTTGCAAATAATTCATCATCAATAATCAATTCTTCTAAACCTTCATTTGTTTGAACAAATAATTGAATTTTATCATCAGTAATACTTTTTGATAAAATATTATAACCTTTATCTTCAAGGAAACCTTTTACCACTTCATAAAGTTTTGGAAATTCTAAATTAACTAAATCAGAATTTTCAATTAAATGTTTTAATACTTCAACTAAAGAATATCTTTTTTCTAATTGAGAAAGCATTCCTCTATATCTTGAAACAGTTTTAAATAAATCAAGTAAATCGTTATATCCTAAACCTTCAAAAGTAAATGATTCTAAACCATTTTCAATTAAGAAATTAGATAATGAAGTATCATCTTTTAAATAAGTTTCATTTTTACCTTTTTTATATCTGTATAAAGGTGGTTGAGCTATGTATAAATAACCTTTATCAACAATTGGTCTTAAGAATCTAAAGAAGAATGTTAATAATAAAGTTTGAATATGAGATCCATCAACATCAGCATCTGTCATGATTATAATTTTGTGATATCTAATTTTTTCTTCATCAAAATCTTCACCAATTCCACAACCAATTGCAGTAATCATATTTCTAATTTCATCAGATTTTAAAATTTTATCTAGTCTTGATTTTTCAACATTTAAGATTTTACCTTTAAGTGGTAAAATTGCTTGGAAAACTCTATCTCTACCTTGTTTAGCAGAACCACCAGCAGAATCCCCTTCCACCAGATATAATTCTCTAATAGCAGGATCTTTAGATTGACATTCAGCTAATTTACCAGGAAGTGTTCCAACTGTCATAGCATCTTTTTTTCTAGTTAAATCTCTAGCTTTTTTAGCTGCTTCTCTACCTCTTGCTGCCATTAAAGCTTTTTCCATCACAGCTTTGGCTTGTGTTGGATTTTCCTCAAAGTATTTATCTAACATATCACCTGTTAGTTTTTGACAAATTGGTTTTACATAAGAAGAACCTAATTTACCTTTAGTTTGACCTTCAAATTGTGGTTCTGGAACTTTTACAGAAATAATAGCAATTAAACCTTCTCTTACATCATCACCTGTAATTTTTGTATCTTTTTCTCTTGCTGCTGCATTTGCATTTAAATATTTTACTATTGATCTTGTAAGTCCAGCTTTAAAACCAGCTTCGTGTGTTCCACCATCAATTGTTCTAATATTATTTACAAAAGAAATTGTTTTTTCTGTATATGTAGTGTTATACATTAATGCAATATCAACTTCAACATCATCAACTTTGTCAGAAAATGCCATTGAGTCACAAATAGCAGTATCTTTATTTAAATCTTCAACAAATTGTTTAATTCCACCTTCAAAATGGAAAACTTCTTTTGTTTTTGTAACTTCATTGTCTAAAGTAATAGTAATAAAATTATTTAAGTAAGCAACTTCTCTAAATCTTTTTGCAAGAATTGAAAAATCATAAGTATTTACTTCAAAAATAGAATCATCAGCTAAGAATTCAATTGTTGTTCCAGTTTTTCTTGGACTTTCACCAATAACTTCTAATACACCTTGAGGAATACCACATTTAAACTCTTGATAATGAACTTTTCCTTCTCTATAAATAGTCATTTTTAAGTGTTTTGATAATGCATTTACAACAGAAACCCCAACACCATGAAGTCCACCAGAAACCTTATAAGTATCTTTATCAAATTTTCCACCAGCGTGAAGAACTGTTAAAACAACAGTTGCAGCAGAAATACCTTCACCTTCATGAATTGCTGTTGGAATACCTCTACCATCATCTTCAACTCTAATCCAATGATCTTTTGTCATTGTAATTTTAATATTTTTACAGTATCCAGCCATAGCCTCATCTATTGAGTTATCTACTACTTCGTATACCATATGGTGTAAACCATTAATATTTGTATCACCAATATACATACCTGGTCTTTTTCTTACAGCTTCAAGACCTTTTAAAACTTTAATGTTACTAGCGCCGTATTCTTGTTGACTCATTATTGATTTCCTTGCTTAAATTTTTTTATTTTTCTAGAACAATTGGCATTACAATTGTAAAGAATTTTTCATCTTCTAAATAGAATGGTAAATTAGATTCATTAAATCCAACTTTGATTTTTTCATTATTTGTCATACTTAAAAAATCAAGTAAATATTTTGCATTTACAGCTAAATAGAACTCATTTTCAATATTTAAATCTATATCAATTTGAGTTTTTGATTCTGTGTCTTCATCTAAAGATTCAAAAATAATAGAACTTGAATTAAATGTAATTTTTATATTTGAAAATAATGATGTTACTAATTTAATAGATTCAACTAATACATTTTTAGGTAAAGATAAATTATGTTTTAATGTTTGTGGAATGATTCTTTCATAATCTGGGAATTTTCCATTTATTAATTTTGTAAAAAATTTAGTATTTTCATTTGATATTACAAGATTTGTATCATCGTAAGAAATTTTTGCATCATCTAAAAAAAGTTTTTGAATTTCAATAATTGCTTTTTTAGGAATAATGAATTGAGCTTCTTCATTTGTAATATTTTGTAAATGAGAAACAGCTAATCTTCTAGTATCAGTTGCTACAAAATTTATTCTTTGGCTTTTAATATCTAATAATGCACCATTTAATTCAAATTTAGGATTGTTATTATCAATAGCAGGAGTTATTTTTCTAACTGAATTTATGAAATTTAAAGTTGAAATTGATAAATCTTTTAAATTTTCATATTTATTTAAAGTTGGATATTCATTAGCATCATACATAGGTAATTTAAATGTAGATTTATTTTGTTTTATTACTAAGTTGTTATTTGAAGATTCAATTATAATATCTTCATTTTTTAATCTTTTAATAATACCTAATAAGTTAGAACCATTAACAGTAGCTTTACCGTCAACACTATCAGTGATATTTTCTATTTTAGATTCTATTCCTATTTCATAATCAGTTGCTTTTAGTGTTAAACCTGAACTATTAGTTTCTAAATAGATATGTGATGTTATTGAACTTGCATCTTTTTTTTCTAAAAAAGGTTGCATGTGAGCTATAACATTTTCAAAAACATTCTTAGTGATTACAAATCTCATTTTTTCTCCTATATATTTTTATTTAATTTAGTGGAAGTAGTAGACCATGTGAAAAGATGAAAATACCTCTTTAGAGCTTTTGGTATCGAACTTTATCCCAGTGAATAGAAAGTCTCTTATATTCACATCTTTTCACATAAGCGTACAAAACTTATTTTGTTTTACTACTTTTTACCACTCCTTATTTATGATTTTATTCTTTAAATTTTCAATAATTAATTTAAAGTTTTCATCTTTTTCAATTAACTCATTTGCTTTTTTTATATTATGAGAAATTGAACTGTGATCTTTCATTCCTAAAAACTTAGCAATATCAGGCATAGAGTTATGTGTAAGCTCACGTGCTAGATATATTACAACTCTTCTAGCATTAGCTACAGTTGCTGTTCTTTTTTTAGATTTGATGTCACTTGGTTTAATATTTAACTGATTTGCAACAATATTTATTACATCTGGTAATTTAATATTCTCTTTAGTCTCTTTAATTTGCTCTTTTAATAGTCCTTGAACCATTGGGAGGGTGATTTCTTGATTTAATAAAGAGGCACTGGCATTAATTCTAATTAATACACCTTCAATTTCTCTAATTGAGTTATCAAGGTTTGTTGCAATGAAATTAATAATTTCTCTTGTTAGAGAAATTCCATTTAATTCAGATTTTTTTTCAATAATTGCAATTTTTGTCTCAAGTCCAGGAATTTGAACATCTGCTGTTAAACCCCATTCAAATCTTGATTTTAGTCTATCAACTAGTCCAGCAATTTGAGATGGAAGTCTATCTGAAGTCATTACAATTTGTTTTTTTGCGTTATGAAGTTCGTTGAATGTATGGAAAAACTCCTCTTGAGTTTGTTCTTTTCCACTTAAAAATTGAATATCATCGATTAAAAGAACATCACATTTTCTATATTTATTTCTAAAGTGTTCCATATTTTTATTTTTTATTGAAAAAGTAAAATCATTCATAAACTGCTCAATAGTTACATAAATAACAGTTTTTCCATTTTCAATTGCGTGATTTCCCACTGCTTGAAGTAAGTGAGTTTTTCCAAGTCCTGTTCCACCATAAATAAATAGGGGATTATATTGAATTCCAGGTTTGTTTGATACAGCAAGAGAGGCATTATAAGCCATTTGATTTGATGAACCCACAACAAACGAATCGAAAGTATAAGATGGATTTAATATTGTACTTTCTGCTGTTTGATTTTCAATTTGCTCTTTTATTATCTCTTTTTTAGATTTTTTTTCTCCGGCAAGCTTTATTTCCACAGAAGGCTTTGTTCCATCGTAAATTTCGAAGCAATGCTGTATTAAATTAGTAAATTTACTCTTTATCCAAGAAGCAATGTACTTATTTGTTACTTCAAATACAGCTAGTTTTTCATCAGAAGATATTTTTTTATACACTAATTGCTTTAAATATCTATCATAGTCTGTTTTTGTTGCTTCTTTTTGAATAATCGTTAAAAAATCTTTGCTTGTCATCTAATATTAACTCTTTGCTTGTAAATAGTACTTATTATATCTAATTTTTTATAAAATAACTTCATAAGACAAAAAGCTAATTTTTTTTAAGAAGAAAATTTGATAAATAATAAAAAATTTCTTTGAATAAAAAGTTGTACACATAGTGAATAACCTGTGAATAAGTAATGAATAGAAATATTTCTTTAAGTGAAAATTTATCTAAAAGATACCATTATATAGGCTGTTTAAATATGTGAACAAAAATTATGACAAAAAGAGTGAAATAGGTGAAAATACTAGGAATTGATCCAGGAACGAGAAATTGCGGATATGCAATAATAGAAAAAAATGGTAGAGAAATTAAGCTTATTGAAGCTGGATTAATTAAGATAAAAACAAAAATTTTACAAGAACAAATAGTAGAAATGACAGAAGGTTTTGATTTATTATTTAAAAAACATAAAATTGATGAAGTTTCTATTGAAGATATGTTTTATGCCTTTAATCCAAAAACTGTAATTAAACTTGCTCAATTTAGAGGAGCAATATCTTTAAAAATATTACAAGAGTTTGGAAATTTTGCAGAATACACTCCCTTACAAGTAAAACAAGCAGTTACAGGAAATGGAAAAGCTCAAAAAGAACAGGTTGCTTTTATGGTTAAGAGGCTTCTAGGGATCAAAAAAGAGATAAAACCACTTGATATTACAGATGCGATTGCGATTGCTTTAACACACGCTCAAAGATTGTAAAATAATTATAAAAAAGCTATAATCATCCCCTCAAAAAATTTAGGATAAATAATGAAAAGAATAGGAATACTGGCTTCTTATAATGGAAGTGGATTTGAAACAATACAAAAAGCAATCGAAGATAAAATTTTAGATGCTCAAATTGTAGTGGTGGTTACAAATAATAGTACTGCAAATGTTTTAAATAAAGCAGATAAATACAACATTCCTAATTTTATAATTAATGATAAAAGATATCCAAATGAAGATTTAGACGAAAGAATTACAAGATTACTTGTTGAATTTAAATGTGACTATATATTTTTATCAGGTTTTATGAAAAAAATTGAATCAAAACTTTTAAAAGCATTTCAAAATAAAATAGTAAATACTCACCCAGCACTTTTACCATCAATCTATGGTGGGAAAGGTATGTATGGAAGATTTGTTCATGAAGCTATTATAAAAAATGGTGAGAAAATATCAGGGGTTACTATTCATTATGTAAATGAAGTTTATGATGAAGGTGAAATTATACTTACAAAAGAGCTTGAGATTTTGGAAAACGAAACAGTTGATAGTCTAGAAAATAGAATTAAAGATTTAGAAAGTATTGCTATAGTTGAAGCATTTAAAAAACTTCTAGGTTAGACTAGAAGTTTTTTAATTTTTATTAAAAATTAGCTGTTAATTCTTCAATAGTTTTAACATATTTTACATCAGATACTTTTCCATCTACAACAGTAATAATAGAAATCATATCTTCTTTAACAGGAAATAAACTTTTATTTGCTTCATCAATTAATAAAATTGGAAACTCATATTTTTGCATTTTTGGCATTGCAAACCATTTAGTAATTAAACTTGGCATTCCAGTAATATCTGCAATATAAGCAATATTATTTGAAGTTAAAAACTCAGCTTTCCCTTTACTATCAATAAAATCTCTAATAACAGCACTTTCGTCTTTTGTTGCACTAAATAAAATAGTTTTTACAGATGCATCTACTACATGTTCTTTTTCAAATTGATCTTTAATAGTAAGTGTTGGTATTTCACTTCCTTGTGTTAAAGAGCTAGCCATTGCTCCAATAGCTAAAAAAACTGTAAGTATTAATTTTTTAATCATTTTTTCTCCTAAATTTTTTAAAATCAGAAGATTGTATCTATAAAAAGTAAATGAAAGGTTAAGAAGAAAAAATTATTCCTTTGATAAAGTTGGTAAATGCCAATTTCTATAATAAGCTAATAATCTAAGAGCAACACCAAATACAAATACAATAAGTAAAGACAATAAACTTTTTAGTTCTAGTAAATGTAATACATAAACAATTAAACCTATTATTAAAGCAACTGTTGCATAAAATTCGGATACCAAGATTGATGGAACTCTATTTATTAGAATATCTCTAATTGTACCACCTCCTACTGCTGTTAAAAATGAAAGAATCAAAACACCCAAAAAGTTGAAATCATTTTGAATAGCTATTAATGAACCTGTAATTGCAAAGGATACAAGACCAACTGCATCAGATATTATGAAAGCTGTTTTACCTTCTAAGTCATCTATTTTATGAAGTTTGAATAATAGTGAAATCAAAACAGTTGCAATAACAAGTATTACAGGAAGAGTATCTGTAAAAACATAAGGTGTTCTATCTGCTAAAACATCTCTAATCATTCCTCCACCAAGAGCTGTTAGAAATGAAGAGATAAATACACCTAATATATCAAGGTTATAGTGGACCGAGATTAAAAACCCACTTAGTGCAAAACAAATTATTCCAATAATATCTGCAATTTCTAATGCACTCATTTTGATCTCCATTACTAATAAATAATATAAAGTTTATATATTTTAAATTATACTAAATTTTCTTTAAATTTATTTATATAACTTAAGAATAAAGACTTATCAAAATATTATTTGTTGATTTATATCAATTATTATGATACTATATTTAATTATTATAATAGAATGGAGTTACCTTGAAAAAAATATTTATTTTATTGAGTTTATTTGTTAGTTTTGTATTCGCAGAAAATAGTAAATCTATTTGGGTACGAACTGCACCTGTTGATTATAGTTCAATGACAATTGTAGATACAAGTGCTACAACAACTACAATATTAAATATTAAAAAAGTAAAAGGTAAAAATGTATATGTAAGTTTTACAAATGCTTTTACAGAATTTCATTCTAGAAATTTAGCAACTATAAAAGAATATATTACTAAAAACAAATATGATGGAGTATGTAACTTAAAAATATCTTTTAATGTTACAGATAAGGGGTATTATTTTTTAAGTACATATGATGCTTACAAATACAAATGATAGGTGCTAACATATGAAAAATTTAATTCACAAAGTTTTCTGTGGATTTACTTCTTTAGGTCTCCTATCGAGTTTATATTCTTATGACATTATAACTCCTGGCAATTTTAGCCACAATTTTAATTCTGATTTGATTCTGAATTTAAATAGTAATTTAATTACATTAACTTCAATAACACAAGATGTAAGTCCAAATCCTCCTTTTGCTACTACTTATGGAACAATTAATGCAAACAATTCAATACTTATTTCTGGAAATATAGGAACAGGTACTGATAGAATTGAAACATTAAATGTAAATAGCTTATCAACAATAGTTAATGGATCTATTAGTTTTATAAGTACTACTAATGTAGCTAGTAGTGCTCTTCTATCTTTAAATAATACAAATTTAAATGGAAGTGTAAATAATTTAGGGACAGTAACATTAGATGATTCAACAATAAGTGGAACATTAACAAATACAAACGGAACAGTAATAGCAAATAATGGCTCAATAATAAGTGGTAATGTAGTAAATGGAAGTGGAAGTACAA
>Ga0193964_1001482_pt1 | contig 10193 bp, 6 predicted proteins | sample FB_7_MG_FD_140323 | JGI IMG/M metagenome (GOLD analysis project Ga0193964, IMG submission 140323) | Microbial mat bacterial communities from the Broadkill River, Lewes, Delaware, United States - FB_7_MG | ecosystem: Environmental > Aquatic > Freshwater > River > Microbial mats | place: USA...
CAGCCCAACCTTGCGGAAGGGGCTCCAGGAACCCTGGAATTTTTTCCTGAATTTGCAAAACCCGAAGCAGTAAGAGGGCTTGAACAATTTTCCCATATCTGGCTGGTTTTTGTCTTTCACAGGGCTGTGAAAAAGGGTGGGAAATGGTCTGCCATGGTTCGCCCTCCCCGCCTTGGGGGGAATAAGAAAGTGGGCGTATTTGCCTCGCGCTCCCCTTTCCGGCCCAACCCCATCGGTATGTCCTGTGTCCGGCTTGAAGCCATTAAATTTACACCCAAAGGGCCGGTGCTTCACCTAACCGGTGTGGATATCCTGGATCAGACACCTATCCTGGACATCAAACCCTATCTGCCCTATTCTGATCGGCTGGACACTGCCCGGGACGGCTTTGCACCGGCACCGGACAACAAAACTTGCCAGGTCAATTTTTCTAACACGGCAGCGACCCAAATCCGCGAAAGGGAAAGTGACATACCCAATCTGCTGGCCATCATTACCCAGGTGCTGGAAAATGATCCCCGGCCCGCTTACAGCAATGCCCAGTTTGCTCGAATCAAAGGAGACAGCCGGGCGGGTGGATTGGATAAAGACCGGGTATATGGTATTCGGCTGTTTGACTTTGATCTCAAGTGGCAGGCAGCTGGGAATAAAATCCGGGTGCTTTGTCTGGAACCTGTATCAGACTTAGCACCGCAGATTAAATAATTTGAACGAAATAGCTTGCCTTTTGGCCCATCTACTTCATTGCATCAAAGATCCAATAGGCCTGCTATTTAACCTTTAATGCGCCTTGTAGATGAACCAAAATTCGGCGTTATTTCTGCCCAACTTATTTAATCTGCGGTCCTAAAAAATGAATCCGAAATAACTTAACCTGGAACGCGGGCGTCCCGCCAGCGCTCCAAAAGACAGCAACATGGGCAAATTATTTAAGCCCCTTCCCAAGGGCCTCAAAAAATAATCGAACACGAACAGGAGAAAAATTTTATGAAACTGCGAAAAATCACCTCATTAACCATGTTTTTATCTTTTCTACTGCTGATCGTGACCAGCATTGTCCTCTATGTTGTTCCCCATGGACGAATTGCCTACTGGTCTGACTGGCGCTTTATGGGATTAACCAAAACCCTTTGGGGCGATGTTCATATCAACCTTGGCATTTTGTTTCTCGTCTCAGGCCTTTTGCACCTGTACTACAACTGGAAACCCATGGTTACATATATGAAAAACAAGGCAAAAGAGCTTAAAATTTTTACCCCGGATTTTAATATGGCCCTTGCCTTCACGCTGATTTTCACTTTTGGGACCCTGCTTCATATCCCGCCCATGAGCACTATTCTTGATTTCAGTGCATCTTTCAAGGATGCCGGGACCCAAAAATACGGAGAACCCCCTTACGGGCATGCAGAACTCTCCTCTTTGAAGATGTTTGCCAAACGCACCGATCTTGATCTTGACGTTATCAAACAGCAGCTTCAAAAGTCAGATATGGCATTTGATGACGAATCTTGGACCCTACTTGACATTGCCCGGGCAAACAACTGCACCCCCAAAGATGTATATGCGGCCATGTTGCCACCCAAGACAACAACCGATACCAAAACCTTTCCAGACAAACCCTTTCCCGGTATTGGGAGAATGCGTTTAAAGGATCTATGTATCCCGTACGACCTGGATACGGAAAAAATCATCAGCGGCCTTGGTGCCAGACAGATTAACGCCGAGCCGGATCAAACCATCAAGGAAATTGCCCAAGCCCAAGGCATGGAACCCCAAACACTGTTTGAAGTCATTCACGAGGTGGTCACATCCTTATAACAGCTATGGCTGATCTGGTCTATCAACAACAAAGAAGGAAACAATACAAGAGATTCTTATGACTTTTACATAAAATAAGGCAATAATCGCTGAATATACAAGGGCAGAACCGGAAATCCGGTTCTGCCCTTTTGTTTTTTTGCGAATTTTTGCGGACCAGGTATCTAATTCAATTAACTGTTAATTTCAAAACAAAATTCAGCACTAAAAAACGAAAAAGAAATAGTTTGGACTCAAAAACTTATTAATTCTTTTTGATGATTGCAAGCCCCCCTAACTTTTCATATTGACAATAAAATTATCAGCCAATATAAACTAACAAACGAAAAGGAGAAAAATGAAAACCACAATGCAGATTATGGGATTGTTTATTCTACTGTTTCCATTACCGCTCTGGGCTGAAGTAAATATTAATCCAACGGTGGTAACCGCCACCATATCGGAAAAAACCCTGGAAGAAGCCCCCGGATCCGTCCAGGTTATAACGGCCCTGGAAATAGAAGAAATGGGGGCAACTTCCGTGGACAAAGTTCTGGAACAGGCCATGGGTCTGATGGTGGCCACGGACTCCGGTCGGGCCAAAGTTGCCAATATCAGGGGCACTGGAAACAAAAGAAGCCTGGTGCTCATTGACGGCCGTCGCCTGGCGGCCGGATACAAAGATTTTACCAGCACCGACCAGATACCGGTGACCATGATCCAGAGAATCGAAATCGTACGGGGACCCAGCTGCGCCATATACGGCAGTGATGCCATAGGGGGCGTAGTTAACATCATCACCAAGAAGGCACCGGATAAGACATCAGGCGGAGTGACCACCCGGTACAAAAGCCATCTGGACAAAGATTCCGACGGTGGTATGGGATCTACCTGGGTTGGTTCTAAGCTGGGAAAAACCTCTTTTATACTGTCAGGTACCACCCAGCGCATCGGCGGCTGGAATGATGACGGCGACAGTCCTGATGATGGGGATGATAAGGATCTAAATTCCGCAGCGGGAAGGGTCTCCTATGCACTGACCGATACATCGAATTTAAGCGCCGGATTTGAATATTTTGACCTGGAACGTCAAGGAGAACGGTATTACCAAGGCCAGGGCCGGGAACGAAACGCCGAAGACCAGCGGCTGAATTATTTTATTCAGTACGATAATCAAATATCCCAGGCCGGGAATCTATTGGTCCGGGCCTACCGCTCCGAGCATGAAAATAAAATGCAATTTTCGCCCACAGCGCCCGTAACCAGCGAAGAGGATGCCGAACGCCGACTGAATCAGGTAGAGGCAAGGTATACCGGCCCAATTTTAGGCAGCCATCTTCTGTCCGTTGGCGCCGAGTTCCGGCAGGAAGGACGTAAAGACAGCACAGGTGCGGATAATGACCTGAACAACGCCAGTATTTTCATCCAGGATGAGTTTGAAATTTTCTCTTCATTGTATATTACGGCCGGCCTACGCTATGACGATCATTCCGAATTCGGGGGCCAGTTTTCTCCCAAGGCGTCTCTGATTTACGGCATTCTTGACGATCTCAGGCTCAAAGCATCCATTGGCAAAGGATTCAGAGCACCCTCCATTTCAGAACTGTTTGTGACCTCCTACCGCAACAAGGCAAAATATGTGTACAATCCCAACCCGGACCTGGAACCCGAAGAGTCTCTGTCCTACGAAATCGGTCTTGAGGGCGGCAAAGGCCCTTTTTCAGGAGGGATCACTGCATTTAGAAATGATATCGACAATCTGATTGACGCCCAGTTCATAACCACCACTGGTTCGGGAAAGAATAAAACAACCTATTACCAATATCAGAATATTGCCCAAGCCCACACCCAGGGGATTGAAGCCTGGGCAGATATAAAACTTCCCTGGCACTTGAGCACCGGCGTCGGCGTCACCTGGCTGGACACGGAAAACAAAGAGACCGGAGAAGAACTGGATGGCAGCCCGGATATAAAGGGCATTTTCAGGCTGGCCTATTATCACCCTGATTACAAATTTCGTGCAGCCACCCGCATCAATTATATCGGCGATCAGCATGTATCAAATGCCGAAGACAAAAGCGGATATATGACTGTCAATATTTACTTTGCAAAGGATTTTTCAAACCAGATCCAGATTTTCGCCGGCATTGATAATCTTTTGAATGAAAAAAAAGCATATGACGGCGTGACCTATGTAGAACCGGCCAATGCTTATGCAGGACTCAGCATCCGGTTTTAGGTCAAGCACTACTTTAGACTGTAACAGATAATTATTATCACTGATGTAAGGAGAAAATGATCATGCCCGAAAAAATGGCGAAACTGTTTATTATCACCTCTTTATTTTTTCTTTTGTTCTGCTGTATTGAAAGACGAATGTTTCCTTTTGTAATCGCCGACGGTGTTTTAATTTTAATTTCCATTTTGCTGTTCAGCCTGAACATGCTGCTAACCCTGCTGCTCAAAGCTGAGAACAAAAATTTTGCCAGGGCGTTGAACAAGCCGATCCATAAAAGACTTGCCACGGCCACAGCCATTCTGGCCGCAGGCATGTTCCTTTTCAATACCGCGCCCTGCATGGCATCTGCCACGCAGGTTCCCGAAAAAGCCGATGTCATCATCATCGGGGACCGGCTTGTGGATATTGCCTACAATCTTGGGGTACTGCCTGCAGCCATGTCAGTGCGCTGTTCTTTATGGCCGCTATGTGACACCTTGAAAACATCCTGCCAGGTTCTGGGCTGCCCCAACTGTCTGCAAAAGAAAAAAGCCAAACCATTGATCAGTTTTGCAAAAGCCCACCAGATTAAAACCGTGATCATTGAAAAAGGCGATCCCTTCTGCGCCCGGGTACCGGAACTGCACCCGGAAAAAATAGCGGGTATGCTTGAAAACCAGGGATTATCCGTAACCGTTGTTGAATATTCCCATGATCTGACCAAAACCGTCAATCAAATGGCCGCCATTTTAGGTAAAGCGGATAAAGCGCAAACACTTTTGAACAACTATGAAAAAAACCTGGCAAAGGTCATGAAAAATATAGAAAAAAAAAGTTTTGCAAAACGGGTGGTTATTCTTAACGGCGTATTCCAATCCTCCTCAGGCAAATCCTTTTTACGGGTGGAAAGCCCGGGCGGATATGCCGATCAGTTCCTTTTGGCTGCACTTAAAAGTACCAACGTAGGCAATGAAATGGTCAAATCGGGGAAAAAACCATCCAAAGGCCATTATGCCATCCGCAAGCTTGATAGTTTAGTTGCGGCTGAACCCGATGCCATCATTGTCACAGGTAAGGGGTTTGCCGTTCAAAAAGCCCTGGCCCGGGCACTTGTTCAGAACCCGAATCTGGCCAAGGTTCCGGCCATAAAAAACCAGGCCGTCTACAATCTGCCCGGTTTTATCCAGTCCAGTCTGATTGAATATCCTTCCATTCTTTCTCAATGGGCATTTGTGCTGGCGCGTTGACCCTTTTGCCGCATCTGCAGGGGGGCAACACCGCCCTGCAGACTGGCATTTAATCTGGCTTGACGGCCCAGTCCGGCACCATGGACAAATCAATCCCCCACAACAGGGGTAAAAGATAAACAACAAATATCGTAATCAAAACGGCACCCAGAAGATTAAGCCACACACCAGCCCTCGCCATCTGCCGGATAGAAATACACCCGCTGCCGAACACCACGGCATTGGGCGGCGTGGCCACCGGCAACATAAACGCAAATGAGGCTGCGACACAAGCACCGATAATGGTGGCAAAGGGGTGTACGCCCATGGCGATGGCGGCACTGCCCATGATGGGCACCAGCAGGGTGGCCGTAGCCGTGTTTGATGTAATTTCAGTAAGAAAAATGGTAATCAGCACCACCACCCCCACAAACATCAACAAACTGGCTCCCTCAAGGGCACCCAGCTGGCCTGCAATATAAGTGGCCAGTTCGGTCCGGGTAAATCCGTTGGCAATGGCAAGCCCGCCACCGAAAAGCAATATCACATCCCAGGGAATCTTAACTGCGGTTTCCCAGTCAAGAAGGAAGGTCCTTTTTTTAAAGTCCACAGGAATACAAAACAGTAGAAGCGCGCCCATGATACCGATGGTCGCATCACTTATATAACTGAAATGGGGCATGAGCGCATGCATAAAAGCAGCCTTGGCCAAAAAGCCCCGGGACAGCCAGAATCCCGCCATAACGCATCCCACGGCCACAATCTTTTTTTCAGCACCTGACATGGGGCCAAGCTTTCTAATCTCGTCATCAATAACGGCCGCCCCCCCGGAAAGTTCCAGATCACCCATGGGGAAAAGCAATTTTGTCAGGAGAAACCAGGCCAACCCCAAGGTCAGCACCGCAAGGGGTACGCCGAAAAGCATCCACTGACCAAATCCGATTTCAACCCCGAACATCTTTTCAACCATACCTGCCATAACCGTGTTGGGCGGGGTACCGATAATGGTGGCCACACCGCCTACGGATGCAGCATAGGCAATACCCAACATCAGGCTCCGGCCAAAATTGAACTCAGGGCTGTCCGCCACGCACACATATCTTAAATCATCGGAGGTCAGCCCTGTAACCTGGTTGATGACCGCCAGCCCGATGGGCACCATCATCATGGCCGTAGCGGTGTTGGAGACCCACATGGACAAAAAGGCTGTGGCCACCATAAACCCCATGATCATTCGGGAGGGACTGACGCCTACGGCTCTGATGGTATACAAGGCCACCCGGCGGTGAAGGTTCCATTTCTCCATGGTTACGGCCAGAAAAAATCCGCCCATGAACAGGTAGATCAGATGATTGGCATAGGGGGCTGTCGCCACTGCAGATTTCATGACGCCTAAAAGGGGGAAAAGCGCAATGGGCAAAAGGCTTGTGGCTGGGATGGGAATGGCCTCGGTAATCCACCAGACTGCCATGAGCACAGTCACGGCAGCCACCTGCCAGGCTTCGGGTTTCATCCCATGGGGAACCGGAAGCAAAAGCATTAAAATAAAAATAACCGGGCCCAGGAAAAATCCAACCTTCCTACCCTTTCCAGGATCTACCTTTTCGTTCATAACCTTACCCTTACCTCATTATATATAAGTTGTTCAAAGACAAGGGTCAGGTTTTTGGACTATAATGACGCTTCAACCAGGACCCCAGCCCGTCAAGGCCGGGAAACAGAACACGCTCCGTGATATTGCACAGATCCAATTTATCCCGGCATTCCCATTTAAGACCCGCCGGAATAATGATGCGCTGGAAAAAATCAGCATGAAGGTTCAGCCAGTCATCAATAACCCTACGGGGGTTGGGCATAACAGAAAAGAGAGCATACTGGTTCACAATACGCTCGTCAATGGATGGCGGTTCAAAAAAAAGCAGGAACTCCTCGGACCGGCCCAGGGTATCAAACTGGGTTAAGGTTTCAACATACTGATGAAAGGTTTTTTCCCCGACGTGGCAGTCCGGCCTTTCCTGGCCGATACTGGTGAGCAGCTCCACAGTAAACGCCTGTGCCCCTTCTGCTGAAAGTTGTCCTTTAAGTTCAGAAGGCAGTCGGTCATGGACCTGTTCATAATTTATCCGCCAAATCACCCCGTCCAGGTCAAACCGTTCGATATTGGCCAGTGCAAAATGAAGGGCAATATAGGGCGAATAGGTCCAGTCCATAAGGCGGGTGGGAAGTCCGTGGTGCTGGGCCACAGCCAAAAGATGCCAGAAGGAATCAGGGTCTTCCCGCCCCTGGGCCCTGGAATATTTACGAAAATTACGCAGCAGATGCTTTTCAAGGGACCAGAACGGTCCGCCCAGGCGCATCAAGGAGGTTTCAAGGTGGTAGGATGCATCGGACAGACCCCGGTAAACAAAGGGTGGCCGATACCTTTGGATGGCATCATTCCAGGCACCCTTGAACAATTCTTCCTGAAGCATACCCCAGGAATCGACTATGATGTCCGGCATAAACGTTCTCCCCCGGGCAGCCCCGGTTCTTTATTTTTTGTGGGCCTTGGCCCAGAGTATAAATATCATGTTGGATTGAACGGTAATTGGTCTATCTGGTCCTCACCAAACACCTGAATGCCGTTCTGTCTTAAAAGTGCGGTTGTCACACCCATACCGTCCACAAGAGACCCACTGAAACTGCCGTCATAGATCCGGCAACTTCCGCAGGACGGACTTTTCTGTTTCAAAATGGCTGTTTTGATACCACAGGCAACCGCTTTATCCAAAGCGACCTGTGCTCCTTTGATAAAAAAATCGGTAACATCAATTTTCCGGGTCTTCACCCGGGCCGTTCCCGCCCACACCCCCGGACCACCGCCGGGGGTGATCTCTGCAGGCGCCCGTGGCACAGGAAGGCCGCCGTCCATTTCCGGACAGACCGGAACCAACAAACCGTTGGCCTGCCACAGGTTTATAAGTGAGCATTCAAAGGGACAGGACCTGCCGTCATAGCGCACCGGCCGCCCCAAGAGACAGGCTGAAATCAGTATCTTTTCCATGGTGAAACTATATAACAGCATTGCCTTGGTTTGTAAAAATTTCTTGACTAAGGAACAAAATTAATGCAATGAATGACGATTCATTGTGGAACACCATCTTTCCCCAAAATAAAACAAAAAATCACGGTTATTTATAAATGATTGTAAATTAAATGTGATCAATATAAAATTGATATACGGGAAGCAACACGATTTCAGCATATAAATACGATATTTATAAGAAAGTCTGTGTAAGCGATACAGATCTTTCAACTTTCGTTGTGGACTGAGCCTGGATGTTGATAGGCCAGGTCAGCCCGTGGCTGTTATAATGAAGATTTATTCATTAAGAATCCCATAGTGAGGAGGATACATGGCACAAGTGATTTCCGACCAACGGGACATAGATTTTGTCGTTCACGAAATCCTTCAGGCCCAAACCCTTGCAGAACTGAACGACAATTATGCCGACTTTAACAAAAAAACCATTGATATGGTTATTAAAGAGGCAAAAAATCTGGCAATAAAAGAGCTGCTGCCCATAAACAAGGAAGGGGACGAGATGGGCTGCACACTTGAAAACGGCAAGGTCACCACGCCGCCATCTTTCAAGCGCGTATTTGATCTGTTCAATGAAGGAGAATGGCTCGCCCCCACCGAAGATCCGAAATGGGGCGGCCAGGGCATGCCTTTCACCGTTGCCGCGGCAGCAGCTGAATATTTCAACGGAGCCAACTACCCGTTCATGATGTACGTCAGCCTCACCCAGGGCGCAGGCCACCTTGTTGAACATTTTGGAACCCAGGAACAAAAAAACACCTATCTTAAAAACATGTACACCGGCAAATGGACCGGGACCATGCTGCTCACCGAACCGGGCGCAGGTTCCGATGTGGGTGCACTGACCACCAAAGCCGTCCCGAACGGCGACGGTACTTACAACATTGTGGGCGAAAAAATTTTTATCTCCGGCGGCGAACATGACCTGACAGAAAATATCATCCATCCTGTGCTGGCCCGCATTGAAGGCGCTCCTGCCGGCACCAAAGGCATCTCCTTATTCCTGGTTCCCAAGTTCCGGGTTAACAAAGACGGCTCTTTGGGCGAATTCAACGATGTCATCTGCACCGGTATTGAGCACAAAATGGGCATCCACGGCAACTCCACCTGCTCCTTGTCCTTAGGCTCCAAAGGCAAGTGCATGGGCACCCTTTTAGGCGAAGAAAACAAGGGCATGAAAGCCATGTTCATGATGATGAATGCAGCCCGGCTGTTCGTAGGAGTCCAAGGATTTGCCTGTGCTACCGCCGCCTATATGTACGCACTGGATTATGCCAGAAACCGCATTCAGGGCCGGGATCTGACTGAGATAAGGAACCCTGATGCCCAGGCCGTCCCCATCTTCCGCCACCCGGATGTGCGACGCCAGCTCATGGTGATGAAATCCAATGTGGAAGCCATGCGTACCTTGATCTATTATGTCCATTACTGCCTTGATATGTCCCAATATGCGGCAACCGACGAAGAAAAGGCCAAATACCAGGGTTTTGTTGAAATCCTCACCCCCATTGCCAAGGGGTATGTCACAGACCGGGCCTTTGAAATTTGCTCCCAGGGGATGCAGGTGTACGGCGGATATGGGTTTATCGAAGAGTATCCCATGGCCCAGTTGCTGCGCGACGTAAGAATCACCTTGATCTACGAAGGAACCAACGGCATCCAGGCCATGGACCTTTTAGGCCGTAAACTCGGCATGAACAAAGGCAAACCCGTCATGGACCTGTTCGGTGAAATGCATGCAACAATTGCCCAGGCCAAGGATATCCCGGGACTTGAAAAATCAGCGACCAAGGTTGAAGAGGCGGTAAACAAATTAGGTGAAGTGGCCATTCACATGGGCACCACCGCCATGAGCCCCAAAGTGCTTGCC
>Ga0193964_1001483_pt1 | contig 10190 bp, 10 predicted proteins | sample FB_7_MG_FD_140323 | JGI IMG/M metagenome (GOLD analysis project Ga0193964, IMG submission 140323) | Microbial mat bacterial communities from the Broadkill River, Lewes, Delaware, United States - FB_7_MG | ecosystem: Environmental > Aquatic > Freshwater > River > Microbial mats | place: USA...
AAGAAATCAGTTTTCTGATAATCATGATTCCTTCTTCTTCATCTTCTAGTAAGAAATGAGATACACCTGATTTAGAAGAATGGATTCTAGCTCCACCTAAATCTTCAGTAGTAATATCTTCATTAGTTACAGTTTTCACAACTTTAGGACCAGTCACAAACATATATGATGCCTTATCTGTCATCATAATGAAGTCTGTTAAAGCAGGTGAATATACAGCACCACCAGCACAAGGGCCGAAGATTGCTGAAATTTGAGGAACAACACCAGATGCTAAAATGTTTCTTTCGAAAATTTCTGAGTATCCTGCAAGTGAGTTAACACCTTCCTGAATACGAGCACCACCTGAATCGTTAAGTCCAATAATAGGAGCTCCAGCGATCATAGCTTTGTCCATCACCTTGCAAATCTTAGCAGCAAGTGTTTCTGATAATGAACCACCAAATACAGTAAAGTCTTGTGCAAAAACAAATACTAATCTACCATCGATAGTACCTTGTCCTGTAACAACACCATCACCTAAGAATTTAGTTTTTTCAAGTCCGAAGTTAACACATCTGTGAGTAACAAACATATCAAATTCTTCAAAACTACCTTCATCTAAAAGCATATCAATACGCTCTCTAGCAGTGAATTTACCTTTCTTGTGTTGCGATTCAATTCTTTTTACACCACCACCAAGCTTAGCTTCTGTGCGTAAATCGATTAATTTTTTAATTTTATCCTGACTAGTCATAATTGTGATAAATGATTATATCAAATGTATGTTAATTATTTTTCTCCGCAGATTTCTGTAAGTACTTTACAAGTAGATTTTGGGTGAAGGAATCCAATTTTAAGACCTTCTGCACCGTTTCTAGGTGTTTTGTCAATCAATCTACATCCGTTTTCTTCAGCATTTGTTAATGCTGCCTGAACGTCATCGTATGCGAAAGCAAGGTGATGCATGCCGCCACCTGATTTTTCAACAAATTTTCCGATAGGTCCTTCTGGATCAGTTGATTCAAGTAATTCAATTTTTGTTTGTCCTACTTTGAAGAAAGCAGTTTTAACTTTTTGTTCTTTTACTTCTTCTACAGCATAACATTCAAGACCCAATACTTTCTCGTAAAATGGGATAGCCTCTTCCAGGCTTTGAACAGCAATGCCAATGTGTTCAATGTGAGTAGGTTTCATTCTTCTCTGTTTTTATTAATTAAACGGTAATTTCCTATATTTATTCTAAAGATACAAAAGTATTGATTTGACGCACTTATCCAAAATAAAAATACCTGTTCTTTAATATAAACTAAGAGTTTAGAATTAATTTTAATAATAGAGTTATTTTTACTATATGAACTTAACGTATTTTTCTTCCATTTTCAGTTGTATTACCAATTAAAGTTTCTATTTTTGATACGATAAACCAATTAACTTAGACGTCATGTTAAATATTGCACTTTTTGGCCCTCCGGGAGCTGGAAAAGGTACTCAATCTAAAAGATTGATTGAAAAATATAATCTAGCATATATCTCTACAGGTGATATGTTAAGAGAAGAAATAGCTAATGATACTGAAATAGGTCGTATTGCTGCTGCTGTTATTAATAAAGGTCATCTTCTTTCTGATGAATTTATTGTTCAGCTTATAGAGAAAAGGCTTATGGACTATAAGAATGTCAATGGATTTCTTTTCGATGGTTTCCCTAGAACAACTGTACAAGCTTATATTCTTGAAGGTATTCTTCTTAAAATGAATACTAGTCTTGACTGTATGCTTTCTCTTGAGGTCCCTTTTGATGAACTTAAAAGAAGAATGCTTGAAAGAGCTAAGATTGAGAATAGGGTAGATGATACTGAAGAAGTAATTGAGAATAGATTTCAGGAGTATAGAGAAAAAACTGTTCCTGTTGCTAATTTCTATAAGGAAAAAGGAATATACTATCCTATAGATGGAATGGGAGGTATGGATAATGTTTTTGATCAACTGACTAGTGCGATTGAGAAAACACATGAAGAAAGTAAGAAGAATTTCATTATCATGGGAGCTCCTGGTGCAGGAAAAGGTACTCAGTGTAAACGTTTAGCTGAAAAGTACGGACTTGTATTTGTTCCAACAGGTTCAATGATTAGAGATGAGATTGAATCTGGTAGTTTGTTAGGACAGCATGCTGTTTCTTACATTGAAAAAGGAGATATTGTTCCTGATGAGATTGCTATTAAACTTATTGAAAGACGTTTGAAGGAGCATCCAAATGCTAAGGGCTTTATTTTTAAGGGATTCCCTAGAACTATTGTTCAGGCATATATTCTTGATGGATTATTGTTGAAACATAATTCAAAGACTACTACAGTTATTAACTTAGAAGTTCCAACACTTGAGTCTATCAGAAGATTATCAAAGAGAGGTAAGACATTTAATAAGCGTCCATATGACAAGGATACTGATATTATAATCAGAAGACTTGAGAGGCATGAGACATTTACTTCAAAGGTTGTTGATTTCTATGAAAGACAAGGTAAGCATAATGAAATTGATGGTACAGATTCTGAAGACTTAGTTTTTGCGAAGATGTGCAAGATATTTGATAAGCATATGATTTAATTTAATCTTATATATAAAAAAACCTGCTTCCAAAAGGAGCAGGTTTTTTTTATGCTTATTCCTTTACTAGAAAGGAAGATCATCAGCTTCTGATGCAGCAGGAATATCCTGCATTTCGTATTCTGGAACAGGAGGTACGTTACCGTTATCCTGACTTACTTTCTCAATTCTCCATCCCTCAAGATTTGTGAAATAAGAAGTTTGTCCATTATTCTCCCACTTACGTCCTCTAAGATTAAATGAAACTTTAACCATCTCATTTAAATCTATATTTTCAACTAAATCACATCTATCTTGTGTTAATTGAACTTTTACAAAGTCATTCCAATCAGAATTTCTTTCATTCTCTACTTCGATAACAAACTCTCTCTTCTTAAATCTATCAGAGATTGCTTGTGTATCGTCTTTTACAATAAGCTTTCCAGTTACCTCGTAATTCATGATAATAGTTTTTCTTATTTTTTCTTCTCGTCTGCTTTCTTAACATCAAGTAACTCAACTTCAAAAATCAATGTTGAATTTGGCTTAATTAAAGCACCAGCTTGTCTTTCGCCATAAGCAAGAGTAGAAGGAATATAAAATTTATATTTAGAACCTACAGTCATTAATTGAACACCTTCAGTCCAACCTTTGATAACACCGTTTAATGGGAATTCAATACCTTTGTTAGCGTCAAATTCAGTTCCATCAATTAGAGTTCCTTTGTATGCAACTTTTACAACGTCAGTAGCAAGAGGTTTAACTCCAGTTCCTTCTTTAATAACTTCGTATTGAAGACCACTTTCAGTAGTTGTTACACCTTTTTTTGATTTGTTGTTTGCAAGAAATTCTTCACCAGCTTTTTTAGCTTTTTCGCCAGCTGCTTTCTTAATGTTCTCTACATATCCTCTGATTAGCATTCCAGCTTTAGCTCTGTCAATCTGACTCTCACCACCTTGAATAGCTTGTTTCATAGCTTTCATTAGAACAGCATCATTAAGCTCTGTTAATCCGTCTCTTGATAAAGACTGACCTATTGAGTTTCCTATGCAATAACTAACACTATCTCTTTCTGATGATAATGCAACTTTTCCAACTTTAGCATTGTTGTCACAAGATGTGAAGATCATAGCAGCTGCTGCTAATGGTAATAATACCTTTTTAATCATGATTTTAATTTTATAGGGTTGTTTTATGTTATAATTATTTAATCGATATTAATTCAACATCAAAGATAAGAGTTTCTTTTGGTCCAATAGAACTATATCCATATTCGCCATAAGCTAAATTGTAAGGGATGAATAGTTGCCATTTAGAACCAACCTTCATTAACTTAAGAGCTTCAGTCCATCCAGCAATAACTCCATTTACCGCAAAAGTAGCTGTTTCACCTCTTCGAATAGATGAGTCAAATATAGTTCCGTTTAATAACTTACCTTCATAAAGGCATTCAACTCTGTCTTCTGATGTAGGCATTTTACCCTCACCAGCTTTAATAATTTTGTATTGTAGGCCGCTATCAAGAACATAAACACCTTTTTCATTAGCATTCTTAGCTAGAAATTCTTCTCCGGCTTTTGCGTTCTTTTCAGCTTGTTCAGCAAAACTAAGACTATCATCACTTTTAAGACATGAAGTCATGCTCATAATGATAACAGCAAGAAATATATATATTCTTCTCATATTCTTTGATGTGATATAAATAGAGATGTAATTAAACAATCTCTAATAATTCAACATCAAAAATAAGAGTTTCGTTTGGTCCGATAGCTTGTCCAGCACCTTGTGGTCCGTAAGCTAATTCAGAAGGAACAAATAGTTGCCATTTAGCACCAGTTTCCATTAATTGAAGAGCCTCAACCCATCCTTTAATAACACCGTTTACTGGGAATGTAGCTGGCTCATTTCTCTTATATGAAGAATCAAATACCATTCCGTTGATTAATTTTCCTTCGTAATGACATTTCACCTGATCGTTCTCAGTTGGTTTTTGTCCGTTACCTGGAGTGATAATTTTATATTGTAATCCACTTTCTAGTGATACAACACCTTCTGTTTTTGCATTTTCTTCTAAGAATGCTTTTCCTGTTTCAATAGCACTTTCTGCCATTTCTTGTTGGATTTTTCCAAAAAATGCCTGAAGTGTAGTGTTTGCCTCTTCTGGAGTAATTGTTGGAGTCTTTCCTGCAAAAGCGTCATCTAAAGCTGTAGTAAATGCTTCAGCATTGATATTCTTAACTCCAGATGTAAGTAAGTTACTTGCAATACTTAATCCTAAACAATAGCTCACCTTGTCAATCTCTTCTGTGTAATTCATCCTTTTATATTTCAATTTTATTAATAATTCAGCTTACAAAGTTAAAAAGATTTACATATTCTCATGTATATCTTTTAACGTATTTTTCGTTTATTCTTTAACGGCTCTGAGCATTTCTCTTTTACCAGCAGCACCAGGTAATTTCTCTATTTTGAAACCACATGATTTTAACGCTCTCTTCACTATTCCTTTTACACAATATGTAGTTAAAACGCCTCCTGTATTCATGGCATCATATATCTTCTGGAATACCTCTGCTGTCCATAAATGAGGCTGTACCTCAGGAGCAAATGCATCATAATACACAACATCATAACCACCTTCATATGAGTGGGTTGTCAGGTCGTCATGTACTTTCTTCAGAGAAAATCTATCTGTAATAGGAGAGAAGTCACCCCATTCTGCCTCATGTAATTTAAGGAATAATTCTTTATTTCCTCCATTAATTGTTTCATAATGATTAAGATTGGATACTTCTTCTTCAGATAACGGGTACAATTCTATCGAAGTGTAGTTTATCTTCTTATCAGATGTCAACATTGTAAGATATGCATTCAATCCAGTACCGAATCCAGCTTCTAGCACATTTATCTCATCTTTCTCACAATAATCCAATCCCGCGTTCAAATATACAATCTCTGCTTCTTGTAATGCTCCGTTTGTTGAGTGATAATGTTCATCAAGCTCTGGAATATATATTGTTTGTGTTCCGTCTTTAGTTGTCGTAAATATTCTCTTCTTCATCTATCTCTTCAGTGTTTTCGTTCTCTTCATTTTCCTCGTCCCATTGCGGTATTATTCTTTGCGGTCCTTCTTTTCTGTACACTACTGCAAGTATTATTCCTGCAAGCGCACCAAGTGAATGTCCTTCAAATGAAATATCTGTTTCCTTTGTTATTGGAAACATTCCCCACAATAAATCACCGTACAAAAATACAACAACTAAGGTTAAAGCCATAAGTTCTTTGCGTTTTCTTATTATTCCACTAGCAAAAACGAATGCTGCAAAGGCGTATACCAATCCACTTGCTCCAATATGCCAGCCTTCTCTAGCTCCAAACCATATCCATATTCCTGAAAATAAGTATGATAGTAGGAATATCTTGTATCCCAGACTTCTGTAGAAGTAAAATACTGCCCACGATAGAACGAAGAGTGGGATAGTGTTTGAAATAAGATGCGAGAAGTTTTTATGGATTAATGGTGAAAAGAGTATGCCTTTAAGTCCTTTTATTTTTAGTGGATAAATGCCTAGTTGCGACATATTTACATCTCCATATTCTTTTATAAAGAACATGAGCCACAATATGATGATAAAGAATACAGGAAATAGAAGACTATGTTTTAAGCGTAGTCGCTGGCGTTCTTTTTCCTGTATTTTATAGATATTATCTATGATAATTCTTCTTTTAAAAGTGCTATAAATGACATTACATCATGTTCTGTAGTATCAAAAGAACATACCCATCTAACTTCAGCAGATGTTTCATCCCAGACGTAGAAGAAATATTTTGATTGTAGTTTCTCTATCGATTCTCTAGGTATGATAGCAAAAACCTCATTTGCCTGTACTTTCTGTGTCAGCTTAACCTGAGGTATCTGGTCAATTTCTTTAGCTAATAGCGTTGCCATGGCATTAGAGTGTCTGGCAGTTCTTAACCATACATCATCTTCCAGCATCGCTGAAAACTGGCATGCAATAAATCTCATCTTTGAATATAATTGCATTCCTTGCTTTCTAATGTATTTAGTGTTTTCTGCAAGTTTAGTATTAAAGTATATTATTGCTTCACCAAACATCATTCCGTTTTTAGTACCACCGAATGAAAGCACATCAACTCCTGCATTTACAGTAATTTCTTTAACATCTACGTCAAGATGGGCAACAGCATTTGCAAGTCTTGCTCCATCAAGATGTACGTACATTCCGAATGAGTGAGCATAATCGCATATAGCTTTCAGTTCCTCTGGAGTATATACTGTTCCCAGTTCGGTACATTGAGTAACAGAAACTATTTTAGGTTGAGTATGATGTTCATCACCAAAACCATGCATGTGGTTTGCGATTAACTCAGGTGTTATCTTTCCATCAAATGTTGGAAGAGTAAGCATCTTACATCCGGCAAACTTTTCAACTGTACCGCACTCGTCAACATGTATATGTGCTGTGTCTGCACATATTACTGAATTAAACGACTGTGTACATGATGCAATTGCCAGGGTGTTAGCAGCTGTACCGTTAAAAGTGAAAAACACTTCTATGTCTTTTCCGAAAAGTTTCTTGAATTTTTGAATTGCTTCTTGTGAATAGTCATCAGAACCGTATGATAATTCATGACTGATATTTGCCTCTTTAAGGGCTTTCATTACTTCTGGAAGTACTCCTGAGAAGTTATCACTTCCAAAACCTCTATTTTTCATTGTTAAATTTTATTGTTATATAGTAAAGATAATATAATTTCTCAAAATAAAAAAAGCAGATAAACCTAAGTTTACCTGCCTTCAAATGTTGGGAAACATTTATTATATTACCAGATAGAAGCTCTTTTATCTACTGGAACATACATTGGATCTTTATCTGTAATGCTAAATGCATCATACCATGCTTGAATATTTGGTAGAGGACCAAGAACTCTGAAACGACCTAGAGAGTGAACATCATCTTTTGTAAGTCTGATTTGTTCTTTATCTCTGATGTTTTGAGCCCAAACTCTTGCATAAGCAAGGAAGAATCTCTGATCAGCAGTGTATCCGTCAATCTTCTCTGTAGGTTTGTTTCCATTCCATACGTTGTTGATTGCAGTCCATGCAATGTTTAATCCACCAAGGTCAGCAATATTCTCACCTAGTGATAACTCACCATTTGCATGTAGGTTGTCTTTAACAACAAAGTTGTTGAATCTGTCAACTAATACCTGAGATCTTTTCTTAAATTTCTTAGAATCTTCTTTTGTCCACCATTCGTTAAGGTTACCATCTTTGTCAAATAGTCTTCCTTTATCATCGAATCCGTGAGTCATTTCATGACCGATAACAACACCAATTGCACCGTAGTTTACAGCGTCATCAGCATCTAAGTAGAAGAATGGAGCCTGTAGAATTGCTGCAGGGAATGCCATTTCGTTCATTGATGGTGCATAATAAGCGTTAACAGTCTGAGGAGTCATAAACCACTCATCTTTATCAACTGGTCCACCAATTTCATCAAAATTTTCTTTTTCATGGAATTTACCTACTCTTCTGATGTTCTCAAGGAATGAGATATTTTTGTCAATCTTTAAAGCAGAGTAATCTTTCCACTTGTCAGGATATCCAATCTTGAAGTTCATCTTAGCTAACTTCTCGTGTGCTTTCACTTTTGTTTCAGCACTCATCCAGTCAAGCTTGTCGATTCTTGTAGCTAATCCTTTCTTAATGTTCTTAACTAAAGTAACCATTCTCTCTTTAGCACGAGGAGGGAAGTGTTTAGCAACGTATAGTTTACCAACTTCTTCACCAAGAGAACCACTTACAGTACTAGTAATAGTTTTCCATCTTGGCTCCATTACTGGCTTACCAGATAATGTTTTTTGGTAAAAGTCGAAGTCCTGATCAACTAATGCTTTATTTAAGTAATTAGCTGATGAGTTAATAAGATTCCATTTGAAATAATCTTTCCAAACATTAATCTTTTCAGTCTTTAACATCTTGTTGATAGCAACGAAGAAGTCAGGTTGAGCCACAACAAACTCTCCTCTATACTTAAGTCCGATAGTATTAAGGTATTTATCAAAGTCTAAGTTTGATAATAATTTAGATACTTCCTCAAATGATTTAGGATTGTAAGTTTTATATGGATCACGACGATCTTCTCTCTTCATAGATACCTTTGCAAACTTAGTCTCTAAAGCCATTACATTTTTAGCTTTAGCAGCCGCTTCTTTAGCATCTACACCACATAATGTGAACATTTTAGCAATATGCTCAACATAAGCTTTTCTAATTTCTTGCATTCTTGCATCATCAGATAGGTAGTACTCTCTGTCAGGAAGACCAATTCCACCTTGTCCCATATATGCAGTTACTATATCAGAGTTCTTCTGATCAGCTCCACCACCTAGTCCAAATACTGTACCAATAGGCATGTGGTGCATGTGACCGATTTGCTCACAAACATCTTTGCTTGACTTAATCTTGTCAATTCTTTCTAATTCTGGAACGATAGCAGATATTCCTTCTTTCTCAAGACGAGCTGTATCCATTCCTATGTTATATAGGTCAGCAATCTTTTGTGCTGATGTACCATCTTTATGTGTTCCTTTTACTACTTCTGCAAGAAGATTTTTTACATCAGTTCTAGCTTTTTCTCTAAGAACATCGAAAGAACCGTAACGACTTTTATCTTCAGGAAGTGGATTATTCTTTTTCCAGTTTCCATTTGCAAACATGTAGAAGTTATCTCCTGGCTTTACAGTTGCATCAACAGTGCTTGCTGTAAAATCAGGTTTAACCTCTTCTTTAGTCTCAGTTTTCTTTGTATTACATGACGTAGCTAATACAAGACAAGAAAGACCAATCAGGTAAACTTGTTTTTTCATCATTGTTTAGTTTAAATATGGTTATTTGTAGTTTTCTCGTTTTATAAGAGTTCTAAAAGTACGTTGATATTATCAAATAACGATACATAATCAGGACTTTAACAAAAAATTAATACTCATATTCTTCACTGTTTTTATTACATTTTTTGATTATATTTAGAGTGAATTAATACTAAAAGCAGGGGATATGGGAACAAGAGCAACCGGATGGAAGTCCGATGAAAACAGACATCATGTACGTAATAACAAAATTTCATACACAGAGTTAATCAAATGGTTTTTTAATCTTCTCGGACCAGTTTTATTTGGTTTGTCCATGCTATATTCCCCCATCGAGATTATGGATGCAAGGACTCACCAGATAATTGCACTCACGGTCTGGATGCTTACATGGTGGATAACTGAGTTTGTTCCACTACCAGTTACGTCATTATTACCTCTTATAATGTTGCCATCATTTGGGGTGATGGAAATCAGTAAAGCGGCTCAACCATATAGTTCATCAGTAATTTTCCTTTTCCTTGGTGGATTTCTTATCGCTCTAGCATTAGAAAAATGGAATCTTCACAGAAGGATTGCTTTGCATATTCTAAAGTTAATGGGAGCGAGGGCTGATAATATCGTTCTCGGATTTATAATAGCGAGTGCATTTTTAAGTATGTGGATTTCAAATACTGCCACTGCTGTAATGATGCTGCCAATTATTCTGTCGGTAGTAGATATGATTGCCAAA
>Ga0193964_1001484_pt1 | contig 10169 bp, 9 predicted proteins | sample FB_7_MG_FD_140323 | JGI IMG/M metagenome (GOLD analysis project Ga0193964, IMG submission 140323) | Microbial mat bacterial communities from the Broadkill River, Lewes, Delaware, United States - FB_7_MG | ecosystem: Environmental > Aquatic > Freshwater > River > Microbial mats | place: USA...
ATATACTTTAACTTTTTCATCCCAAGCAGGTGTATTTGCTTTAGTAAATTTAATATTAAACATTTGGTGTAAAAAGTCAAAGAAACCATTTAAAACTGATTGTTGTTCAAAATATGGTCTATAATACTCTTCATCTAGGTCATATTGAGCTTTTTTTAACTTTTCAGAGTAATATGCCATATCACTTGATCTAAAGTCTGTGATACCATCAGCTATTGCAAGTTGTTTAATCTCTTCTAACTCTTCTTTTGCTCTTTTCTTAGCTTTATGTCCAAGTTCTTCTAAAAATGTAACAACCTCTTCTTCTTTTGATGCCATTTTTGTTGCTAATGAGTATTGTGAATATGAATCAAAACCTAAGATTTTAACCATTTCATCTTTTAAAGATAGTATTTCTTCTATAAGTTTCCCATTTTGTGGTGCTCTTGTACAATATCCTTTATAAAGCTCTTCTCTTTTTTCTCTAGAAGTTCCATATGTAATATAAGCCATATAAGATGGAAATTGAAGAGTAAACTTATATTTCATTTTTCCATTTTCTTCAAATTTAGCTAATTCTAAATCAGATTTAGGAATCTCTTTTACATCTTCAAAATTTTCAATTATCATTTCGAAGTCATTTGTAGCATTTAATAAATTCAATGAAAATTTATGTGATAGTTCACTAAGCTTTAAATTGATTTCTTCAAGTCTTTCTTTTTTGTTATTTTCTAAGTGACAACCTGATAGTTTGAAGTCTCTTATTTCATTCTCTAATACTTTATTTTGTATATCATTTAAAGTACTTTTTTCATTACACTGTATATCTTTTAAAGCTATATAAATATTATAGTTTTGAGATATTTCAGTTTCATATTTTGAGATAATTGGAAGACATTCCTCATACACTTTTGTCGTTATTTCTGAGTTTTTAACAGAGTCAATATGAAAAATAGGTGTAACAAAATCTCCAATGCTCTCCCCTACCTCTTGAAATGGCTGTACAAAATTTTTATACGTTTTCTTTTCTATTTCTAAAAGCTCCTGTATTTTTTTTCTATTTTCATCTAATAATACTTCTAATAATTTTTTTGAATCTTCTAAATCTTTTAAATTAAATTCTTTAAACATTTTAATCCCTTTCTTTTAAATTTTATATTGTAGAGTAAAACCTCTATCAAATTTTTCATAGTCTTTATAAAAACTAGACGACTTTATATTAAACTCTTTAAAATAATCTTCTAAAGGTTTCTTTTGATCATATCCCATCTCACATAATAAAAATTCAATATTTCTATTAGCTGTCTCTTCTATTATACCTTTTAAAAGCTCATCTCCAATATTCCCTCCAAATAAAGCATTTGAAGGTTCATATTTTACGTTTGATGGTAATTTATAATCATTTGCAATATATGGGGGATTTGATATGGTCATAAAAATATCATCTTCATTTACATTTTCATATAAATTACTAAGTCTAAAATCAATTTTATGTTCAACATCGTGCTTAACTGCATTTTGTTTCGCTAATTCTAAAGCTTTTTCATTTATATCAACTGCAATAATTTCTATATTTTCGATTAACATTGCTAACATTACAGATATTATTCCACTGCCTGTTCCAATTTCTAATACTTTTACTTTATCTTCTCTATTTTTTAGTATCTCAACTGCATTTTCAACTAATAGTTCAGTTTCTGGTCTTGGTATTAAGACACCCTCTTTTACTATAAAGTTTTCTCCATAAAAAGATGCTTTATTAATAATATATTCTATAGGATAATCTGTAGCTCTTTTTTTTACTAGTTTTTCTAGCTCTTTTTGCATAGTGAACTCTTCATTATAATTTAAATGAAGCCATATAGTATTTTTACCCAAAAGATGCAACATCAATATTTCAACCTCTTTGGCTGGAATATGTGTCACATATTTTAGTTCATTTGTGTATTTTCTTATTGTATCTTTTATTGTCATTAAATTATTTACCTTTTTAAAAGAGGAGATTATAATATAATCTATATTAAGATGATTAATCTAATATGTATAAAGCTAATTCATCTGATAATAAAAAGTTTTTGTTAAAAATTTTATCATTTTCTATGTAAATTTTATCATCCTCAATTAAATGTTCAAGTTTTATTTTCTCTTGCTCATTAAATAGTGATAATTCAACACCATTTGAACATCTAAATCCTAATAATATTTTCTCAGTTTTTACATCATCAAAACTTATATCTTCATAATCAAAATTCATAGGATTTTTTATATACTCTTCAATAGATTTATTTGGATAATATCTTTGATTATTTATATATCCAACTGCACCTGCTCCAACACCTAAATATTCTTTATGTTGCCAATATCCATAATTATGTTTTGATTCATATTCTTTTGATTTTGCAAAATTTGATATCTCATATTGATGAAAACCTTTTTTATTTATATAATCAAAAAGTTCATAAGATAACTCTTCATCATCAATTTTTACACTAGATCTATCAAAGAATTTTGTACCTTCTTCTATAGTTAAAGAGTAAGCACTTAAATGAGTAATAGGAAGTGAAAAAGCCATATCAAAATCAGCTTTCATACTTTCTAATGTATCATTTTGAACTCCATAGATTATATCGCAGTTAATACCATTAAAACCTATACTTGAAGCTCTTTGTATAGCATTTATTGCACTATTTACATTATGTGCACGACCTAGGAATTTTAGCTTTTCATTGTTAAAACTTTGTACTCCAAAACTAACTCTAGTTACTCCATATTTATGCATATTCTCAAGCCATTCTTGAGATGCTGAATTTGGATTTGCCTCTGTTGTTATTTCAGCGTTTTCTTCTAAGTATGGTTTAATCATTTCAAATATTTCTTCATATTCAAAATGTTTTATTGTAGATGGTGTTCCCCCACCTATAAAAACTGTTTCTATTTTCTTATTATGTTTTTCTACATAATTATTTAATTGATTTTTCAATTGTAATTTTAAAGCATTCATATACTCGTGTTTTAGATGAAATCTATCTGTATATGAATTAAATGCACAGTAAAAACATTTACTGTCACAAAAAGGTATATGTATATATAAAAGCAATTTTTAATCCTAATTTTTGTAAAATATCTGGCTAATTATAAGGGAAAATATATTTATGACTGATAAAAATGAAACGACAATTAATACCGACAAAAAAAATTTTAGACCCAATGTAGCAGCAATTGTACTATCAGCAAAATACCCTCACACTTGTGAAATATTTATAGCCTCAAGAACCGATGTTGAAAATGCTTGGCAATTTCCTCAAGGTGGAATAGATGATGGTGAATCAGCTAAAGAGGCTCTTTTTAGAGAACTTGAAGAGGAAATAGGAACAAGAGACGTGGAGATTATAGCAGAATATCCTAAATGGGTTTCTTATGAGTTTCCTCCCGCAATTGCAAAAAAGATGTATCCCTATGATGGTCAGAGACAAAAATATTATTTAGTTAAATTAAAAAAAGGTGCGAAGATTAATATTAATACTGATATACCTGAATTTAGCGAGTATAAATTTGTACCAACAAAAAATATTTATGATTATATAACTTTCTTCAAAAGAACTGTTTACAAACAAGTTCTTAAATATTTTAAAACTGAAGGTTATATTTAAAAAGGATTAGAAACTAAGATGTTAAAAGTACTTAAATTTGGTGGAACTAGTGTTGGAACACTTGAAAGAATTCAGAATGTTGCCAATATTATAAAAAAAATTAAAGATGAAGGACACGATGTAATTGCTGTCGTTTCAGCAATGAGTGGTGAAACGAATAAGCTAATAGAGTATGCTGAGTATTATTCTCAAACTCCTAAGTCTGATGAAATTGATATGTTATTAAGCTCAGGAGAAAGAGTTACTTCAGCTTTATTATCTATTGCTTTAAATGAACAAGGATATAAAGCAACTTCTATGAGTGGAAGACAAGCTGGAATTGTAACAGATAATGCACATACAAAAGCTAGAATAGAATCAATAGATACAACTGGAATGAAAGAAGCAATTAATGCTGGAAATATAATCATTGTTGCAGGTTTTCAAGGAGTTGCTCAAAATACTGGAAGAGTTTCAACTTTGGGTAGAGGTGGAAGCGATTTAACAGCTGTTGCAATTGCAGGAGCTATTGAAGCAGATGTTTGTGAAATATATACAGATGTTGATGGTATTTATACTACAGACCCTAGAATTGAGCCAAAAGCCAAAAAATTAGAAAAAATATCTTATGATGAAATGTTAGAACTTGCGAGTCTTGGTGCAAAAGTTTTACAAAATAGATCAGTTGAAATGGCGAAAAAATTAAATGTAAATTTAGTATCAAGAAGCAGCTTTACGCCAGAAGTTGAAGGTACATTAATAACGAAGGAAGAAAATATTATGGAAAAACCAATTGTAAGTGGAATCGCTTTAGATAAAAATCAAATAAGAGTTGGAATGTATGGAGTTACTGATAAACCAGGAATTGCAGCATCAATTTTTACTTCACTTGCAGATGAAAACATAAATGTTGATATGATAGTACAAACTGTTGGTGTTGATGGTAAAACTGATTTAGATTTTACTATTCCAACTACTGATTTACAAGTTTGTAAAAAAGTTATGGAAAATTTCAAAAAAGATACTGAAAATATTGATTACAATGAAGCAATTTGTAAAGTATCAATTGTTGGTGTTGGTATGAAATCTCATACAGGTGTTGCATCAAAAGCTTTTAGTGCAATGGCAAATGAAAATATCAATATAAGAATAATTTCAACAAGTGAAATTAAGATTTCAATGATTGTTGATTTAAAATATGCTGAGTTAGCAGTTAGAGCATTACATGATGCTTATAATTTGGATAAATAATAGTGCAAGAATTTTTAAATTGGACAGTTGATACAATCAGGGATGATAGATTAATATCTCCTTGGTTGGAAGAAAAAAAATATGAATGGACACCATTAATTTCTAAAAATGTTTATAATCTTTTAGAGAGAGGTTTTTCTGTGATTGTAATTACAGATAAAGATAGAGAGTGGTATTTAGAATATATTTTAACAAATATTAACTCACCTAAATTAAATAGACCATTTTTACCATTTTATGATTTTAAATCTTTTTATAAATATATTGACTCTATAAAATCTGATGATGATATATCTTATATAAAAGATATGTTAAGTATTTCTTTTCCAAATGGATACTGTTTTTGGTATATTGGAAAAAGTCAAGATGTTAGAGCTATTATTCCTAAGGTCTCTAAACACTCTTTTTTATGGCTATTTGATGAAGAGAAGCAAGATGCATTTAATCTTAGAAGTAATGATGAAGCTTTAGATATGAAGCTTTTACAAATGTTTAGACTATATAACAAAACTGTAAGTGCAGCATTATTTGCCGAAATTAATGTAGAACACTAGAATGTTAAACTTCATTGATCACTCAACAATTTTAATTGTTAATGATATTGAATCAACTTTAAATGAGTTAATTCCATATTATCCTACACACTCAACAAGAATAATTAAAAACGAAGAGAAAGATGAATTCTTACTTATTCAAGCAACAGCAGCTATAAAAGAGGCATATATAGCTTCGAATGATAAAAAGTATATATTTTTATGTGGTAATACCTTTAGAAAAGAAGCTCAAAACTCTTTATTAAAAGTTTTAGAAGAACCTCCTAAAAATGTCATATTTATAATAATCACAAATTCAAAATCATCAATATTGCCAACTATTTATTCAAGGATTCCTTATAAATATTTGAAAAAATCAATTTTAAAAAAAGAGTCAGATTTAAATTTAAATAAATTGGATTTAAAAGATATTTACAATTTTTTAAAAGACAATCAAAAAATATCAAAAAATGAAGCAAAAGATGTTGTTGAATCTATTTTATTAAAAGCAAATACTCAAAACTTAAAACTTACAAGAAAGCAGTTGGAGTTTTTTTCTAAATCAATAAAACTATTGGATTTAAATTCAAGACCAATAAATGTTCTAACTACCCTACTTTTATCATTAGCTAATCAAAAAAAATAATTCTAAAGGTTTTACATGCCAAACAAGTATAAAACAAAAATCATGGGTGTTTTAAATGCAAATGAAGACTCATTTTTTAAAAATAGTAGATTTGATAACTCACAAGCTTGTAGTAAAATAGAAAAGATGATTGAAGATGGTGCAAATATCATTGATATTGGAGCTGTTTCTTCAAGACCTGGAAGTATTGCGGTTAAAGAGGATATTGAACTAACAAGAGTAAAAGATATAGTAGATTCTATTTACTTAAATAAATACTATGAAAAAATTGATTTTTCAATTGATTCTTATGCTCCTAAAGTTATTGATTATGTTCTAAACAAAGGCTTTAAGATTGTTAATGATATTACAGGTTTAGCTAATGATGAAGTTTGTAAAATAGCTTCAAACTATGATGCACAAGTTGTAATAATGCATATGCAAAATGATCCTACAAATATGCAAAAAAAACCATATTATGAAAATGTGATTTTAGAAATTGATGAATACTTTAAAAATCAAATCTCAAAAGCTAAAAGTTTTGGTATTAAAGATATTGTTTTAGATGTTGGAATTGGTTTTGGTAAGACATTGGAACATAATTTGAAGTTACTTAAAAATCTTAAGCATTTTGAACATTTTGGATGTGAATTATTGATAGGCGCAAGTAGAAAATCTATGATTGATATGATTACTCCATGTAGTATAGAAGACAGACTTCCTGGAACTTTAGCTATTCATTTAGAATCTATAAGAAATGGAGCTTCGATTATTAGATGTCATGATGTAAAAGAACATTATCAAGCTATAAAAGTTTATGAGGCGCTTGAAAGTATAAACTAAAGAGATACTAATTATAGTATCTCGTGAAGTGTATTTGCTTTACTCATCCATTCTTGAAGTTTGTCATACTCTTCTTTTTCAACCATTCTTCTTACTCTTTTCATATGTTCTTCAAATAAATCAATAGAGTGAAGTAGATTTTCTCTATTTTGTTTAAAAATATCTGTCCACATTTCTGGGCTAGATTTTGCAATTCTACTCATATCTTTAAACCCACCAGCTGCAAGTGCAATAATTGATTTTGGATCTTCATGTCCCATCACAGTATTTGCTAGAGAGTATGAGATTGCATGTGGTAAATGAGACATATAACAAGCATGAATATCATGTTGTTTAGAATCCATTTCGACAACTCTCATTCCAATTTGTTGAAATACTTCAAGAGCCCTAATTTTGTGTAATTCACTATTATCTTCAAGATTACATAAAACTACAGTTTTCCCTTCATATAAATCATCAATTGCTGCTTTTGGTCCTGATTTCTCAGTTCCAGTCATTGGATGTGCTGCTACAAAATTTTCTCTAATAATACTTGGAATATTTTTAATAATAAACTCTTTTGTAGAACCTAAATCCATTATTGTTGTATTTTCTTTTATATCTAATAAATTTGGTAAAAAACTAATAATATTATCAACAGGAATTGCTAAAACAATTAAATCACATTTTTCTTTTAATGTTTTAATATCAACTAATTCATCAACTAAATTTAATTCTAAAATCTCTTTTTTACTTTTTGAACTTCTTGCAAAACCATAAACTTTTTTTGCAATACCATATTTTTTTATAGCTTTTGCAAGTGAACCACCCATAAGCCCTAAACCAACTATTCCTATATTCAAAATCTAACCTTCTAATAAAAATTTATATGTAATTATATCCTAATATTTCTATAATAACATTTGTTCCACAAGAGAAGGATTATTCTAGTTTGGTTGATTGGAGATAAAAAAACTACTAGATTAACGAGCTTGGGCTTTACATGCGTGACTTTGAACAAAAGAACAAAATGAAATAAAGATATATAATTAAATTATTTTTATCACTTGATAGAATTAGAAATTATTGAAATAGAACTATAATAATTAAATAATTAAGTAGATTATAATATCCTTTAAATTAAAATCATGAAAATCTAAAGGAATTAAATGAAAAAAATAATCATAACAATTACAACTTTAATGAGCTTATTTATAGTAGGATGCTCATCAAAAACATCCATAAAAGAAGATAGTAAAAAAAATGCACAAAAAAGTTCAATAGATTTCAAAGGTAGAATATCAAACATAAAAAAATATGATGAATATTCTGAAATGAGTATAAGTACTGAAAATAATGGATATATAAGTATAAAGGTAGCTGAAACAAAAAAGAAAAAAGAAAGTGATAGAATAAGTGGAAGATGCTCAAAATATAATTACGGAATGTGGAAAAACTGCTATATAAGATGAAAAGGACAATAGCTCTTCCCTTAAAGTTCTTTATTTTACAAAGACTGGTAAACATATTTACTATTTTATACTTTTACAGTAAAAATATAAAACATAAATTCATAGAAAATGCGATAGATTGGTTCTTTTATATATAACATAGTTTATAGAGTAATTAATATTTCTATAAACTGAATTTAGATATATTCTTCTTCAATAATGAAATTAAGGAAAGTCGTGAAAAATAAAGTAATACTATTTTCTTTGGCTTGCGCAAGTATTTTATGCGCAGATACAATAAAATCAATTGAATATAAAAACTTAAACAAGATATCATCTAATATTGTTAACGAAACTTTGGGTATGAAAGTTGGTGATGAGTTAGATAACAACAAATTAAATGAAGCTATTAAAAATTTTTACAAATATGGTTATTTCGATGATATTTCAGTTTTTAATGATAATGGAAATTTACAATTAGTATTTAATGAAAAACCTTCAATTGCTAATATAGATATCATAGGATATAAAAGTAGATCAGAAGATATTGAATCATTAAAAACAATGATAAAACTTAAAAAAGGTTCAATGTATACTGAAAAAAGAGTTGAAGAAGCAAAAAGAATACTTCTTGATATGCTTGAAAATGAAGGTTACATAAATTCAGTTGTAGAAACTGATATAGAAAAACTAAATGAACACTCTCTAAAACTTACTTTTAATGTAAATAAAGGTGATGAAATTATCATCAAAAAAGCAAACTATTATGGTGCTGATAAACTAGATCAAGATGATTTTGATAATGTTACTGCAAATAAAGAAAAAGAGATTGCTTCTTGGTGGTTTGGTCAAAATGATGGAGAAGTTAAAGTTGACCAATTAAAATATGATGCAAGAAGAATAAATGAACTTTATTTTGAAAAAGGTTACTTAGATGCCCAAGTAAAAGAACCTTTTTTAGATATTGATTTTGCTTCAAATCAGGCAAAATTAGATTTCTTTATAAGTGAAGGAAATAAATATACAACTAATGATATCAAGATATATATTGATGAATCTATTGTAAAAGCAGAAGATATTTATCCAGAATTGAAACTTATTATTGGAAATACATTTAATATTAAAAAATTAAGAGATGACCAAGATTATATTAAAACTCAAGTTGCTAATAAGGGTTATGCTTTTGCTGATGTTAGGTTTGATATTAAAAAAGATGAAAAAAACTCTAAAGTTGATATTATATTTAATGTAATACCTGGAAAACAAGTTTATATAAATGATGTTAAAATTTCTGGAAATACAAGAACATTAGATAGTGTTGTAAGAAGAGATGTTTATCTTGCACCTGGAGATTTATATAATTTAACAGACTTTAAAGACTCTAGAAACAAATTAAAAAGATCAAGTTTCTTTGATGATGTTGTTATTGAAGAAAAAAGAGTTGCTGATGATAAAATTGATATTATTGTAAAAGTAGTAGAAGCCGCAACTGGTTCATTGATGCTTGGTGGTGGATATGGTTCTTATGACAAGCTAATGATTAATGGATCTATTAGTGATAAAAATATTTTTGGTTCAGGATTAAGTTTAGGAATAAGTGCAGATTTATCTGCAAATAGTAGTGAGTTTGCTTTAACATTAAAAAATCCAGCAATTAATGATAGTAGATATAATGGTGAAATCGAGCTTCATAATAGTAAAAATGAAATAAATAGAGATATTTATGATTCAGTTAAAAAAGCTAAGGGTTTCTCTGTTTCTGTGGGTAGAGAAATTGTTAGAGATTTATATGCAGGTGCTAAGTATAGATTGGATTTTATTACAGAAGATTATACTTATGATACACCTGTTCCAGCAACCGTTATAAACCCATATGATA
>Ga0193964_1001486_pt1 | contig 10159 bp, 6 predicted proteins | sample FB_7_MG_FD_140323 | JGI IMG/M metagenome (GOLD analysis project Ga0193964, IMG submission 140323) | Microbial mat bacterial communities from the Broadkill River, Lewes, Delaware, United States - FB_7_MG | ecosystem: Environmental > Aquatic > Freshwater > River > Microbial mats | place: USA...
CGGCCTTTGACCGGTTGGCCCGGGCTTATATTCACCAGTACTACACAGGGAAAGTGACGCCCCGGCAGGTAAGCGACGAGGCTCATCGGATCATGGATACCTGTCTGGGGCCGGGAAAGGCCGAGGAGATCCTGGCCCATCCCTATTGCAGGCTCCATCTGTCCACGGTGCGCTGCAGGGGGCCCCTGGCCTCGGACCATCCCCTGTCCATGATCGCGGGCATCGCAGGGGCCTGGGGGGCGAACCGGGTTTCCCGGGAGCTGTTCCGTGCCCAGTGCCGTCCCACGTTGTTCTTTGATCCCCGGGATGAGCCTCCTTTTTCAGGGAACGGGGAGTTTTCCGGGGGGGCATCGCCCCTGACGCCGGGAAACCTCAGGCAGGCGCTTCTGGCCAGCGGGTCCATCCCGTACGTCATGGAGGGCGTGCGGGATATTCCCGGCGGTCCCAGGGGGGTGTACCGGGACGGCGGGCTTTTTCATTATCATCCCGCCTTTGATTTTCTGCACGGTGAGGATGGCCTCGTTTTGTATCCCCATTTTTACAGCGAGGTGACCCTCGGCTGGTTTGACCGAAACCGGCCCAGCCGCATGGCAGGGGGCGCATTGCTTTCCGATGTGGTGCTCCTGGCACCCTCCCCTTCCTTTGTTGCCTCCCTTCCCCTGGGGCGGATTCCGGACAGGCGCGATTTCGACCGCCTTGTCGGAAAAGACGCCGAACGTGTGGCATTCTGGGAGACGAGCGTTGCCATGGGGAAGATCTTGGGCGAAAGGTTTCTGGAGGCGTCGGCCTCCGGGCGTATTTCTGAAATGGTAAGGAGGATCCCTTGACGGGCGCCTAACCCACACCCGGTGGCGGCAGGGTGTCCTTCAGATAGGGAAACTCCGGCACGGGAACCGGCGGCGACCAGAGGTATCCCTGGGCCGAGGGGCACCCGATGGACTCCAGGTATGCCCGTTGCCACTCCTCTTCCACCCCTTCGGCCACCACGTGGATGTCGAAGTGTGTGCCGATCTTAACGATGCTGGCAATGAGAAACCGGTTTTTTTCATTTTCAGGGACCATGGTCGCGATAAAGGACCGATCTATTTTCAAGGTATCCACCGGCATGCTCCTGAGGTAGTTGAGGGAGGAGTACCCGGTTCCGAAGTCGTCCAGGGCGATGGAGACGCCCAGCGTCCTCAATCGGTTGAGGGTGGCGATGGCCCCGGAGAGATTTTTCATGATGGCGGTCTCCGTCACCTCCAGTTCCAGCCACCGTGGCTCGCAGCCCGTCTTCCCGAGGATATCCATGACCCGGTCGGGGAGCCGGTTGTCCCTGAAATGCCATGCCGACACATTGAGGGCGAGGCGTAGCGGGGCTTTCCCGTGAATGGCCTCGCGTTCTTTGTTCCACGCCGCCACCTGCCTGCATCCTGTTTCCAGCATCCACAAATCCATGGGCACGATAAGGCCGTTGAGCTCCGCACACGGGATGAACTCTGCCGGTGAGCAGATCCCTTTTTGGGGGTGGCACCACCGAATGAGTCCCTCCATGCCGAGGAGGGAGTGATCGGCCATGGAGACCCGGGGTTGGAGGTACATGGAGAACTCCTCCTTTTCCACGGCTTTTCGCAGGTCCTGTTCCAACTCAAAGTGGCGCCTGGCATCACGGTTCATGCAGTGGGTAAAGAAGCTGTAGGTGTCTCCCTGTTTTTTTGCGCGGTACATGGCAAGGTCTGCGTTGCGGATGAGGGTTTCGGCATCCTCCGCATCATCCGGAAACCGTGAGACCCCGATGCTCAAGGTGATGTGGAGTTGGGTGGATCCTATGCCAAAGGGGTTCTCAAAGGCTGCCTCCAGGCGGTGAAGAATGGCCATGATGTCCTGGGTACCCTGGATCTCTTCGGCCAGGACGATGAACTCGTCTCCGCCCATTCGGGCCACGGTGTCGCTTGTACGCATGGTTCTCACCAAACGTTCCGCCACCAGGCAGAGCAGCTTGTCTCCACTGGGGTGACCCATGGTGTCGTTGACGTTCTTAAAGCCGTCGAGGTCGATGAGGAACAGGGCGATGGGGCGCTGTTTGCGCCTGGCCATACCCAGTGCGTGGGTCAAGGTTTCTTCAAAGAAACGACGGTTGGCAAGGCCGGTGAGGCTGTCGTAGAAGGCCTGCTGGCGAAGTCTCTCTTCTGCTTTTTTCTGGCGGGTGATGTCAAGGATGGAGACGATGTGTTCCTTGGTTCCCGGCAGGCGCATGATATGTATTTTGGCTGTGTGCATGCCTCCCGCCAGGTCGTGAAAGGTCACCTCCACGTTGTCGTCAAAGGAGATGCCGCTCCCCTTTTTTTTCGACAGGTACACCTCAATCCTTGCTTGATCCTCGGTGTTGAGGAAATGGGACCAGTGCCGTCCCTGAAGGTCCCGGGGGCTTTTGGCACCGGCGTATCGAAGGAATTCCCGGTTGAGTTTGGCGATGTGTCCGGTGGCTGAAAAGAGGACGCTTGGGGTGGCAGAGTTGCTAAACAGGGTGCGGTAGTGGGATTCAGAGCGCTTGGCATCTTCCAGGGCCGATTCCAGGGCCTGGATGTCCGTAAAGGTTTCGATGCGGATGGGTGTGCCGTGATAGCGTGTCGCTGTTTTTGTCCGAAGGACGTGGCGTGGCAACGCCCCCCGGAGAATGCCTTTCTCCTGATGGAGCCCTCCACGGTGGTGTCCCCCATGGTCTGAGAGGTAAAACAGCTTATCGGCACGGTGCCCCACCAGGTCCTTCCTTTTTTTTCCCGTCATCTGCTGCATGCAGGTGTTGGCCTCGTGGATTTTTTCCGATTGTGCATCGATCATGAGGATCCCCACATTCAGGGCCGTGAGGATGTTGCGGTTGAGGTTCTCTTCTTCCACAATGCGCTTGAAGACCTCGTTGATGTCCATGGCCAGATCGGAGAGTTCGTCGTTGCCGCAGGGATGAACGTTTTCAACCGGGGTCCCCGGTGCTGCCACCGGAGCCACCTGATGGCGCAAAAAGAGGAGCCGTTTAAGGAGGGTTCGCTGGATCAGCAGGTAGGTGAGAAGGCTCAGCATAAGGCCGGTGAAGAGAATGCCGCCTTCGGTGAGGCTCAGAAGGTCCTTGCCCGCAAGGGCGATTGTCGAGTTGCCCTCAAGGGTCAGAACGATGGTTTCGTTTCCCAGGATATCCGCTATGGTTCCGGTGCAGACGTAGCGAGAATGGTTGTCCTTGAGGGTGAAATGGACGGCGTCTGAATCTTCCGATGCGGGTCGTCTGGTGACAGTGATTGTCGTATCCGACTCGTGAAAGAGGTTGGAAAAAAAGATGTCGTTGAGTGTTTGAACCATGACAAGCCAGCCCTGTGACGGACCCGATTCATCGCTTCGAAAGATCGGGGTGGTGGCCATGACGTGCAAGGCTCCATGGCATACGAAAAACCCGGGCGGGGCTTCCGATCCCGCTCCCCGGTTCCTGAGGTCTGCGAGCACTGCGTCAATTGTTCGGGTCAGGTCCGGGGGAGGGGGCGCTGTGGCCTCTCCGGCATGATCGTAGAAGCCTTCCCATCGTGGCCCGCCCTGAAGGGGAAAAAATCCGATATAGCAGAGGCCGGTGTCCATGTAGGTGTCCGTCACCAGGTTGCTGTCAATGAACGACGGGGCCCGAGGGTCCATAAAGGCATGGGTATCGTTCCAACTCCCCCAGTCCCTGGTGAGCATCTGCAGGTTGTCCCGGCTGTTGTTGAGGATCCGGGAGACGTAGTTGAGGCGGTTTCGGGCCAGGTCTTCTTCAAGGGTATTGAAACGGGTTTTAATGGTGCGTTCGGCAAGCTGGTAAAAAAGGCCGATGGAGATCGCCACAGCGATGAGGATGGAGAGAATTGTTTTTTGGCGAATGCCCATGGAGTCCCTTGTGGTTTGTCGCTTATAAGACGATGGTGCAGCTCCTTGCGGGGAAGGTCGATAAGGATGCGCCGAGATGGGGGCGGGTGCCAGGGTACGTGATAGAGAGTGATGGCAACGCAGGAAGAGGGAACGCGGCAACCGTGATGGTCCCGAATGATGTGGCGTGTTGATATGTTGAAGGAGATGGGGTTTATTTTATCCTGAACGGCTACCCGGGTCAAAGGGAAAGGGGAGGTTCGGAAGGGCCGGGTCTATTCCCTCCCGGCAAACGGTGAAGGCACCGGATGAATGGCTTTATGCTCAGAGGTTTCCCCTTCTTAGATACCGCCCGACGCAAGGCCCCTGTGTGGGAAAGATTAAGGATGGGGCTTGCTAAGGCGCGGCGTTGCAGGTACCCTGAATCTATTTCATATGTGTAATGAATAGCGCGGGAAGAGATCGCGATATCGTATCAATCCGTGGTTTCCGGAGGGTGCCGGAGCCGCCATGACGCATGGGGGAATGTATGAACGGATGGGTGAAGAAGAGTATTACATGCTTTTCAGAGCAGGCGGCCTTGGTGTGGGCCGAACAGGGGAATCTGGGAGACGATGCCATGTTTCGCCGGCTCTGGAAGCTGGCAGGTGACGCGGGGCTCTGCCGGGTAGGCATCCCCGAAGCCTACGGGGGGGCCGGGGGCAGCGGCCCGGAAATCTCTGAAATGATGCGGCTGCTCACTCTGGAAACAGGAAATCTTGGCCTTCCCCTTGCCCTGATGATTTCCCAGCTGGTGGCCCATTTTATGGTGGGGGCGTTGGGAAGTGACAGCCAGAAAGCCGCCTGGCTTCCACGCATGGCCCAAGGTCATTTCCCTTCGGCCTTTGCCGTTTCCGAACCCAAGGTTGGTGCCCATCCAGGGAAGCTCTCCACGCGCGCCGAGAACATCGGTGGGCAGTGGTGTCTGACCGGGAAGAAATCGTACATATCCAATGGCCCACAGGCAGGTCTTGTGGTGACGATTGCGGTGGTCGGGGAGGAGAACGGGCGGAAACAGTTCAGCGCCTTTCTCCTGGATGGGGACACTCCGAGCCTGGAGCGCTCGGATGCCATGGCCCTTCCGTTTTTCCGACCCGCCCTCCACGGCACGATACGATTTGATGGGGTGGCCCTTGACGCAGGGACGGTTCTCGGCACCCCGGGAGAGGCCTACGGTGAACTTGTGCTTCCCTTCAGGCGTTACGAAGACGCTATGATGATGGGGTGCGTCACCGGGGCCCTGCGGTTTGTGTTGAACAGGCTTGGCGATGTCGCCGAGAATCCCGACGATGCGGTGTGCGAGACCGCAGGAATTCTGGCGGCCCATGTGACAGTCCTTGAGCGGGTGGCCAGGGTCAGTGCCAGTCTGACTGCGGATGTTTCCCCGGGTGCTGTGGAGGAATCCACGGCCCTTCTGATTCACTTCCGACAGGTGGCTGGATGCTGTCGAACCCTGGTGGCATCCCTTGAAGAGTCGGGGATCATCCTTGATGATCCGAGCCGCACCGTCATGGAAGACCTTGCGGCATCGTCCGGCATTGCCGCAAACATCGCCAGGGCAAAACAGGTCAAGCTTGGCAGGGCCTGTCTTGTCGCAGGATGACGGCTCTGAATCCGGCGTTGGTCCGAGGTGGGCGCGGCCTTTCTCAGCAAGGGCTGTGGCATGAGTTTTCGTGTGGTTCGGGTTTTGTTGTATCGGTGCCCGACTAGGTATTGGACGGCTTTCGTATGGTCTCTCCCAAGGCGATGGGGATTTTTGAAATGAATTGTTGAATAAAAAGTTCATTGTTCTATAATTGACTTAGTGGTAAAAAAAATAGTGCAGATGGGATGACCGTTTCCGTTGATTGTCCGGGGGATGCCGTGAAGGGGCAGTAACTGCCTGTGTTTTTAATTGCTTGACGTTTTAAGTGTCCCCAGTGTAAACATTGATATTCTTTAGGGAACATCGTTTTTTAAGGGGTGCGCGATGTTGCAGGTTTACCGATGGGGGCCGAGGGATCCTATGGATGGCGTACTGTGGATCCAAGGGTCCGTGGGGGTGGGGCGGGTGTTTTCCGGGGACGAAAACGGTTTGATTCCTATTTATCAACGAGAGGGAGCGTTTTACAAATCAAAGGGGGGGGCATGGAACTTAACGCACATACGGAACATGACGTGGCGGTGAAACGCCTGGCAGAGTTGGGGAACGGAACACGCCTTGCCATCATCCGGTACCTTGTCAATGAAGGGCCCGAAGGGGTGCCTGTGGGTCAGGTTCAGAAAGCCCTGGGAGTACCCCCGTCGACTCTGTCTCATCATATCGCGCGTCTTATGTCCGCAGGGCTCCTTCGCCAGGAGCGAAACAGTCGCACCTTGTATTGCCACGCCGAGGTCTCGGCCATCGACGCCCTGGCGTCGTATATCCGTTCGGCCTGCCTGTGCATGGAAACCGTGTAAGGATACAGGCGGCGCCCGAAATACTTTCTGTGTTTACGGGTGTGTGATGATCTTCTCTTCTGCATTCCCCCCGTTTTTTCATTTCAAGACTTAAGTAATATGACGCCATTCAAGGGCTCAGGGCAGCGGTCTGGCACGGAAATGTGCTGGTGGGCGGTTGGCCTGTGTCCATCATACCCTGTCGCCGGTCATCGTATGCCATGCCGGTGGCCTGCCCTTGTTCCTCCATCCTTGTCATCACCTTGTCAAAAAGATATGATCGAAAGATCAATCCATTGTTGCTGCGACGGATCGCGAATGGTGATTCAACGCATCGTGTAACAAATCCATCGTATCGCCTACCGGGAGGCGCAGGGTGCCGCTTTCTGGTGCGCGATGGCATCCATCCTTAAGGGGAGGTTTTGTGAAACGATTCACCGACAGCCGTGTATTTATAGCAGGTGTCTCGCTTGTATGTTTTCTGCTCCTGGCGGGGGTAAGTGAGTACCTCGTCTACCTTGGGGAGGAACGATGGCAGGCCCGGGAACGTGAGGCGTTGATCAAAGAGGCCGGCCGTGTGCGAACTCTTCTGGAGTCGGAGATCAACACAACCCTGAATTTGAATCTCGGGTTGGTAATCTATGTGGCCACCAACCCCGAGGTCAAACCCGAGAGCTTTGGGACCATCGCCCGTCGGTTGGTGCGTCGGACCCCGCATATTCGCAATATTGGCCTGGCAAGGGACAACGTGATCACCCACATGTATCCTTTTGAGGGGAACGAAGCAGCCATTGGCTTTCGGTACAGGGAAAATCCGGCTCAGTGGCCCATGGTACAGCGGGCCATCGACACCCGGCGAACCGTGGTGGCGGGACCTGTGGACTTGGTTCAGGGAGGGCGGGGGATTATCAGCCGGAGCCCCATTTTTCTCACGGACAGGGAGAATTCATATTGGGGAATCTCCAGCATGGTGATGGATGTGGACTCTCTGTATGCGGCCAGCGGGCTCATGGATGCTGGCGTCGTACGCTACGCCCTGAAGGGAAAAGATGGGATGGGGGACCAGGGAGAGGTCTTCTACGGGGATCCTATCCTGTTTGATCGCAGCGACGCGGTTCAACTGCCCATTACCCTGCCGGTGGGCTCCTGGGTTCTGGCCGCGGCACCTCACAGGGGGGCGGCAGTCTATAAATCCGAAGGATTGATACGCAGCGCGGGGCTGGGGCTCTCTTTTGTCATCACCTCTATGCTGTTTGCTCTCCTTATCTCCCTTACCCGGATTCGTTACCTGGCTCACCACGATCCCATCACCGAGTTGCCCAATATTCGATATTTTGAGGCTTATATCAAGCAACTGATCACCGACAATCTCTATAGAGATGAGCCCTTCGCCCTTTTTTATATTGATTTGGATCGGTTTAAGACCATCAACGAAGCGTATGGACACAAGGCGGGGGATCGGGTGCTGCGGGACGCCGCAAGGCGCCTGAAGGGGATGGCTCCGGAGGAGAAGGTGGTGTGCCGGATGGCAGGCGATGAATTTGTGGTGGTGCTGGAGACGGTACGGACGCGGGAGGAGGCCGATGCAAAGGCCCAGGAGATGCTGCAGGCCCTTGTGAAACCCTATGAGCTGGCAGGAAGGGGCGAGGTGTCCATCGACGCACGTGTGGGGGTGAGTCTCTTCCCGATCCAGGGCGTGACATCGGAAATTCTCATACGGGAAGCGGACCTGGATCTCTCCTTGAGAAAAGGGGAGTCCCTTTTCTCTTCCGAGGGGCAGGCAGAGTCCTGATGGTGCCCCTTGTCCGTTACGCGTCGGTACCATCCCGGTAGGCCAGCACCTGAATCGTCTCCAGGGTGATCATGCCTTTGGCCAGAACGGGCTTCAGACCCGACAAAAGGGCCTCAATGCGTTCGGGGCGATCCACGATTTCCACCACCACGGGCAGGTCTTCGGAAAGGCGCAGGATCTTGTCGGTGTGGATGCGGCTGCTGGCCCCGAAACCCATCTGACCCCGAAATACCGTGGCTCCGGCCATTTTTTTCCGCCTGGCCTCTTCCACAATCCATTGATACATGGGGGATCCCATGTGACGAGCCTGGTCCCCGATGTAGATTCTCAGCCGTTGCGCTTCGTTTTGAATGGGCATGGTACCTCCTGAAAAAGGATCACAGTCAGTGGGGTTGCCGTTTAGCCCCCGGCAGGGCCGCCGGAGGCATAAGCTGAATAGCTACAAATTGTGCACTTATTTTTTTGCGGGAGCCCTTACAGCAGGCGGGCCAGGGCCGCTCCGGCGGCAAAGAGTGCCAGGCCTGCTCCCACCTGAAGGGTGATGTTCCCAAGGGCGACCCACCACTGGGCGCCCCCTGCAAGCTGGCCGGTCTCGGAGATAAAGGTGGAAAAGGTGGTAAAGGCTCCCATGAATCCGGTGAGGATGATGGTGCGGGCTTCGGCGCCGATGGCCATGCGTTCGGCCCCAAGGGTCCAGACCAGGCCAAAGAGAAAACAGCCGATGGTATTGACGGAGGCTGTGCCCCAGGGGAACCCGCTTCCGGCGAGGCGTTGAACCAGCCCGGCCAACCCGTAGCGGGACAGGGTGCCCAGGGATCCGGCTGCGGCGATGCAGAGAAGTTTCTGATAGAGGATCATGGTGTGGAATCTCCGAAAATGACCGGCAGGGTCTGCCGGGCTTTTGACGCATAAAAAAACCCGCTCACGGCGGGTCTGTCTTGTGGCTGGTCACCACAGGATAAAAAATTGCCGTCGGCAGGAGTCATCAGCCCAGGGGCAGTTTGTACCGACGCACAGGGCACCGGATGCCGGGGAACTCCATCCCCGTGAAGGTGAATCCAATTTACTGAAAGGGGCTCGATTCGTCAAGGCACGGGGCGGGAAAGATCGGGGCCCACCCGTGTCCAAAGCGGGGAGAGGAAGGGGAAGAGGCCGGTTCTCCTGTTTTTTTTTGTTTCGGTAGCGTCGCCGTGGGATGAAATTCCATGGCGATTTTTTTATGGGCTTCCTTTATAAATCCCTAAAAAATATTGACAATTATCGGGGTGGCGGGTTAGAAGCTCAATCTATATGTTTTGGTTCTATATTATGTTAATGTATATCAACCGAGTATACTTAGCGGGAGAGAGGTGGCACTGCCGAGTCGCAGCGGCGTGCGAAACCATAACGCAGAGGAAGATATGAAAAAGATTGTCATTCTTGGTTCCGGAGCCGGTGGGACCATGGCCGCCGCCCACCTGAGAAAGCAGCTCAGCGTCACAGAATGGAGCATCACCATCGTAGACAACGATGAAGAGCACCACTATCAGCCTGGTTGGCTCTTTATTCCCTTTGGCATCTACACCCGGGACGATTGTGTGAAACCCAAGCGGGACTTCATTCCCAAGGGCGTGGAGTTTCTTCTGGACGAGGTGGTGGGGATCAACCCGGATCAAAACTATGCGGAAACCAAGGCAAACGGCAAACTTGCCTACGATATCCTGATTGTTGCCACCGGGTGCGATATTGCCCCGGACGAGGTGGAAGGCCTTGAGGAGTGGAACGCCGACCCCGAAGGAAACGAGCACACCATCTTCAGCCTTGCCGGAGCCCTGGCCCTTGCCAAGCGGTTAAAGCGGTTTGAAAAGGGAAAGCTTGTGTTCAATATTGCGGAGATGCCCCACAAGTGCCCCGTGGTCCCCATGGAGTTTGTCTTCCTTGCGGACTGGTACTTCAGGGAGAACGGGGTGCGCGAGGACGTGGAGATCGAGTTGGTCACTCCCAACACAGGTATCTTTACCAAGCCCATCGCCACCAAGGTCCTGTCCAGGACCGCCGAAGAGAAGAACA
>Ga0193964_1001494_pt1 | contig 10149 bp, 12 predicted proteins | sample FB_7_MG_FD_140323 | JGI IMG/M metagenome (GOLD analysis project Ga0193964, IMG submission 140323) | Microbial mat bacterial communities from the Broadkill River, Lewes, Delaware, United States - FB_7_MG | ecosystem: Environmental > Aquatic > Freshwater > River > Microbial mats | place: USA...
TAATATTTCATATACACACTCACAAAACTACACAACAAAGAAGTTTTAGTAGGTCGGGATGTCCTCATCCCGACACTTATTTGTATTCTGTAATATTACTTTTGCATTGTATTTGTCGGAGTCAGGAGACTCCGACCTACTAAGTTTCTTAATAAATAGCACTATATACAGTTTGAGCTATGACTGTAGCTCCTTCTGCATTGGGGTGGATTGTATCAGGGAAGAGGTCTTTTTTGTTACTTAATGGAGTATAGAGATCTATTACTGCTACACCTGTATTTTGGGAAATTATATCTATAAGTGGAATCATTTCATTTTTTATGATGCTATCTGTGATACCTGACATTCCTGAAAATGCAGGGGTTGGGTAGGCTATCCATATTTGTGGGTTACTCTCTAATGCTCGATAGCTTGTAATGAGTGCTGTATAGTCTGCAACAAAATTATCTTTATATTGCCAATTATATGGTTTTGAGTCATTACTCCCTAGGAGTATTACTACTATATCTGGTGCAACTGTTTGTGACTGTATAAATAGTTGCGTTTGTGTATATGGGTCGTCGCCTTTTTGGAGTAGAGTAGTGTTGGTTACTCCATAACTTCCCACAGACCACCCATCACCTAAAAGAGTAGAGAGTTGTACAGGATAACTTTGAGATGCATCTAACTTATATCCATTGGTCAGACTATCACCTACACAGGCTACATGCAATACTTGATTTTCTATAGGCAAAAGGGGGGGTGAAGTTGTAGTTTCTACTGTTGTTTCCACTATAGGTGTACTATTATTTGATGAACTCCCACAAGCTGTTAAAAATAGTACTATAGTGACAAAGATATATATTTTACTATAACGCATAAAATCCCTTTTATTAAAATGCAATAGCACCATCAAGTTGCAATCTAAACATAAGCTCTTTGGCTTTTTGGTGTCCATTGTGTGCAGATTTTCTACAATACTCTATCGCTTTTTCTTGGCTTACTTCACAGCCTAAACCTTGGTCATACATAGCACCAATGTTAAATTGTGCCTGTGCATTGCCTGAATCGGCTGATTTTTTAAAGAGTATAAATGCTTTTTTATAATCTTGTTCGACTCCTAATCCCTCTTTAAATAAGACAGCTAGGTTGTTATAAGCATCCATATTTCCTCGTTTTGCAGCCTCTTCGTACCAAAATGCAGATTCTGAATAATTTTGTCTACAGCCATCTCCATTTTCTAGCATCATAGCTACTTCAAATTGAGCTACAGGTACTTCTCGTGTGGCTGATTCTAGGTAAAGAGCGTGTGCTTTTGTGATGTCTCGTTCTACTCCAAAACCATTAAAATATAAAAAACCCAAATAGTAATATGCTACTGGATTTTTCTCTTCTACTAATTGTGTATAGAGTTTAAATGCTTTTGTGTAATCTCTTGATAATAGTGCTTGGTATGCCTCTTGTGTCATTCTATGCTCCAAATATTGGTAGAGGTATTATACAAAAACCTAATTAAAGTGGTTGGACTCTTTTAGAGAAGATATTAGAATATTTGGATAAAATACGCCTTACTATAACACAAGGAAAACCCTACTATGAAACAAGTTCCTATTCTAGTCTTAGATTTTGGCTCACAATATACACAACTTATCGCAAGAAAACTTAGAGAGAGTGGAGTCTACTGTGAAGTGGTTCCCTATCGTGAAGATATAGCTGATATAAAAGCACGCAAACCACAAGGTATCATACTCTCTGGAGGACCTGCTTCTGTATATGCTGAAGATGCCTACCACCCTAGTGAAGAGATTTGGGATTTGGGATTGCCTATTATGGGTATCTGTTATGGAATGCAACTGATTACACAACATTTTGGTGGCTCTGTCGTGGCTGCGGACCATCACGAATATGGCAAAGCCAAACTTACTCTTACTCAAAATAATTCACATATATTTGATGGTATGAGTGATAACGAAATAGTTTGGATGAGTCATGGAGACAAAGCAGAAGCTCTTCCAGAGGGCTTTGAAGTTATAGGTACAAGTGAAAATTCACCTTATGCAGTTATTTCTCATGATGAGAAGCAGATTTATGCATTCCAATTTCATCCAGAAGTGCACCATACAACAGAGGGTACAAAACTTCTTAAGAACTTTGCAAAACATATCTGTGGCTGTGATAGTACTTGGAACATGGGGAGCTTTGCCAAAGAGAAGATAAATGCTATCAAAGAGCAGGTAGGTGAGAAAAAAGTACTGTGTGGTGTAAGCGGTGGAGTTGATAGCTCTGTAGTGGCTGCTATGCTCAATGAAGCTCTGCCAAAAGAGCAACTTATTTGTGTTTTTGTAGACCAAGGGTTACTACGAAAAGATGAGGCATCACAAGTACAAGTAATGTTTAAAATGCTTGATATTCCTCTTATTACCATAGATGCAAAAACTGAGTTTATGGAGGCTCTAGCAGGTGTAACAGACCCTGAAGTCAAACGAAAAGCAATTGGAGAAAAGTTTATAGAGGTCTTTGATAAAGAGGCCAAAAAACATACAGGCGTTGCTTTCTTGGCTCAGGGGACACTCTATACAGATGTTATTGAGTCTGTATCTGTCAAAGGACCATCTAAGACTATTAAATCACACCATAATGTTGGTGGACTACCTGATTGGATGAGTTTTGAACTTGTAGAGCCTCTGCGAGAGATATTCAAAGATGAGGTACGCAAACTAGGGCTTGAACTAGGTCTTCCCAAAGATATGATAGGCAGACACCCATTCCCCGGACCAGGACTAGCTATCCGTACTATGGGTGCAGTGACAGAAGATGGTCTACACCTCATCAGAGAATCTGATGCTATTATGCAAGAAGAGCTTAAAGCTACTGGATATTACGACAAAGTGTGGCAAGCTTTTACAGTACTTCTTAATGTGCAATCAGTAGGCGTGATGGGTGATAACCGTACTTATGATAATACTGTATGTATCCGTATGGTAGAGTCTGTAGATGGAATGACGGCTACTTTTGCTCATATTCCACATGATGTGCTAGAGGGGATGAGTCGCCGTATTATCAATGAGATAGATGGTATTAACCGTGTAGTTTATGATATCTCTTCTAAACCACCTGCAACTATTGAATGGGAGTAGAGGGGTATTTTTAATGAAATGGTTACTTATTCTCTCTTTGCTTGTTAGCTCTCTTTTGGGTGCAATCTCTGTAGAGACAAAATGGTCAGAGGGGGATACATTTTCAGATTATCTACAAAAGCACAAAATCCCTCAATGGCTTATGAATAATATTGATGATGAAGACAAACAATTTCTCTCAGAGATACAAAGTGGTGTAAAAGTATTTGAACTCTATAATACAGATGGAGAGCTTTTGCAATCTCTGATTCCTATAGGAAGAGAGATGCAGATACAAATCTTTAAAGATGAGAAGAGTGATATTTATAGTTTTGATATTATTCCTATTATATATGGAGTACGAGAGCATGATGTGGTAATGCCTATTACTATGAATCCTCATGCAGATATTATAAATACAATCCATCATCCACCTTTGGCTACTGAGATAAATCAACTTTTTAAAAATAGTATAAACTTTCGCAAACTTCACAAGGGTGATACTTTGGCTCTTATATACAAGCAAAGAGAACGGTTAGGAAAACCTTTTTTGGATCCTGAAGTAGTTGTTGCTATGATAGAGACATCTGGCAAAAAAAAGTTTATTTTTGTTGATGAGGAGGGTGTAGGCTATACCAAACCGCACAAAGAGGTCTCTTATGTAACAAAAGGAAAGAAAAAATTTAAACAAGAGGTCAAGGTAAAAAGCCATAGTTTTGCTATGCCTATTCGTCATGCTCGTATCTCTTCTCGTTTTAGTTACAAACGATGGCACCCTATACTCAAACGGTATAGACCCCATCTAGGAGTAGACTTTGCCGCAAAAAGAGGAACTCCTCTCTTGGCTGTTGGAAGTGGAAAAGTTATCTATGCAGGATGGTTAGGTGGCTATGGAAGAGTAGTCAAGATAAAACATGCAGGAGGCTATATCTCTTTGTATGCACACCAAAGTCGTATCCGTACCAAGCGAGGAGCCACAGTAAAAAAAGGACAAATCATAGGCTATGTAGGGAGTTCTGGTCGAAGCACAGGAGCACATCTCCACTTTGGACTTTATAAAAAAAATAGAGCTATTAATCCTCTAAAAATGATAAACAAAAGATACAATAAACGAACAAAAATCATTACAAAAGTTGTAGATATTATCAAAAAGAAAAAAGTTCCTATCAAAGGAGCCATAGAGAATAAAAAGCGTCTTTTAGAGATAGTAGAAAATCCCCCTAAACTCTTTAGTTGGGAAGGGACAAAAGAGAACTTTATGCACTTCAATGATATACGAAAAGCCAACAAAGGATAAATATGGGATATGAGACCATACATTTAGAGGAGTCAAAAGCTCTCCTAGATGCACTAATTCTTCAACCTGAAGGCTTTAGTGAATATCATGAAAATGAGATTGCAAAAATTCTTAAAGAGATCTATAACCAAAAGGGAACAGAGATATTTTTAGAATATATTCGTTCTATTCCTGAAGAGTATTTAGGAGAGATTCTTTTAGAGCTTCCAGAAAATATTAAAGATGATGCAATATCTGAACTCTCTGTGTTGCAACTCGTAGAGATAGTAGATGAGTTAGACTCTGATGATGCTACAGATTTACTCCAAGATATAGAAGATTTAGATAAAGAGAAAGAGAGAGAGATATTCTCTAGTCTTGATAATAACAATATAGAAGATATTGAACGACTCAAAAAATATGAAGATGATGAAGCTGGTGCATGGATGCAGACAGAACTCTTCTCTGCAAGGCTTGATGAGAATATTACTGATGCTATTGAGCGTCTTAAAAAGATGAAAAGTGAAGATAATTTAGATAATGTACATCAAGCATTTATTATAGATAAATTTGGTCTACTCATAGGTGCTATACAGCTAGAAGACCTTATCACTTATGATTTTCAATACACCTTTAGAGACTATTTTGATAAAACGCATAAAATGATACAGACAGTAAAAGCAGGTGATAGTGTTGATGAAGTTATCAAAGTATTTGAAGATTATGACCTTGTTGTTCTTCCTGTAATTGATTATCAAGGCAAACTCGTAGGACGGATTACTTCTGATGATGTGTATGATATTATCGAAGAGAGAGCAACAGACCAAATCTATAAAATGGCAGGGGTAGACGATGAGACAGAGGAGGATAAGAATATCTTCTCAATCACCCACAAGAGAGGTACTTGGTTGGGAGTAAACCTTATTACAGCTATATTAGCATCTTTAGTCATTGCTCTTTTTGATGAGACACTCCAAAAATTTGTAGCACTTGCTATATTGATGCCTATAGTAGCCTCTATGGGTGGCAATGCAGGAATGCAATCACTCACTATTATGGTGCGTCAAATAGCCCTTGGAGAGATGAACTGGATGGATGCCAAAGAGTCCATTCGTCAAGAGATTATTGTATCACTCTTAAATGGCTTTGTCTTTGCAATTATTATAGGAATTATCGCTTTTATATGGTTTGATAGTTCAAAATTAGGGATTGTTATTGCTCTTTCTATGGTGATAAATCTTTTAGCAGCAGGATTTTTTGGTGCGTCAATACCACTTGTTCTCAAAAATATAGGCATAGACCCAGCAGTAGCGAGTTCTGTACTCTTGACTACAGTTACAGATGTATTAGGTTTCTTTGCCTTCTTGGGCTTAGCAACACTTATCTTGGTATAGGAGAAGAGATATGAAAAATATAATTACAGAGTTTACACTACACCCCCTAACCAATCCCAACTTTATCCATGGCTCTTTAGCTAGATATAGACAAAATGGTATAGAAAAAAGTTGGGAAGTTGTCAAGGCTCATGATAGTGTTGCCATACTCCTCTATCATAAAGAAAAAGAGAGTTTTATACTTGTCAAACAGTTTCGTCCTGCTGTCTATAACTCTAATCAAAATGGAATGACTCTTGAACTTTGTGCAGGTATAGTAGATAAAAATCTCACCCTTAGAGAGATAGCAAAAGAGGAGATAGAGGAGGAGTGTGGCTATAGAGTCCCACTAGAGAGTATAAGTAAAATCACCTCTTTTTACACCTCTGTAGGATTTGCAGGAAGCCGTCAAGTACTCTACTATGCCCAAGTAGATGAGGCTATGAGAGTCTCTAAGGGTGGTGGTGTGGATGGAGAGCTTATAGAAGTTGTTACAATCCCTACAGCAGAAGCCAAAGAGTTTATATATAATGAAAATATTGCAAAATCAACAGGCTTAATGTTTGCCTTTTTATGGTGGTTTGATAGGTAATCTAGCTTTTACTACTATTACAGTAGAATAGTAGTAAAAAGTAGAGGTTACTATGCACAAAGCAGAACTACTAGCACCCGCAGGCAACTTAGAAAAACTCAAAATCGCACTAGGCTATGGTGCTGACGCAGTCTATGGAGGTACGAGTACCTTTTCGTTGCGTATTCGCTCGGGCAAAGAGTTTGATATGGACTCCTACGCAGAGGGGATAGAGTATGCACACTCACTGGGCAAAAAGGTCTACTGCACTATCAACAGCTTTCCTTTCAACTCACAGCTCAAACTCTACGAAAACCACATAGCCAAGATGGCAGAACTCAAACCCGATGCTCTCATCATCTCTAGCCCTGGGGTTGTCAAGATGGCTGCGAGAATAGCACCCAATATCCCACTGCACCTCTCTACCCAAGCCAATGTCATGAACGCCCTCGATGCAGAAGTTTATTATGATATGGGAGTAGAACGCATCATCGCTGCACGAGAGATCAGCCTCAAAGATTGTGAAGCTATCAAGTCCGTGATACCCAAGCTAGAGATAGAGATATTTGTCCATGGCTCTATGTGTTTTGCCTATAGTGGGCGGTGCCTCGTCTCTGCCCTACAAAAAGGACGCGTCCCCAACCGTGGAAGTTGTGCCAATGATTGCCGTTTCCCTTATGAGATGTACGCTCATAACCCAGAGACCAACACAACTTTCCGCTTAGAAGAGGAGAGTGAAGTAGGTACATATATAATGAATGCCAAAGATATGAATATGGCTTCGCATGTAGACGAGATACTCGCCTCTGGTGTCATAGACTCACTCAAGATCGAGGGTCGCACCAAATCCCCCTACTACGCAGGAGTCGTCACCAAAGCCTATAGACATGCCATAGATGACTACTACGCAGGTGATTTCGATGAGAGCCGTTACCAAGCAGAGCTAGAGACGACACAAAACCGTGGCTTCACCGATGCCTACCTCATCTCCCGACCATTTGAGAAAAACGACACCCAATCCCACGGCTTCACCATCCAAAACGGCACACACCAAGTAGCTGCACTCGTCAGCGAAGATGGCACAAGCTGGAAATGCAAAGACAAAACATGCATAGGCGATAGCGTAGAGATAGTCCTGCCTGTAGGTGCTACAGTAGAGCTAGTAGATAATGAATATGGAACCATAGAAGAGAGAGATGGAGGTTACTGGCTGACATTTAAAAAACTAGAAGCCACAAGCGGAAAAGTCTTTGAATGCATCCACAGCGGAGACCTCAACGACATCATCCTACCTACTACTCTCCCTAGTTATACTATTTTGCGGAGAGGGATAGCGGAGGCTTTGGAGAAGAAGGGGTTGGAGTAGGGAATTGTTTATGCTGAGGTCAGTATAGATGAGTATAATTTAAAAAGGATATTTGGGAGGGTTCTATGCAAAAAGTAAATATTACAAAAGAGTATATCTTATCTTTTTTGGGAGAGAACAAAGAGGTTTTATTAGATAAATTTCAAGTAAAACGAATTGGTCTCTTTGGCTCTTATGCGAGAGGTGATGAACTTCCCAAGAGCGATATTGATATTGTTGTAGATATGCCCTCAGGCTTTGATCTCTATTATGACTTGAAAGAATTTTTAGAGAAAGCTTTTGACCGAGAGGTTGACTTGGGTTTGGAGGGGAGCATGAGAAGTTTTATCAAGAGCAAAATAGAGAGTGAAGTGATATATGTCTAAGCGAGATATATCATTTTATGTCATAGATGTCTTTATCGCTATTGACAAGGTAGAGAGATACACACAACAATTCAATAGTGCAGAAGAGCTACTCTATCACGAGATGGCTTGGGATGCTACTATACGAGAACTTGAAATCATAGGAGAGGCGACCAAGCATCTACTCAAAGCAGAACTCATACCCAAATACTACAGACGAATAGTCGATTTTCGAAATCAGATAAATCATGCATATTTCGGGATTGATGAAAATATAGTTTGGAATGTCGTCAGAGATAAACTACATAGCTACAAAGATGATTTGGTAGCTATAATAATATCTGAAAATATCTCTCTACAAGATGCGATCAGTAGTATGAGAGAAGATAAGCTTAGTAATGATCATATACTAATGGTATTGCTAGAGCTTGAAAAATTATGAGGCGAATAGTATTCTACCCCAAAAGGCAAAACCAAATCTATTGTTTTGACTGATAAGGGATGGGTCAAAGCTCGTGAGGTTTTTGAGCAACTCTTGGCATAAGCATATTCTAGCCCCTGCACAATTGATAGTAAAAATCCTAAGAGATAACCTCATCTATTTTTGCAATTAAATCAAGGTCATCTTTAAAGTACTCTCTTATTTGTTTGAGATAATTTTGCATTGGTTTAGATTTTTTTAGCGAGTCAAAATATTATCGAATTGCTGAAGTAGAGATATGGATTTGGAGCTTTTTTGAGTTTATGTTATAATAAGTTAAATTATAGGAGGTTATTATGCAACTAGCAGTTGATGTATCGTTACCAAATATTTTGGATCTTATATCCAAGATGAATCCCAATGAGCTAGAAGAGATAAAAAATAAAATTGTTGAAAAAGAACTCTATTTTAAGAAGTTTAAAAAAGAGGATATTGATGACATTGTAGATGATTTCAAACAAGAGAACTACTCTAGTGATTTTTTAACAGATTTGGAGCAAGGTCTCAAGAAGAGTTCAATCTATCAATGATTATCAAAGCTATCAGAGATGACTTGGAGGAATATCTCAAAAAACATAATTTAACGAAAAAATATAAAAAAAGCAAACAACTTTTTGAACAAGACCCATTTTATCCATCACTCAATACTGAACTTTTAGAACCCAAAGATAGATTGATTTACTCTTTTAGACTAGACAAAAAATATAGAGCTATCTTCATCTATATTGATACTGGTACTATTGAAATCATAGCTTTTACCAATCACTACAAATAGGAATATTTAGATGGATTACGCTGTGACACGCACTATTGGAGTTCAAAACCTCAATTAACTTACAAACTACCAATAGAACACTCGAAGCTGGAGCTTCGTAGCGAGTAAGAGTACTTTTTGTGCTAGAGTCTAAAATAGGGATATTTTAGAGAGTGCGTTAAAAGTTCACTGCCTCTTCGGCATAGCCGTAATCTTGGTAGAGTTGGTCTCGTATCACTCTCTACATGGATGGATGCTATCACTTATGCTATACTTATACTCTTTCTTATCATCCGTCCGTATGGAGTGAGTGGCGTTAGGAATAGAAAAGTAGAAATATAAAGGAGTTGAGATGTATGCAGTAGAGTTTGAGACGACTATCAAAGATGGGATAGTTCAGATACCCAAAAAGTACAAAAGTATATATAACCAACAGAAAGCACAAGTGTTTATAATATCGCCAGATAAGCCAAAGAGCAAAATATTTAATCCAAAAGAGTTTTTTGGTGTGGCAAACAGCTCAAAAGAGGAGATAGATACATATCTACAAAATAGTAGAGATGAGTGGGAGAGTAGCATTGAAGAGTAATGCTTTTTTGATAGATACAAATATACTTATCTACTACTTCAATGGTATTGAGCTAGACGAGAAAATAGATGAGATACTCTCATCGAGCTTCAATATATCTATCATCACAAAAATAGAATTTTTGAGTTGGCAAAAACTCTATAGGGATAAAATTTTAGAAGAGAAGGCTATATTATTCTTCAGTAGTCGTCATTTTTCAAATTCCCCAAACTCAAACTTTCTAAAAACAAAAGCTAATTCCCTGCTTCTGTGCTCATAATTTAAAAATACTTCAGCCAAATATTCAAGACCATAAAGAAA
>Ga0193964_1001495_pt1 | contig 10147 bp, 4 predicted proteins | sample FB_7_MG_FD_140323 | JGI IMG/M metagenome (GOLD analysis project Ga0193964, IMG submission 140323) | Microbial mat bacterial communities from the Broadkill River, Lewes, Delaware, United States - FB_7_MG | ecosystem: Environmental > Aquatic > Freshwater > River > Microbial mats | place: USA...
AACCGTCCGGGGGATCTCCCCTTGACGTTGTGGAAGGGATCCGATTTCTGAAATCCGGCGGGGTGGTCTCCCTGACCGGGGATAAACTGTGGCACCCGGATCAAAGGGCCGTCAGCGTACCATTTCTAGGTAAAACCGCACGGATTCCTGAATTCCCCCATGTCTTTGCCCTGGTCTCCAAAGCCCCTTTATTTGTTTTTTTTACCTTCCGTACCGGTCCCGGCGCCTATCGGTTTATGTTGTCCGATCCCATCCGTATCACCTGCCCGTCACGGGCGGAACGCAACCGTGCCGTTGCCGAATCGGCCCGGGTTTACGCCGATATGCTGGAAAAGACCCTGCGTGAACATCCCTATGAATGGTACCATTTTGATTCGTTTCTTGTGGATCATCCCGGGCTATCTTGACAAAGAGGGGGCAACCTCAAGGCTAAATCTGAATTCGTACAAAATTATCTCTATGCAGAAATAGCAGAGGACCTAAAGCATGCGTGATTCTTTTATCATCTCAGCCGGACTTTGACCAAAATAACGTTTAAACTCCCTGCTAAACTGTGACACGCTTTCATATCCGACCTTGTCAGCTGCAATATAGGCTTTCATTTGGTCGTTCCTAATAAAATCTCGTGCTTTGCTTAGCCTTATTTTTTTCAAATACTGGACCGGCGATTCTGATGTTACTTCCTTAAATGCCCTGTGAAAAGTAGACACACTCATACTGGCCAGTCCGGACAATTGTTCAACATCAAGCTTTGAAGCATAGTCACTGTGAATTGATTTCAATGCGCGGGAAACCCTGGCAAAGTTACCAGTATGTGTCGCTAACGCATATAGTGATGAGGCTTGAGTTCCACACAGGGCTCGATACAGTATTTCCTTGATCAGTCCCGGTCCCAGTATCCGGGCTTCAGTTTTAGATTTTAGGCATTTCAATAACCTGACTACAGCATCACACATCTCCTCATCCATTTCAGCAGGTCCTACTCCCTTGGGTGTTTTGCTTATTTTTTTATCTTCTATCCCATTGTTCTCTCCTAATTGTCCTATGAGTTCATGCAGGACAGTCATTTCAATATCTATATAGAGTCCCAAAAATGGTGCTTCGGAAGTAGCTAAGGTTTCACACTCGAAAGGGATTGGAACAGAGGTGACAAGGTAATTATTTGCGTCATATTGAAAAACTCTATCCGCCAGATACCCTTTCTTGCGTCCTTGGGCAACAATGAAAATCCCAGGATCGTAAATTAGTGGGGTGCGTGGGGTATGATGCCGGGATTTGAAAAAACGAACCCCTTTCAAACTTGATTCCGTAAACAGCTCTGGTAAGTCAAATAGTTCAAACAGCTCAATCATAAGAGACATATATCACGTCCTTTTACTTTGGTTGTGCTATCTTGTGGTGCTCTTTGTATGGCATATATAGGCATGCAAATAAAGTAATTGATTGCAATAAAAATCGATTTCAGCAGAAATGGGCAACATAAAAGCAGGATTAGATATTCCTCGCCCTTCTGGTTTCGCGTATATTCTTCCCACATTTCAGCGATGGCCGCATTGAATGCGTCGCAATGACCGAACACAAAATGTCAGGGCGGCTCCGGGCCGCACCTTTTTTTAAATGAATGGAGCTGGGCGGAAATCAAGTCCCAGGCTTTTATAACCAAAGAGTAACTCATTTTTTAAATGACCATTAATAGGAGAAAATTAAAATGACAAAATTTATCGTCCCCAAAGAGATTTTCCACGGATTGGGAAGCCTTGAAAGCCTTAAAGAATTAAAAGGCAGCAAAGCAGTTATTGTTATCGGAGGCAATTCCGTCAGAAAAAATAATGTTTTGGAAAAAACTCAAAATTTTCTGACTGAAGCAGGTATCAAATCTGCTGTTTTTGGTGGTGTGGAGGCAGACCCGTCAATTGAAACAGTCTTGAAGGGTGCTGAGGTTTTCACCCAGGAACAACCTGATATTATTGTAGGCTTAGGTGGATGTTCCGCGATTGATGCAGCCAAAGCAATGTGGATTTACTATGAATACCCGGAGTCAAAGCTTGAAGAACTGACAGCACCCTTCGCTGTTAAGCCCATGCGCAATAAGGCAATTTTCGTTGCCATCCCGTCAACGAGTGGGACCGGTACAGAAATCACAGGGCTGTCTGTAATCACAGACAGGGAAAAAGGGACAAAATATCCCATCGTTTCCCACGAATTAACACCCGATGTGGCGATTGTCGATGGTGAGCTTTGTGCCAGCATGCCGGCCCATGTTACTGCCAATACCGGACTTGATGCATTGAGCCATGGCGTAGAAGCCTACGTATCAAATATTTCTGACCGTTACAACGATGCTTTGGCCAAAGGTTCCATCGAACTGGTATTCAAAAATCTTACGACTGTTGTCGAAGAGCCGGATAACCTGGAGGCGCGTCAGGCGATGCACGACGCTTCCTGCATGGCGGGTATGGCATTTACCAACGTATGGTTGGGAATTGTTCACTCCATGTCCCATCAGATCGGAGGAACTTTCGACGTTCCACATGGTTGCGGTAATGCGATTTTGATGCCTAACGTTATCAGATTTAACTCCAAAGTAACCCAAAAGTACACTGATCTGGCAGCCTTGTCTGGCAAATCAACCGCTGACGAATTTGCACAGGAAGTATCAGATCTTCGCGCATCAGCAGGCGTTGCAGGTTCCCTAAAACAATACGGCATCGACGAAAAAGAGTGGGAAGCAAAACTGGATACCCTGACAGAAAATGCACTGAAGGATCCTTGTACTCTTTTCAATCCAAGAAAACCTACCTTTGAAGAGATCAAAGCGATCTACCAGGCTTGCTATGACGGCACAGCGATTGATTTTTAAATCCGATCGCTAAACCTTTAAAGCAAGTTTGAAAAATGACCGGACGGGAGATTCCATTTTTCCTGTCCCCCTATTATTTTCATTTTGAATTTTGGCTTCCGTACATTCTATTTTCTCAGACAGGACTTGTCTTATTTGTTCAATGATCATATTCTTAGTCTGGGTTATGCTTGTGACTTCCATTATACTCTTTCTTTTTTGATATACAGTGGCTGACCGAAAATCCGCGTTCGGATGAAAACTTGCCCATGTGCAAGGCGTACCTGACGGTCAGACTTGTGCAGCAACGGGGCATATGGGTGGGTTTGGCCGGTTGACAAAGCCACCCCGTATTTTATGACTGAACAGAATTGCAATCACCAAAGTCTCATTTTTCAAAAATCGGAAACAGACAATGCCTATCTTAAATTATAAGAATTGCCGGATTCTGGTTGTGGACGACACGCCGGAAAATATCCAGGTTATCGGCACCGTCCTTCGAAAAAAAGGCTTTCGCATCAGTATCGCCGGCAGCGGACAGGAAGCCCTTGATATTGTAACCGAGGAACTGCCCGACCTCATCCTTTTGGACATTCTCATGCCGGGAATCAATGGGTTTGAAACCTGCCGGCAGCTTAAGCAGATTCCCGCCGCAAAGGACACTCCTGTTATTTTCATGAGCGCTCTGACCGAAACCGGAAATAAAGTCAAAGGCTTTGAGGCCGGGGCCGTGGATTATGTCACCAAACCCGTTGAAACCGAAGAACTCCTGGCCCGGATCAATGCCCACCTGACCATAAAATTTCTCCACAAAGAACTGGCCCGCTCCAATGAACGCCTCCAGGACCAGGTGGCCCACAGGACCCGGGAACTGGAACATGAACTCGCCCAGCGCAAAGTGGCGGAAAAAGCGGCGCAAAAAAGTGAAGCCAAGCACAGAGCCCTTCTTGAAACTACGAATACCGGCTATGTGATAATGGATGACAACGGCATGGTCGTGGATGCCAACGGCGAATATGTCCGCCTCACCGGACACGGCCGGCGTGAAGATATCCTTGGGCGCTCCGTCCTGGAATGGACCGCCCCCTACCACGTTGATAAACACACCGAAGAAATACGAAAAGCGGTTACTTCGGGTTTCGTCCGGGGCCTCGAAATCGACTATGCTGGACCTGACGAACGAATCACACCCATTGAAATCAATGCCACCCGGGTTGAAACCGAAGAGGGGCCGGTGTTCCTCACCCTGTGCAGAGATGTGACCCAACGTAAACAGATGGCGGAAATCATGGTGCAGACGGAAAAAATGATGTCCCTTGGCGGCCTGGCCCATGAGATAAATAATCCCTTGGCTGGTATTCTTCACAACATTCAAGTGATCCAAAATCGGGTCTCAAACGATCTGCCTGCAAATATAATCGCAGCCCAGGCCAGTGGTACCTCCTTGGAAGCCATCCGGGCGTATATGGAAAAGCGCGCCCTTTTTAGAATGATAAATGCCATTTACGACGCCGGAAAAGCGGCAGCACGGATTGTGGAGAATTTCCTGAGTTTCAGCCGGAAGGATACCTACTCTTTTTCATATGAGCACCTGGGAAGACTTCTGGATAAAACCCTGGAAATTTGCGCCGGCGATTATGACCTGAAAAAAAAATACGATTTCAGACAAATTGAAATCCGGAGGGAATATGCCCCCAATCTCCCCCTGGTGCCCTGTAGTGAAAATAAAATCCGACAGGTCTTTTTCAATATCCTGAAAAACGGCGCCCACGCCATGGCCGGCAACGACCGCCCCCCACGGTTCACCCTCCGCGTCTTGGCAGAACAGGCCACAGGCACACCCCCGGCCCAGGAAATGCTCCGGGTTGAAATCGAAGACAACGGCCCGGGCATGGACGAAGATACCCGCAAACGGATATTCGAACCGTTTTATACCACCAAACCGGTGGGGACAGGTACGGGACTTGGATTATCCATCTCTTATTTTATTATTACCGATAACCACAAGGGTTCCATTTGGGTGGTATCGGTTCCGGGTCAGGGTACAAAATTCATCATCCGTTTGCCCCGGACCAAGGAAACCCCGTGAAAAATTACAGGATTATTTCCACCCTTTATTCCGGCAAAAATACCATTATATCCCGTGCCCGCCAACTCCGTGGCAACCAACCCTGTGATACCTCATCTGTAATCATTAAGGCCGTATCCTGGGGCAGACAGGCTGCCAATGATGCGGAAATCCGCCTCCTTGCCCGGGAATTCGAACTTGCCGGCCGGATAAAAAACGACAATGTCTGTGCTCCCTTGGATTTTAAGGAAACCGGCACGGGAAGCTTCATGGTCCTGGAGGATATCGGGGGCACGGATCTGGCTGCAGCCATGGTCCGGCAGTCCTTGTCCCTGAAGGATGCACTTGGTGTGGCCCTTGAAACGGCCAGGGGGATCGCAGCTATCCATGACGCAGGCATGGCCCATAAACATATCACCCCTTCCAATATCATCCTGAACCGGGGAACGGGCCGGGTCAACATCATCGATTTCGGCAATGCCGAAATCTTGAACCGAGGCAGTTGGGAGGCCAGCCCCCAAACCTTTCCCCTGGGAAACCCAACTTATATTTCCCCCGAGCAGACAGGACGGATGAACCGTTCCGTAAATTTTCATACTGATTTCTACTCTCTGGGCGTCGTTTTATACGAACTTTTGACCGGAAAACCGCCCTTTAACTCCAAGGATGCCATGGCCCTGATCCACAGCCATATTGCCCGAGCACCCGATACCGTATCCATGGCAGCGCCACATGTGCCTGGCCCGATATCGGATATGGTCATGAAACTTCTGGCCAAAAATCAGGAGGACCGATACCAGTCCGCCCGGGGCCTGATCCGGGACCTGGCCTTCTGCCTGGAAAACTTGGACTCGCCCCAAAACTTGGCCAAATTCAGCCCCGGCCGCAATGACATATCCGAGCGGTTTGCCATCCCCCGTACTCTCTACGGCAGATCCGAAGAATTGAAGAGGCTTGAATCGGCACTGGACCGGGTCAGCCAGGGGCCCGGGGAAATCATGCTGGTGGCCGGGTATTCGGGCACGGGCAAAACCGCCTTGGTTCGGGAATTGAACAAAGCCGTTGCCCAAAGACAGGGAAACTTTATTTCGGGTAAGTACAACCAGCTCCAGCGGAACCTCCCCTTTTACGCCATCGCAAAGGCATTTTCCGAATTTTGCCAGAGCCTTCTCACCCTCCCCTCCCGGGAGCTTGCCAATTGCCGCAGAAAAATCGCATCTGCCCTGGGCCACAACGGCCAGGTGCTGGTGGATATTATTCCGGGTCTTGAACAGATCACCGGCCCCCAGCCCGTCCCGGTAGATATCTCTCCCCAGGAGCGTCACAATCGCTTCACCATGGTATTTAGGAATTTCATCACCGCCATCTGCGGTAGCAGCTGCCCCCTGGTCCTTTTCATCGATGACCTGCAATGGGCCGATGGCCCCTCCCTGGGCCTGCTCAAGGACCTGATGACCGGCCCCACCCTCAATGGGCTTCTCATCATCGGCGCATACCGGGATAACGAGATGGATGCCCACCATCCCCTGACAGCCTTTATGGCCGGCCTGGACGAAGAGTTGGCAAAAGAAAACCGAAAACAGACAGGCCGCCTTAAAGTGGGTAACCTTGGCCTCAAAGACATCCGGGCCATGGTGGCCCAGACCCTGGGTTGCGATACCGCGCGGGTTCGGGAACTTTCGGCTCTGGTCAATGAAAAGACCCTGGGCAATGCCTTTTTCACCCGGCAATTTATCACCGCCCTTTACGATGAGGGCCTGCTCACCTTTTCCCAAGATCAAGAAGAATGGACCTGGGAAATGGAAAAAATACGGGCCCGAGAGATGACCGACAATGTGCTGGACCTCATGGGTTTGGCCATTGACCGGCTTCCGGTCGCCTCCCGGGAAGTGCTCAAGCTGGCAGCCTTCATCGGCAATCGCTTTGACCTGGCCACCATAGCCTTGTCGGCCGGGATCCCGGAAAAAAATGTGAAACAGCATCTGCTGCCTGCCCTGAAACAGGGGCTGATTTTCGGCAAGGCCGGCCGGTTCAGGTTCATCCACGACCGGGTGCAGCAGGCGGCCTACGTCCTGATGGCCGAAGATGAACGCCCGGCCATTCATCTGGCCATGGGCAGGCTCATGGCGGCCGGACTCTCAACAACAGGGACCCGGATTTTTGACACGGTGGACCATTTCAACCAGGGGACAGAACTGATCAAGACACCAGAAGAAAAACGCCGGGTCATGGAACTGAACCTGGCTGCCGGTATCCGGGCCCGGGCTGCCACGGCCTATAAAAATGCCCTGGAATATTTTAATGCGGCCTTTGCCCTGCTGCCGGAAGCCCCCTGGCAGTCCGACCATGAACTGACCCTGGAAATTTATACGGCCCTGGCCGAGGCCGAATACCTCAACGGCAATTTTAAACGGGCCACGGCCCTGTCACAGGAAATATTCAACCACACCCTGACCGTCATGGAAAAGGTGGCGGCCTGTGAAGTCCTCATGCAGATGCAGACGGCCCGGCAGCAGTGGACGGCACTGCTGGCCACGGGAATGCAAGCTCTGGCGGAACTGGGTATTGACCTTGCGTCATCTGCCCCCAGTAACATCGATATCCGGGTCTTGCATAACCTTCCGGACATGACCGACCCGGAGAAACTAACGGCCCTTCGTATCCTCATCAGCATGTGGGCAGCCGCCTTCACCGCCGATCCGCCCCTGATGGTAAAAATCGATTTTACCCTCATTGACTTGTGTCGGAAACACGGCAACTCCCCCCTGGCCGCCGTGGCCTACGGATTCTATGCGGTGTTCCTGCACACCCGGTTCCAGCTTAAAGAGGCCTATGCCTTCGGAAAACTTTCCATTGCTGTGATGGAACAATTTAATGCCCAGCATCTGGCCGCCAAGGTCCTCCATCTTTTCCACGGCCTGGTCCAGCATAATACCGACCACTTGAAAGAGACCCTGGCCCCCTCAGACCGGGGCCTGCAGGCCGGCATTGAAGCCGGTGACCTCCAATGGGCCTTTTACAACGGTATCCACTGCGCCAATTACCGGTTCCTGGCAGGGGAATCCCTGGACAAAGTCATCCCGATCCAGGAGGAAACCATTGCCTATGCCCGGCGGCTGAAAATGGATTATCATGCATGCCTGGGAAGCATATGGGGACAGTGTGCCCATAACCTGGCAGGCCTGTCCGGCAAGGGCGGGGACCTTACCGGCCGCCTGTTCCGGGAAGCCGACACCCTGCCCGGCCTGATCCGGGAAAACACCGCCACCTTGGTTTTTTCGGCCTATGCCGCTAAAACAATGCTCTATTACTTGTTTAAATCCTATGAAGAAGCCCGCAAGGCCGGAGAGGCTGCCCAACAGCTTGTGGATTCCTCTTCGGGTCATGCCTATGTATACCTGCATAATTTTTATTACTCCCTTGCCCTGCTGGCCGGCATCCAGTCCTGTCCAACAAAGGAAAAACAAAACCGGTTGAAAAAGGTGGAAGCCAACCAGGAAAAAATGAAGGCCTGGGCAGACAACGCCCCGGCCAACTTCAGCCATTGTGTTTTTCTGGTGGAAGCGGAAATGGCAAAAATAGACAAAGAGCCGGCCACGGCCCTGGCCGCCTATGAACGGGCCATGGTTGCGGCAGAGACAAACGGATACATCCGTGAAGAGGCCCTGGCATTTGAACGTACCGGAGAATTCTACCTGGACCGGGGGCTGGAAAAAATAGCAGCCGCATTTATGACAGAAGCCCGCCGTCTCTGGCGTTCCTGGGGGGCCGAGGCCAAAGTCGAAGATATTGACCAACGATACGCAGCCCTACTCAATCCCCTCCCGGGCAGGGGAACCGACAGGTCATCAGACCGGCCCGACACCGGGCACGGCGCCACGAGAAAAGTAAACCTGGACACGGCCGCTGTGATAAAAGCCGCCCAGGCCATGTCCCAGGAAGTGGTTCTGACGGCACTCATGGACCGGATCATGACTATTGTCATGGAAACTGCCGGAGCTCAGCGGGGCTGCCTGATTCTTAAAGAAGAGAACCAACTTCGGATCAGGGCCATGGGGGATATCGACCAGTTCTCCAAGGATAAGAACCATGGGGATATAGCCCACTCGGTGGACACCAGCAACGATGTGGCGGCATCTGTGGTCCGGTACGTAGAAAGGACTCAGGACACTATTGTACTGGACGATGCGATCTCCCAGGAAAATTTTGCGGATGATCCCCGCATCTGCAACCACGGTGTCAAATCTCTGCTCTGCACCCCACTGGTCCACAAGGGCGAAATCCGGGGTATCCTTTACCTGGAAAACAATCGGTCCACCCATGCATTTACCCCGGACCGGGTGGCCCTTTTAGAAACCCTGTCCGGCCAGGCCGCGATCGCTTTGGAAAATGCAACCTTGTTCCAGGCCCTGCGAAAAGAGGTGGCCGAACGCCGTCTGGCAGAAAAAGCACTTGAAAAACATCAAAAAAACCTGGAGCACCTGGTGGACGAACGGACCGCAGAGCTTCACACAGCCAAGGAAGCGGCTGAAGCCGCCAGCAAAGCCAAAACCGAATTCCTGGCCAATATGTCCCATGAAATCCGCACCCCCATGAATGTGGTGCTGGGATTTACCGAAATCATGAAATCCCGTGTGGACGACCCGGGTCTCACCCATTATCTGGATGGCATTGATTCCGGGGGCCGATCCCTGCTGGCCATCATTAACGATATCCTGGATCTCTCAAAGGTAGAAGCAGGCAAACTCAGCCTTATCCCCGCCCCCATTTTTCCGGCCCGGCTCTTTGAGGAGATGAAAACCATGTTCGGCCTGACCATGGCGGAAAAGAGAGTGGAAATAATCCTGGACATCGCCCCGGACATGCCCGACACTTTGATCCTGGATGAAGTTAGGTTGAGACAAATCCTGGTCAACCTGGTGGGCAATGCCGTCAAGTTCACCGAATCCGGGTATATCAAATTATCCGCAGGATACCGGGACCGGGAAAAAGTTCGCGGTGCAACGGCGGATTTTATTTTTACCGTTGAAGATACGGGCATTGGCATTCCCAAAAACAGGCAGATGGAAATATTTGAGGCATTTACCCAGGCCGGGGGCAGTCATGACTCCGGCGGAACCGGCTTGGGCCTAGCCATCACCCGGCGGCTCATTGAGATGATGAATGGGCAGATTACGTTGGAAAGCGAGCCGGGACAGGGAACCCGGTTTAATATCCTTCTACGCCGGGTTCCCATTGCC
>Ga0193964_1001496_pt1 | contig 10147 bp, 5 predicted proteins | sample FB_7_MG_FD_140323 | JGI IMG/M metagenome (GOLD analysis project Ga0193964, IMG submission 140323) | Microbial mat bacterial communities from the Broadkill River, Lewes, Delaware, United States - FB_7_MG | ecosystem: Environmental > Aquatic > Freshwater > River > Microbial mats | place: USA...
GACTGCAAGACCTGTTTTCATAAGTTTTTTTGTATCAGTTTTTGAAAATTTAGCTACAAAAACTAAATTACCAACTAACATACCAACAACAAATGCAGTATCAAAAAACGCATAACTTTGAGCTGAAAATCCAATTTCCTGTCTCATTATAAATGGATATACTACCGAAAAAACAGGAGTTATAAGTAAATTAGTTACCCATGCATATATTAATAACATCCTAAGATTTTTATGTCTATAAATAAATGAGAATCCTTCAACAATTTCTTTTCCTACATTACTATTTTCTTTCTTCTCTAGATTATGTTTTGGAACATAATTTATTGCCATTTCACTTAATGCTGAAAGAATAAAACTAATTCCATCAATAAAAAATATTAACTCAATTCCTAAGAATCCATATAACATACCACCTAATAATGGTCCTATTATAAATGACAAGCTGTTTACAACACTTCTTATAGATGTTGCCTTCGCCAATTCATCTTTTTCAACTAAATCTGGCAACATAGCTGATGTTGATGCATTAAACATTGCGCTAAAAATTGATAGTAAAACCGTAAAACCCATTAAAAAATAAATATTTGAAACGCCACTTTTTGTAATAATTAAAATTATAAGAAGCAATATACCATTTAGAAAATCCATTAACACCATTATGTGTTTTCTATTCATCCTATCTCCTATAACTCCCGCAAGTGGCATAACCGCAAGCGCCGGAAGCAAACTTAACATTCCAAACAATCCCATCATTGTACCTTTCCCCGTTAAATCTAATACATATAATGGCATCGCTAACATCAATACACCATTTCCAATTAATGAAATCAATCTCCCTAAAATGTAAAACATAAAGTTTTTGTTATGTAATAATTTATTTTTCATTTTTATACCTCCATTTTTTTAAAGTTCAAATTAATATTATTAATTTATTTCTTTTACAACTTAATTATACTTCCGCTTTTAATAATTTGCAAGTATTTTTTTAATTTTTTTAATTTAATTATTAATTTTATTAATTGAATTGTATATTTAGTTTAATCTCTCGTCCTTTTTTTGTTTTTTATTTAATATTATTCATATTTGATTAATTTATTTAATATTATTATAAACAATTCTTTAATCATCTATTTTTATAGAATTTTTTGTGTTTTTGTGGGTATATACAATTAAGGAGGTGCTAACATGAAAACACAAATGACTAATGAAGAATTAACCCACTGTTTATTAGCTCTTCAAAAAGGTGCTTTAATTTCTATTCCAATATCATATAAAGATTATTTTGAAAAATACTTAGAAAATATGAATTTTTCATATAAAACCTTGCCTCGTCTTCCTCATTCATATGAAGTTACCTTTAGAAAAAGTAGTTGATAAATACAAAAACTGAGCAAAAATTACATTATAATTCTTGCTCAGTTTTAATAATAGATAATTCTTTATTTTAAAAACACTACTTTAAACTTTTAACTAAATATAATAACTGATCTAAATCGGATAATAATTCTTCTATTTCTACCCATGTCATATATCCGGACGTTTCATCTTTTAAAATATTTTCAGAATCAAAAAATTCATAAAATTGTTTTAACTTTTCAATATCTATCTTTTCATTTTTATTTACCACATACATTTTAAAATCTTCCAACAATGCAATTTGATTTTTAGTCAAATTAACTTTCTTTCTAACAATTTCAATAAGTAAATGCAATCTATCTACCAAACTTATTATTTGATCCATCCTCTTTTCTTTTTTTCCAAAGTCATCAATAGTTTTTTCATACTTATTAATACTTATATTTTGTCTATTAAGCCTCTCAAAAAGTTTTTTCACATATTCCTGAGTTTGATTTTCAACCCTTTCTGTTTCTTCTTCTCTTAATTTAACATATTTCATTTGAAGACTTTCTCCTGATTTAAATACTTCAAAAAATATTTTCTTTAGTTTATGGTGTAATCTATTTGCCTCTTTATATCTTCCCATTTGTTCTAAAAAAGCAATATAAGCTTCTGTGTACTTCCTTCTAAGTTCAAAATCTAAATGTATTTCCTCTAATTCTTCTATTCTTCTAAAAAATTTTTCTGCTGTAATTTCATCTGCTAAATTTTGATAAATTGATGCCTTTAAAAGGTAATCATAAACTTTAAATGGACACTTGCCAATTTCAACAGGTAAAGAATTTAATATTTCTAGTGCTTCTATAGAATTTTCAAAGTCATTTAATCTACTATATACATATGCCATATATAATGTAATTCTATAATGCCAATAAACATTTTCAGTAACTATTTTCTTACTTATTAAATGTCTTATATTTTCAAGTGCAAAATTGGGATTATTTTTTAATAAGTGAATTTCAGATAACTGTAGATACCCTAAACAGAAAAAAATATTTTCTTCCTTTATTAAGGCTAGCATCTTAATAGTATTTTGCATTGCTTTATCATATCTTTTTCTCATTCTATATGCTAGTGAAAGAGCAAAATATATAAGCGCCATATTTTCCTCGTCATTGTTTTTTTCAAATTCCTTTAAATAACTATATAACTCTCCAAAATCAACAGAAAATGGATACCAATACATACTTGCAATTTTTTTTAGTATTAATATTTTTTTTGTCTTTTTATCGTCCATTCCAATTTCATTTAATATTTCCTGATATATATTAAATAATTCTTTATAATCCATTTGCCAAATACATATTTCCGCTTTTTTAAATAGAATATTTTCTAATTTAGCAGTTTCTTCTGATTGTTTTAAAACAGTATACTCTATATCAATTCTTTCTCTTAATTCTTCTAAATTTTTTATTATGTTTATTCTTTCAGTCATATAAATCCCTCCTGATTGATTTATACCCTTAGGATTAATTTATACTCGTTAAAAAAATTACCTTATTTTTTAAATATCTTATATCTATTACATTAATCTTTATTTTTAAACATCTTCCATTAAATGATTGTTTAAAAATATTTTTTATATTAAAATGTAGTTATAAAATAAAATGTCGTATGAGGTGCAAAAATGAATGCTGAATTAATACACGTTGGTACAGAATTACTATTAGGAGATATCTTAAATACAAATGCTCAATACTTATCTAAGAAACTTGCCGAATTAGGTATAAATCTATACTACCAAACGGTTGTCGGCGATAATACTGATAGATTAACACAATTATTAAAACTCGCTTCAAAGCGTTCCGATTTAGTTATTATTACCGGTGGGCTTGGTCCAACTCAAGATGACTTAACTAAAGAATCGGTTTGTCAATTTTTAAATAAATCATTAATTCTAAGAGAAGATGTACTTTTAAAAATTAAAGAAATGTTTAAGGCAAGAAATAAAAAAATGCCAAAAAATAATATAAAGCAAGCTATGTTTCCAAGCGATTGTATGTTATTAGATAACGATATGGGAACAGCTCCAGGATTATTTATTCAATCTTCAAATGCAGGATTCTATTTACTGCCTGGACCACCGACTGAAATGAAAAATATGTTTACAAAACAAGTTATGCCACTGTTAGAAAAACAGGTTGGGCAAACTATCTATTCTAAATCTTTAAAAGTTTTTGGAATTGGAGAATCAATGGCTGAAATGCTTATTAGTGATTTACTAAAAGATCAAAGTAATCCTACTATTGCACCCTATGCACATCCTTATGGAATGGAATTTAGATTAACTGCAAAGGCACCTAGAAAAGATTTAGCTAAAGAACTTCTTCTGCCAATTGAAAAAGAAGTTAGAAAGCGATTAGGTGATAATATTTTTGGTATTGATGCCGAAGAATTAGAAAATGCTGTTTTTAATCGTCTAAAAGAAAAGAATTTTACCATTTCTACTGCTGAATCCTGTACTGGAGGTTTAATTGCTTCAAAATTAGTTAATTTGGATGGAGCTTCAAGTGTTTTTTTAGGAAGCATTGTATCCTATAGCAATAATTTAAAAAACTCTCTTTTAGACGTTCCTTTAGATGTTCTTTCATCAGATGGCGCTGTAAGTGAAGCTTGCGCAATTAAAATGGCTGAAGGCATCTGCAAAAAAACTGGTTCAAATGTTGGCATATCGACTACCGGCATAGCAGGCCCAACAGGTGGAACACTTGAAAAACCGGTTGGCTTAGTCTATATAGGTTTATCAGTAAATGGAGAAACTTCTGTTTATAAACATAATTTTGTGGGTAATAGAAACTCAATAAGAGAAAGAGCTGCTAGACAGGCGTTAGATTATTTAAGACGTTATTTAAGACATTTATAAAATATATGCTTTGATAATTTTATTTTTGATATAAATATATTTTGCATACAAAATTCAAATCTTTGTATGCTTTATTATTTTATATATTATATTTTCACAATTTTAAGGGGGACTTAATTTGAAACAAATGAAATTAAAAGCTAAACTATTATTAGGTATTTTAGGACCTGCTCTAGTAATTTTTGGCTTAATAACTGGTTATCTTTCTTATTCATCTTACAGAAATACTCTTAATATTTCAAAAGATCATATTGAAGAAACAGTTCAAAAAAATGCATCAGAATATAGCTCTTTTATGACTAGGCATATTGATATGACAAAGACTCTAGCGCAAGCGTTTGAAGGTTATAAAAAAAGCGGAAGTGTTTCAAGAGAAGCAGGCTTAAATATGCTATATCAAGTACTTAATGAAAATCCATATATTGTTGATGCTTGGACTGTTTGGGAGCCAAACGCTTTTGATGGGAAGGATAGTCAATTTAAAAACAAACTTGGTTATGATGAAAATGGTAGATTTGTTCCTTGCTGGACCAAAGGCGCTGGAGAAATCGAATTAGTTGCTTCTTATGGCTACGATACAGATGATTATTATTTGCTTCCAAAACAAAATAAGGAACTCTATATTTCCGACCCAACCGTTTATAATATGAATGGTGTAGATGTAAATATGGTAGTTATGGTTGCACCTGTAATTGTAGATGGAGAATTTCTAGGTGCAATTGGACTAGATATAGATGTTATGAGCCTAGTGGATAAAAACAATGAAAATCTTTTCCATGAAACTGGTTATACCAAAATAATTTCAGATTCTAAGACTACAATTGCTCATCCAAATACCGAAAATATTGGTATAGAAGCATCTGAATTTTCTAACAGTCCAGATTTATTATCTTCACTAAAGGCAGGAAACCTTTTTTCTGATGATATTTTTTCAAAACATTTAGGTGAAGAAGCTTATAAAGTTTTTTATCCAATACATTTAAGCGATTCTAATAGATTTTGGATTATGGGAGCTGTTGTATCAGAAAAAGAAATGATGGCTGAAGCAAATAGAGATAGACTTATTTCAATAGTTGCTTTAATCCTTGGCATATTATTAATTGGTGCATTATTATACCTAATAATTAATTCTGTAGTTAATTTAATAAAAGCTGCCTCAAAACATGCAGAAACAATCGCTTCTGGAAATTTATCAATTGAAACTCCTAAGAAATTTTTAAAAAGACAAGATGAACTAGGCGTATTAGCAAGAGCAATGGATAAAATGAGCACTAATTTACGAAAAATTGTAAATGAAATAGATGTTACATCTCTTTCTGTACACAGTGCATCTGAAGAATTATCTAGCACTTCTAATCAAGCTGCACTTGCATCTGAGGAAGTAGCTAGAACAATTGAAGAAATTGCAAAAGGTGCTGGCGATCAAGCTAGAGATACTGAAACTGGTTCTGAAAACGCATTAATTCTAGGTGATTTAATAGAAAAAGATCAAGTTTCTATCAAAAAACTTGGAAATACCTCCGCTTCTGTCTCTAAAATGATTGAAACTGGTTTATCAATAGTTGATAATTTAGATGCAAAAACAAATGAAAGTTCAAATGCAAGTCAAAGCATTTTTGAAAGCATTTCTAAAACAAATAAGAGTGCAGAGAAAATTGGTGAAGTTAGTCAATTAATTGCAAGTATCGCCGAACAAACTAATTTACTTGCTCTTAACGCTGCAATAGAAGCTGCTAGAGCTGGTGAAGCTGGTAAAGGATTTGCAGTAGTTGCTGAAGAAATTAGAAAATTAGCCGAACAATCTACTAATTCAACCAAAGAAATTGACGAAGCTGTAAGAATTTTAGTAACTGATGCACAAACATCTGTTGAAACCATGAATTCTGTATCTTCAATTGTTAAAGAACAAACCGACAGCGTCTATCAAACATCTGAGCAATTTAAATCTCTTTCAGAATCTATAAAGGAAATAACAACTCAAGTTGATGAATTATTAAAATCAAGTGATATAATGGCTTCTGAAAAAAATAAAATAGTCGATGTTATGCAAAATTTATCAGCAATTGCAGAAGAAAATGCAGCCTCTACAGAAGAAGCTTCTGCTTCTACTGAAGAACAAAGCGCTTCTTTACAAGAAGTTTCTAATTCAAGTGAACATTTAGCTGAATTAGCTGAAACTTTGAGTCAATTAATTAAACAATTTAAAATTAAATAATTTTTAATTTTAATAATCTTACAAAATACCTACAATAAATACTGTTGTAGGTATTTTGTTATAAATAAATCTTATTTTGATATAATAAAAAATAATAACTAATATTATCTTTTTATAAACCGCTTATTTTCGACATTTTTAGCGAATCTTTATTTATTTTAACTTTGTTTATAATTTGTCACTCACAATTAGTATGATTTTTCTTAAGTAATCGGGTATCAATTAATAGAATAAATATTTTTAAGGAGGTTTATAAATTGAAAAAGTTAAAACTAGAAGCAAAGTTACTAATTGGTATATTAGGTAGTGCTCTTTTAATATTTGGTATTATCACTGGATATCTATCTTATTCATCTTATCAAAGCACGCTAGCTCTTTCTAAAGAATCTGCAGAGGAAAAGATTCAAAAATATGCATCCGAATACAGTTCTTTTATGACAAGACATATTGATATGACTCAAACTTTAGCAGATACTTTTGAAGGCTACAAAAAAAAGGGTGAGGTTTCTAGAGACTCAGCACTAGAAATTCTTAAAGAAGTACTTGAAACTAATCCTTATGTAATTGATTCATGGACTATTTGGGAACCAGATGCATTTGATGGAAAGGACAAACTATTTATTAATGCAGCTGGTCATGATGCAACTGGAAGGTTTATCCCTTGTTGGACTAAAAGTGGTGGCGAAATAACCATACAGGCTTGTGGGGGCTATGAAACAGATGACTACTATCTTCTTCCAAAGAAAACTAAAGAAATCTATCTCTCTGACCCAACTATTTACAACATGAATGGCATAGATGTAAATATGGTAGTTATAACGGCTCCTATAATAATAAATGGTGAATTTTTAGGTGCCGTTGGATTAGACATTGATGTAATGAGTTTATTAGAAAAAAACAATGAAAATCTATTCTATGAAAGTGGATATACAAAAATAATATCTGATTCTGGCGTAGTTATTGCACATCCACATAAAGAGAATATAGGTACGCAGGCAGAAGAATTTAAAGACAATACTAATTCAGATATTTTATCTAATATAGAGAATAATCAAATTGCATCTGACACACTTTACTCTTCAACCCTTCAAGGAGATGCTTACAAGGTATTTTATCCTATTCATTTAAGTTCTTTAGATCGTTATTGGATAATGGGTTCTACCATCTCTATGGATGAAATGATGGCTAAAGCAAATTCAGATCGTACCATATCTATACTCGCTCTAATAATAGGAATAATTATTATTGGAACAATTTTATATCTAATTATTCATAGTATTGTTAAAACCATTAAAATATCTTCAAAACACGCACAGATTATTGCAAGTGGTGATTTAACAGTTAAAACTCCCGAAAAACAATTAGCTAGAAATGATGAATTAGGAGATTTGTCTAGAGCTATGGATGAAATGAGCAATAATCTTAAGAATATTGTACATGAAATTAATGACACCTCTTTATCTGTTCATAGTGCATCCGAAGAATTATCAACAACATCTTCTCAAGCAGCACTTGCATCTGAAGAAGTGGCTAGAACCATTGAAGAAATTGCAAAAGGTGCTGGCGATCAAGCTAAAGATACAGAATCAGGTTCTGAAAATGCATTAATTCTTGGAGATCTAATTGAAAAAGATCAGCTTTCAATTAAAAATTTAAGTAATGCTTCAAATTCTGTTACAGATGTTATTAATGAAGGTTTAGATATAGTTACAACTCTTGATAAAAAAACAAATGAAAGCTCTAAGGCTAGCAAAAGCATTTTTGATAGTATTTCTAAAACAAATAAAAGTGCTGAAAAAATTGGTGAAGTCAGTCAATTAATTGCAAGTATTGCTGAACAAACTAATTTACTTGCTCTTAATGCTGCAATAGAAGCCGCTAGAGCTGGTGAAGCCGGCAAGGGCTTTGCAGTAGTTGCTGAAGAGATTAGAAAATTAGCCGAACAATCTACTGATTCAACTAAAGAAATTGATGAAGCTGTTAATATATTAGTTTCAGATGCAAAATCTTCAGTTGAAACAATGAGCGTCGTTTCAGAAATTGTTAAAGAACAAACAGAAAGTGTTTATAAAACATCAGAACAATTTAAATCTTTATCAGCATCCATTAAAGAAATAACGATTCAAATTGACGAATTATTAAAATCAAGCAATATAATGGCCTCTGAAAAAAATAAAATAGTCGATATTATGCAAAATTTATCTGCTATTGCAGAAGAAAATGCAGCCTCTACAGAAGAAGCTTCTGCTTCTACTGAAGAACAAAGCGCTTCCTTGCAAGAAGTTTCTAATTCAAGTGAACATTTAGCTGAATTAGCTGAAACTTTAAGTACTCTTATAAAACAATTTAAACTTAAATAGCACCATAATTTAAAACCCAAATGACAGAGATTAAATCTCTGTCATTTGGGTTTTAATATGCATTTTTGAATTTATTTTATTTTAGCAATCTTTTTTCAGAATATTTATATTTCTATATATTTTTTTAATTTTCACTCCTCACATTTTATTAACAGGTTAGATACGATAATTCTAATGTTTATTAAAGTTATCAACATTCGGTGGATAACCAACTGTTTTTTTGTGGATAACTCTTTGCGTATTGATTTATTAACAATTTATTGTGTGTAAAACATCTGTTCTGTGGATAACTCTTTGTTTTGCAATTATTAAAATCTTAATTTCTTTATATAATTTATTGCATATTTCTTTAATTTTATGATACTATATTATTGCAAATTGATACTATTTTCTATAATTATTTTACATTCATTAATACTGAATTTAATAATTAAAAATTTGAAAGGATGTGTCCTATGCGTATTGAAGTTAAGTTGCAAGGTAAAAAAATATTGATAACTATTTAATCATAAGAGAAATCTTATGATTTTTATTATAAAAAAACGACTATCTAAGCCGTTTTAAATAAATTATATGCTATTTATTCTAAATTATTTACTAATTCAATAAATGAATCTATATCCATTGGTTTATATGCATAATAACCTTGGTACTTAAAACAATTACAATCAGTCATTATTTTTAACTGATTTGAAGTTTCAACTCCCTCAATAATAAAATTCATTCCAAGCTCTTTTAAAAATTCTCCTATTTTCTTTAAAAATACTATACTTTTATGATTTTGCTCTAATCTCCATGTAAAAAATTTATCTAATTTCACCTCGTCTACTGGTAAATGAATTAAATAATTTATTGATGAATATCCTGTACCAAAATCATCTAAAGAAAGTGCAATATTCCTTTTTTTAAGTTCTTGTGCAATATTAATTCCCATATCAATATTTTCTATTAAAGAATTTTCAGTAATTTCAATAATCAAATGCTTAGGATTTATTTTAAATTCATACAAAAATTTATCAATCATCCTTAAAAAATCATAATTCATAAATTCTTGAGAAGAAACATTTATTGAAATAGGCAAATCATAACCTAAATCTTCTAATCTTTTTATAAATAAAAAGCCTTTTCTCATAACAATTCTATCAATTTTAGATATAAGTCCTAATTCTTCTGCTATTGGAATAAATATTTGTGGAGATACAAATTTATTCTTTTCATTTTTTAAACGAATAAGCACCTCTCCACCCACAATAGAATTATCTCTAGCATCCATTTTAGGCTGACAATATATCTCGAAGTCTTCATTTTCTA
>Ga0193964_1001498_pt1 | contig 10139 bp, 5 predicted proteins | sample FB_7_MG_FD_140323 | JGI IMG/M metagenome (GOLD analysis project Ga0193964, IMG submission 140323) | Microbial mat bacterial communities from the Broadkill River, Lewes, Delaware, United States - FB_7_MG | ecosystem: Environmental > Aquatic > Freshwater > River > Microbial mats | place: USA...
CCGATATAGGTATGTCTTAAATCTAAATGAACTTTCAGGTTTTGAATGGTTCCTGTGTCCTGGATAAACATCCGTGTAACGATTCCCGCAGGATCGTCATCTGGAATGGTTAAGTTGGTTATCTGTTTTACCTTGACACTGGTTTTAGAGCCTTCTGTTTCCTTCCTTGCCTTTCGAACGGCTTCTACGGCATCGACCCTTCCGTGTCCGAACCATGGGCTCCAGGTACCGTTCTCATTTCCGTTGTTCGTGAAATCTCCTTTGTTAAATGGAGACACCGGTGAGACGTCCCAGGTCGGTTCAGGATCAAATTCTGCTGCAGGTGTGCGGGGATAACCGGTCATATTTAAATCTTTAGAGGCGGTTTGTTTTAGAATGGAAATAACATCTAAAGCGGTTAATTGGGGATTAGCCGATATTACCAGGGCGGCAATGCCGGCAGTCAGGGGTGTTGCGCTGGAAGTCCCCCCAAAGCTGTCGGTTATTTGACTTCCGGACCCTGAGGCCGTTGTGATGCCAAGCCCATCTACCGACATCCGAAAATAGGTATGACTGTTGCTGGATGGCGCACAGATGTCAATCCCTGCACCATAATTTGAATAGTGGCTGCGTTGGGCCGTGCTGGCCAATGCTGCGACATGCATCACCCCGGACACACCGACCAGGTTGTGTTCAAACCGTCGTGCTGTTCTGGGGCCGATCCAGCGCCATGTACCGTTTGATTGTTCTTCCCAGCCGTGGCTGTAAGGGATATCAATATTGGAGTTGTGTTTAATGGGGCAGTTTTCATTACCTGCGGCCCAGAGAAACACAATGCCTTTTCCCCGTCGCCCTCCGGTTTTTGCTAACGTTTCAATTTTTTCAAGGACATCATTAGACCAATTTGATGCCGGTGAGCTGCCCCATGAATTTGACAATACATCGACTTTATCGGCAATATAATCCAGTGCGATTAATAATTTGCTGTCGCTGATGAATAGGGAGGAGCCGCTTGATTCCCACTTGATGGGTAATAAACGGCATCCGGGGGCAGCACCAACCGTCATTATACCGTCTGTTTCAGCTGCAATAACACCGGCACAGGAGGTGCCGTGGTTGGAACCGGGCAGATACATTTCACTAGGTTCGGCATCCGGGGCACCTTTTCGGATCAGCCTGAATCCTTTGAAATATCCCCATCCGGCAAATTTGTTTGCGGAATTGAAATCCGGGTGGTCCAGTCTACAGCCGTCGTCGGTTACGCCGATGACGACATCCGGGCTGCCAAAGCTATCGAGTAAGTTCCATGCCTGTTCGCTTCTGACCGATGACCGTTGATCGTATTCCTCATGGTCAAGACGATGATGGAGGTGCCACTGATTTGAGTAGGAGGGATCGGATGGAGTCTGTAAATAAGGGCTGACCCGCATATTCAAATCATGCTCGGCAAGGGCAATGCTCTCTTCGCCCTCTGTTAATTTTACAACAAGTTTGACCGGGTTCATTCCGGTGGCATCGGTCAATCTGAATAAATATTTATCGGCAGAAAATTTGTGTAGAATTTCCAGGGCGTATTTCCCTGCAAATTTACCGATTTCCTCACCGGGCAGACTCTGCTTGAACGTTACGGTTATGCGGTCCGTGATAAGAAATTCCCCACCATCGTCGGATGTTTCGTAAGAATGATGGGTCGGAGCCAGCTTACGGGCCGCCTTCATCATTTTTTCCAGCTCTTCCGGCTTGCAAGATACGCGTGAAGAAGCAGACGATACCTGTTCGGCTTCCGGCATCTCTTCGGAAGGCAGGTTGTGATGCCGACGGCGAACCACAAATTGATCCTCCCGTTTGTTTAACGCTAGTTTTTTCCCTCCACGATAGGTGTACAGTTTAGTTCTGTTCTCCATTTTTGGTTCTCCTGTAATAATTTAAATGCCGATAAAGTGTTTTTCAACGATGTACTTTGAATGTTTTACGATCGGTTCAATCAACTCAAAATCTGTTGCTCCGCCAACGTAGAAAGTTCTTTCCTTGGGTGCAATTAAACATTTGGATAAAAATCCCCACAGGATTCTGGAAAAAATCTTGAATTTATTCGGTTTTGTTGGAGTTCATACTTCCCTGTTTTTATCCATTTATTAGTCTCATCTTTTTTGGAAACTGATTTTGTCAATCTTATTTTATATATCAGTTTGTTATCTGTTCTGCTATGGGGATTTATCCCTGTTTATTTAATTATAATAGAAACACCATGGCTTGTCTTTTTTACTCGTTTTCTCAGGTCCTATCGAACGCCAACGAAATCCCCTAAAACACAGTGTCGTCGTCCACTGAATCGGTCCCTGCACGCCCGTTACGGGACAACCCGTTCTCCGCCACCATGATTCCACGAACCACACCGAACAGCAGTTCCTTGTTGGAAAGGTCTACCTCGACATTGACATTGTTCACCCATACCTTTGAATGGGCGGCCACGATCTGGGCATAACGGTCCGGATGATTGCCGTCGGCGCTGGGAGCCCAGCGGGCCGCTCGCCCCGACCTGCGTGTTCGGAGATGCCGCAAAGTCGTTCGGTGCCGGTCGATCCCAGCGTGCCGATGCGATCCCCCTTTATAGTGCCGTTGCTAACACAGCTGCATAGGTTTGTTAAACCCATGATGTCCTGTCCAGGAGACTGCGGACTATGTCTTGCATCGGTTATTGACAGGTATAACATCGTCAATGATTCTGATTTAAAGATGGCAACGGCAAAACAGGAAAAAATATCTGGATAATCAAATGGGCACAAATTCGGGCACAATGGCTCAATTTGAAAGCAAAAAAAGCACCCTCGGATGATCGAGGATGCCTCTGAAAGCATTGCGGCTCTTGCCTTTTGGTGTGGCGCGCCCGGCGCGATTCGAACACGCGGCCTACGGATTAGAAGTCCGTTGCTCTATCCAGCTGAGCTACGGGCGCAACAGGACACACTTTTAAAACGAGTTCCGGGTACATAATACCAAATTCCGGTCGAGCAAACACAATCAATTAAATCCTGATTTGCTTCAGGCAACCGCCAGTCTGCACCCCAGAGCCTTTGCTACTTTGCTGACGGTTGAAAACCTTGGGTTCCCATCTGCAGCCAATGATTTATACAAACTGGCTCTGGTGACCCCTGCTTTTTTTGCAACTTCTGTCATCCCGGTAGCCTTGGCTGCAATACTCAATGCATGGATAAAATCAGATTCTTCACCAGTTTCCAGAACTTCTTGTAAAAAGGCCCGGATTTCATCAGGGGTGTTAAGGTGTTCTGATATGTCCAATGGTTTGGTTTCAAGGGTCATGTTTTAAACCTCCAATTCATTTATAAGGCTTTTGGCCTTTTCAATATCTTTTGCCTGGCTGGATTTATCCCCACCGACCAGCAAAAGGATAATCTGCATCCCCTTCACTGTGTAATAAATCCTGTACCCGGGGCCAAAAAAAAATCTCAGCTCGAAAAGATTCTGGTTGATTTGTTTGTGATCTCCAAAGTTCCCATTTTCAACTCTGGCAAGCCTGGCTAAAATCTTGATTTTTGCAGTGGCATTTTTTAACTTTTTAAACCACTTCCGGTATTCCACTGTATCTTCGAGTTGATATCTCATATATCAAATGTATCCTAAAAGATACACTGAGTCAAGAAATCAGAAGCAGATTTAGAATATGAAGTTTTCGTCAAGCAACTTGATTCTTTATATCTTTGTTGTGGGCTGAACCTCGGGGTTGATATGTCAGATCCGCCCATGGCTGTTATGATGTGCCCGGATATGTACCTGGAACTGATGTCGGACGAATATCTCGACCGGACCTTTTTGCATGTTTTAAGGTGCTTGATTCTGATCAACGGGCCACTGTCGGAACTCATTATAAATCAATTTAAACCGGATAAATAATGCCGGCACTGAATTTTAAAAAGCATTTTGCCCCTGCAGTGGACTCATGGGAGAAGTTGCAGACCATCCGGACTCGTCGGAAAGACGGGCGTGACCCAAAGGGCGGCCAGACTTTTCAAAGGAGAAGATATATGAGCGTTTATTTAAATCAGAAGCGCAATGTTTGAGCGCAAGACCAAACAAAAAAGGTTTTCAGCTAAAAGCTGAAAACCTTTGTTATCAAGTGGCGCGCCCGGCGCGATTCGAACACGCGGCCTACGGATTAGAAGTCCGTTGCTCTATCCAGCTGAGCTACGGGCGCAACAGGAAGGACTTTTAACAAATCCATATGGTTTTGGCAAGATAAAAAATAGTTAAAACGCATTTTTTGCAATTGCGAGTGTATCCCGGATAGGTGGTTTACATTTTTAGCGCTCCTATGAAAAATAAGTGCTGACCGGAATAGGGCCCAGGCCGATGAAATGAATAGTCCCTATCTGGAATTTAATCATGTTGGTTTTCTGTGATACAAAAATGTTATTATGTTACAAGACGTTTAAAGGCTTGATTCTATGCTGAAATACTGTTAAATTTTCACCCTTAATTTTACTATTTCAAGGCCTTTTGCATAAATCGGGCAGGTTAAAGAGACATCAATGACAAACCCCACAGACAAAACATTAGACAAGACATTATTACCGGAAATAAAAAAACGCAGAACATTCGGCATTATCAGCCATCCGGATGCCGGTAAAACAACATTGACGGAAAAATTGCTGTTGTTCGGCGGTGCCATCCAGCAGGCCGGTGCCGTAAAATCCAAGAAAGCGGCCCGGGCCGCCACCTCGGATTTCTTATCCATTGAGCAGGAGAGAGGTATTTCCGTATCGTCTTCCGTGATGAAGTTCAACTATAAGGACTATGAAATCAATCTTCTGGACACCCCGGGACATAAGGATTTCAGTGAGGATACCTACCGGGTGCTCACTGCGGTTGACTGTGCCGTGATGATCATTGACTCTGCCAAGGGGGTGGAACCCCAGACCCAGAAGCTGATGGAAGTATGCCGGATGCGCAACACGCCGATCATCACTTTTATCAACAAACTGGACCGGGAAGGGCTTGAGCCCCTTGATCTTTTCCAGGACATTGAGGATAAGCTGCAGATCGAATGCGTGCCTTTGACCTGGCCCATCGGCATGGGAAAGCGGTTTAAAGGGGTGTATAATCTGGAAGAACAACAATTGGGGATTCTCACGCCTGGATATACCCCTAAGAATGACGACGGGGTGTTGATCAAGGATCTTGATGATCCCGTGTTGGATGAAATGATCGGCCAGAGCCCGGCGGATCAGCTGCGCGAGGATGTTGAGCTGCTTTCCGTGGCGGCAGAACCGTTTGATATCGACCTTTATCTCAACGGCACCCAGACTCCGGTGTTCTTTGGTTCGGCCATCAATAACTTTGGGGTCCGGGAAATGCTGGACGCATTTGTCCGGATTGCGCCATGCCCCGGGGTCCGGCCCACAGCGAGCCGGGATGTGGATCCTTGTGAAGCGGCTTTTTCAGGGTTTACTTTTAAAATACAGGCCAATATGGACCCCGAGCACAGGGACAGAATCGCTTTTTTCAGAATTTGTTCGGGAAAATTCACCAAGGGTATGAAGGTTCGGCACCACCGTATTGGAAAAGATATTAAGATTGCCAATGCCACCATTTTCATGGCCCAGGAGCGGTCCAATGTGGAAGAGGCGTATCCGGGGGACATCATCGGCATCCACAACCACGGCACCATCAAGATCGGGGATACGTTTACCACAAAAGAGCCCTTGAAATTTTTGGGCATCCCCAATTTTGCCCCGGAACATTTCAGACGGGTGCTGCTTAAAGATCCGTTGAAAGCCAAAGCTCTGACAAAGGGGCTGACCCAGTTGGCGGAAGAGGGTACCATCCAGGTATTTCGTCCTTTGCAGGGTAACATGCATATCATCGGTGCTGTGGGCGTACTCCAGTTTGATGTGACCATGGCACGGCTTAGGGCTGAGTACAGTGTCAGTGCCGGATACGAGTCCATAGACCTGTCCGTGGCCCGATGGGTGGGGTGCGAAAACGAATCTTATCTCAAGGACTTTATCCGGAGCAACGAATCCAGCCTGACCCGGGACGCAGAAGGGCGCTTGACCTTTTTGACCACAAGTGTTTATCAACTTGGATTTACCCAGGAGGACTGGCCGGATATTGAGTTCCATAAAACAAGGGAACACAACGAGTAAGCTTTACAGATAGCCACCTTTCTATATTGAAGTCCCAATAACAGCCATGGGTTGAGTCTGGGTGTTGACCCGTCAGTTCAGCTTATGGCTACTATTTGAAGTATAAGTATCATGCGAGATCCTTTTAGAAAAATACCGTTTAATTATACCTCGGCCGATGACGACCAGATCATTGCCCATTTGTTCGGCAATGAGATTTTAAGCACCATTCATCTTCTGGAAACACTCAAGGGCACAGGCCGATCGTCCCGTCTTCTCCATCGTTTCATGGGGGACCTTTTTGTTATCCGCCGGAATGCCTTTCTGTTCCAGGAACTGGTGGAACACCCCATGCTGAGACGACGGCTGTTTACCGAATTTGAAGATGACCTTTTCAATATTGCCGAGCATGCCGAACACAACGAGGTCCGTATTGTGCTTGAAGCCTGCAGATCCGCACTTCAGCAGCTTAAAGCACAGATCAGTGCCGTGGCAAAGGAACAGGCCCGGGTAACACGGCGGCTTTCCCCGGTGGTGGGAAAGGCCAACGTATGCTTTGACGCCTTTAACATTACCTCCCATGCCACGGATGCCACGGACTGGCGAAGATACGCGCCGGCAGCCGTGCTGCGACCGGACAGGGAAGACCAGATTCCTAAACTGGTAAAAAAACTTAAAAACTTAAAATTTCATATCATTCCCCGGGGCGGGGGCACCGGACTGACCGGCGGGGCCACCCCCCTGGCACCGGACTGCGTCATGATCAATACGGAGAAGTTGAACACAATTTTTCCCATTGAACACCGCAAAACAAAAGACGGTAGAGATTATGCCGTGATGCCCATGGACGCCGGTGTCATCACCCAGGATGCCAAGGATGCGGCGGCTGACCAGGGGTATATTTTTGCCACAGATCCCACCTCTGCCTGGGCTTGTACCATTGGCGGCAATCTTGCGGAAAACGCCGGTGGTAAAACAGCCGTGCTCTATGGCACAGCCATTGATAATGTTTTGTCTTTCAGGATCACTATGCCCGACGGCCACCTGCTGACGGTGACGCGCCAGGATCATCCTCTGCGTAAAATTTTGTACGAGGATACGCTTCGCTTTGTAGTCAACGATGAAAATGGACAGATCCTGGACACCATTAAACTGACCGGGGCGGATGTCCGTAAAAAGGGCCTGGGCAAGGATGTCACTAATAAGGTTTTAGGCGGTCTGCCCGGGTTGCAGAAGGAAGGGTGTGACGGCATCATCACCTGGGCTGAATTTCTCCTCTACCCTGAATTTTCACACAAGGCCACCTGCTGTATTGAATTTTTCGGCAATGACATGACCGAGGCAGGCAAGGTGATTACACAAATTTGCTCTCGGTTTGACAACACCGATCCTGCGCTCATGGCCCTGGAACATTTTGATGAAGAATACATCAAGGCTATCAAATACAAGACCAAGCGATCCGTGGGAGACCGGCTTAAAGCCGTATTGCTCATTGACATGGTTTCCAATGATTTATTCCTCCTTGACCAGGGTATGCGTACCATAGAAACGATCCTTGAATCCTATGACAAGACCGGGCTCTCCATTGCCCGGGACAGGAATGAAGCTGCCCGCTACTGGGAAGACCGCAAACGGCTGGGGGCCATTGCCGCCCATACCAATGCCTTCAAGCTCAACGAAGATATTGTTCTGCCCATTGACAGTCTGGCCGATTTTGTCAGATTCGTTGACGAAACAAATCTTGAAGAAAAAAAATACACCCAGGGCCGGATTATTCAAAATATCCTGACATATCTGGAGACGGCAATTCCCCTTTCCGATCCCGAGTGGCTTGGAAAAAAGGTAGGGCGGATCAAGGATCTTGCTTACGGTATCCGCAAAAAGCTCGACATTGCGTCCCGGGACGCCCTGGAAGCCTTTATTCACACCAAAAACTTCCACAGTCAAATCCAGGATCATCTGCACGGATACAGCCTGGTTCTCTCCAATGTGGAAGATATTTACAATGACACCCTGAGCCGTCTCATTGTCATTGCCACCCACATGCATGCCGGGGATGGTAACGTACATGTGAATATCCCGGTGTTTTCCAATGATAAGCAGATGCTTGCCCGGGCCCACATGACCGCTGACAAGGTTATGGCAAAAGCTGTGGCCCTTGACGGTGTGGTCTCCGGCGAGCACGGTATCGGCGTCACCAAATTCAAATACCTGGATCAAGATCAGGTGAAGCAATTTGACGCCTACCGCAAACAGGTGGACCCCAACGGATTAATGAACCCGGGCAAGTTGTCCGAGCCGGATATTTTGAACAAGGTGTTCACTCCGTCGTTCAATCTTCTGAAACTTGAGGCCCAGATCCTAAAGCATGGATCGTTGTCCGATCTTTCGGCGAACATTTCCCATTGTGTTCGCTGCGGTAAATGCAAACCCCAGTGCCCGGTGTTTTATCCGGCAAGGAACATGTTTTTTCATCCCAGGAATAAAAATTTGGCCCTGGGTGCTTTGATCGAGGCGTTGCTTTATATTACCCAGCGGACCCAGTCCACAAAATTCAAGGTTCTGAAAAACCTTGAACAGATTGGCGATCACTGTACCATCTGCCACAAGTGCTTTGACAAGTGCCCGGTAAATATTGATTCCGGGGTTATTTCCATTCAGGAACGTGAAATTCTTAAGAAAATGAATTTCAAGCATACACCTGTCCCCACAAAGTTAACTCTGGGGTATCTGGGGAACCGCAACCAGGCACTGAACCCGATCATACGCACAGGACTTTTGACAGCCGGCAGTGCCGTCCAGCGTGCGGCGGTCAAACTTGCAAAAACGATCTCATTTGTACCGGCGTTAAAAGAAACAAGACCGCTGCAGTTGCTGCACGCCCCGGTGTCCCAACCAGGACTGACCACGCTTCGGGCCCACCTGCCTTCGGCGGACAGAAACCAGGCTATTTTGATAAATCCTCCCGGGAAAATCGTTTCAACGGTGTTTTATTTTCCAGGATGCGGCAGTGAGCGCATGTTTTCCAATATCTCAAAGGCGACCATCTTTCTGCTGCTTTCCCAGGGACACCAGGTGGTGCTTCCGCCGCCATACATGTGCTGCGGGTACCCGCTGAAGGTTAATGCCCGGATAAAGGAGGCCCAAAAGGTCTCTCTTGAGAACACCATTATCATGACCCAGATCCGGGACATGTTCTATGACCTTGATTTTTCCGGCTGCATTGTCTCCTGCGGCACCTGCATGGAATCTTTGTCCGATATAGACATCACAGACCTGTTTGATGCAAATCTGTTTGATATCTCAGAATACCTGTTTGAAAATGGTCTGACAACAGCGGAACCCCAAGCCTGCCTTTACCATGCCCCCTGCCATGACAGTTTAAAGGGCACGGCAACGACACAGCTTGCCAAGGCAGGTATTAACGCCCGGGCCGTGCCTTACTGCTGTTCCGAAGCCGGAACCATGGCCCTGTCCCGGCCGGATATCAGCTACAATATGTTTTTAAGGAAACAAGATACCCTTAAGCAGGCGCGCCGGGGCCTGGATACGGCAAAGCCAAAAATATTGACCAACTGCCCTTCCTGCGTCCAGGGATTAGGTCGCCAGAGCCAGGTCACTGCCGTGCATATGGCCGTGGAACTGGCACGGCTTACCGGTGGTGCCGACTGGCTGAAAAAATTCCGGGTGTTGATTAAAAATGTGGAAATAGTGACCTTCTGACATGAACCTTATTTTGCTGGAAGACCAGGATTTCATTGGCCAGGACCGGGTGCGGCTCCAGGATGACCGGTGCCGACATATTATCCGGGTGCTTGGGGCAAAGCCTGGGGACACCCTTGTCTGCGGGAAAAAAAATGCAAAAATGGGCACAGGGTTAGTCATATCCATAGACCGGCACGCCATTGACATGCAGGTCCGCCTTGACCAGGACCCGCCGCTCCCATTGCCCCTGACCCTGGTGCTGGCGTTACCCCGCCCAAAGATGCTTAAACGAATACTCCAAGCACTTTCGAG
>Ga0193964_1001499_pt1 | contig 10135 bp, 12 predicted proteins | sample FB_7_MG_FD_140323 | JGI IMG/M metagenome (GOLD analysis project Ga0193964, IMG submission 140323) | Microbial mat bacterial communities from the Broadkill River, Lewes, Delaware, United States - FB_7_MG | ecosystem: Environmental > Aquatic > Freshwater > River > Microbial mats | place: USA...
ATTGGTGAAACAGTAACAGTAGCTGGATGGGTAAATAGTAGAAGAGATCATGGTGGTCTTATATTTATTGATTTAAGAGATAAAGATGGTTTAGTTCAACTTGTATGTGACCCTACAGATAACAAAGATGCATGGGAAGTTGCTGAAGGTGTAAGAGATGAATACGTTTTAATCGCAACTGGAAAAGTAAGAGCTAGAGGTGAAGGTCTTGAAAACCCAAATCTTATCACTGGTAAAATCGAAATTGTACTTGATGAGTTAGTTATCGAAAACAAATCTAAGCCAATGCCTTTTGACTTAAATGATGAAAAAGTAAATGAAGAGATCAAATTAAGAAATAGATTCTTAGAACTTAGAAGTAAAAAATCTTACGATATTTTTAAATTAAGATCAACAGCAAATATTGCTATTAGAAACTGTTTAAATGAGATGGATTTCTTAGATGTAGAAACTCCAATTCTTACTAAGTCTACACCAGAAGGTGCAAGAGATTATTTAGTACCAAGTAGAGTACATAACGGTGAGTTCTATGCACTTCCTCAATCTCCACAATTATTTAAACAACTTTTAATGGTTTCAGGATTTGATAAATATTTCCAAATTGCTAAATGTTTCAGAGATGAAGATTTAAGAGCAGATAGACAACCAGAGTTTACTCAAATAGATGTTGAGATGTCTTTTTGTGACCAAGAAGATGTTATCAAAGTTGCTGAAAAATTAATTCACGATACTTTTAAAGCTTGTGGAAAAGATGTACCTACAACATTCCAAAGAATGACTTACAACGAAGCTATGGAAAACTATGGTTCTGATAAGCCAGATATGAGATATGATTTAAAAATGACAGAAGTTTCTGACATTTTTGAAGCTTGTACTTTAGATATCTTTTCAAATATTGCTAAAGATAAAGTAAACAACAGAATCAAAGCACTTAAAGTACCAAATGGTGACAATGTATTCTCAAAAAGACAAATGAAAGGTTTCGAAGATTACGTTAGAAAATTCGGAGCATCTGGACTTGGATACTTCCAAATGAAAGAAGATGGTCTTAAAGGTCCATTAAATAAATTTTTCGAAGAAACACCTGAAAAACTACAAGAGTTAGTAGACAGATGTGAACTAGATGTTGGAGATGTTATATTCTTTGGAGCTGGAGCTAAAAAACTTGTATGGGATTACATGGGTAGATTAAGAATCGAACTTGCTAACCAAATGAACCTTATCAATGAAGATGCATTTGAGTTCTTATGGGTAGTTGACTTCCCAATGTTTGAAACAGAAGATGGTAAAACAAAAGCACTTCACCATCCATTTACAATGCCTAAATCTTTAGACGATGTATCTGATTTAGAAGCTATTGAGTCTATTGCTTATGATATCGTTTTAAATGGTACAGAGCTAGGTGGTGGATCTATCAGAATTCATAAAGAAGATATCCAAGCGAAAGTATTTGACTTAATGAATATCGGAGAAGAAGAACAAAGAGAAAAATTCGGATTCTTATTAGACGCATTAGAGTTCGGTGCACCTCCACACGGTGGATTTGCTTTAGGTTTCGATAGAATGATTATGCTTATGGCTGGAACTGATTCTATTAGAGATGTTATCGCATTCCCTAAAACACAAAAAGCACAATGTTTACTTACATCTGCACCAGATGTAGTAAGTGAAGAGCAACTAAAAGAGTTAGCATTAAGAATCAGAAAAACTGAAGCTTAAGAGTTAAATCAAAAAAGAAAAAGGTAGGACATTTGTTCTACCTTTTTTTATAGATGCTTAAGATTAAATGATTTTACTTAATCTTTGTTATAATAATACATAAACTACAAATGGAGGTCATTATGCACACAATATCAGTACAAATTCAAGATAATTATCTACAGAAATTTATGAATTATGTGAATAATCATAGTGAAAGTATCACGATTACAAAAGACAAAAATTTAGAGCATGACCCATATTTTTACGAAAGAAAAAAAGAATTAGAACAAGTTATCGAAGAATCTGAAAATGGTACAATGGAAATGTTATCACAAGAACAATACGACAATGAAATGGAAATATTTTTTAAAGATTTAAAAGCTAATGAAAATCTTTAGAACACGATTATATAAAACTCAACTATTAAATATTTTAAAACACATAGCAAAAGATAAGATTAGTGCTAGTGTAAATTTCCATAATGAATTAAATGAACAAATAGAAAACTTGATAAATTCACCGTTGAAATGTAGACAATCTATTTATTCAAATGATGAAAATGTTAGAGATATGATATTTAAAAAATATACTATACAATTTAAAATTTATAAAACTAAAATAAGTGTTTTAAAAATATTCAATAAAAACAAACCTATCTCTTTTTGATATTTTAATTATGATGTAAAATATAACTTTGACCCAATATAAATAAGTTCGTCCAGTACCAATACTATAATGTTTTACTCTAATTTTATCTCTTAATATTTCTAATAATTTCTTAGCCATAATAACTGTCCTTAAATAAAAAGAATGTCCTTTTCCGACTCTAATAACTAGGTAAAAGGTACATAAGAATTAATTTAAATTATAAATATTGCATTTTATCATATATAGATAATATTTTATTCACCGATGGCTTAGATAAGGGATTTATAAGTAATTTTTATAAAGTACTATTAATACTAAATTTCAGTCTAAATGGTCTATAATGGGTGTTAATAAATAGTTATGATAAAGGATAAGTATGGAAGATAAAATTAACATTTCAATAATTGAAGAAAATGAAGTCGATTTATTAACAACAACATTCAAAGGTTCAGCTGGAATGATTCCAATTATAGGACCATATTTTGCTGAAATAATTGGAAGTCTTGTACCAAATCAGAGAATTGATAGGGTAACAGCTTTTTTAAAATTATTTTATAAAAAATTTGAAGAACAAAATTTAGAAATTGAAATTTTAAAAGAAAAAATGAAAAATGAAAATTTCATAAATTTATTTGATGATATATCTTGGCAAGCTGCAAAATCAACTTCGAATGAAAGAAAAAAATATTTAGCATCCATTTTAATAAATGGCTTAACAGATGATAAAATAGATGAAATTCAAAAAAATATTTTTTTAAATATAATATCAGAACTAAATGATATTGAAATTTTAATATTGTATAGTCATACAATGACATCAAGAAGTGATGAAGAGTTTCAAAAAGAACATCAAGAAACTTTAATGGCACCAATAGCTCATTTAGGAGCTTCACAAGATGTTATAAATGAAAGTATACTTTTTGATACTTACAAAGAAAAATTAGTTAGACTAAATTTATTAAAGAAAAAATTTAAAAAACCACGAAGAGGTGAATCTCCAGAATTTGATGAAAAAACAGGAATGATAAAATCGAGTGGCTTTACAATAACTTCAATAGGAAAATTATTTTTAAAATATATTAATTTATTAGATGATGATGGACATTAGAAAATCATAACAAATCAGGGGAGGATAAACTATGCATTTAAATCAAGATATAAATCCTATTAGTTATCTAAAAGCAAAGGCAGTCGTACAAGATATCAAAAGTTATGAAAATATACAAAATTCTTTAAACTTATTAAAACTCATTGTTCAAAGTGAAAATGATATTGAAAAAGATGATGTCATAAAACAAGACAATATGTTTGATACTTTAGAACATAAACTATTTGGGTAAGCGATAATTGACAAATAAATATTTATGTATCTACAATAATACACAAGGCAATACTATGAAAAAAGCGATTAGTATAAAACTCGATGAGACACTTCTAGCAGACTTAGATAACTATGCAAATGAATTAGACAGAACACGTACTTATATCATAGAAAAAGCTGTTGGGACATATTTTAATACACTTGATGAGATGATATCTGATAAAAGAATCGATGAAGTTAAAAAAGGAAATGTAGAGGTTTACTCAATAGAGCAAGTTGCACAACAACTCGGACTCAACTAATGTATAAGGTTATCATTCCTAATATGCATTAAAAAAACTTTCCAAAATAGACAAAGAAAAAGAGCAGGAAACTATAGAATCGTATATCTAAAAGAAAATGATATACTACTAGTAACTGTCATAAGAATAGCACATAGAAAAAAGGTATACTAACATGGAACTAATACACAAAACATTCGAAATAGCAATAGGTTTATTTTTTATATTTATGCTTTATAGATTTCTCAAATGTAGATTTGGGAAATGTGACTTAAAATAGATACAACTTTAAGTCCATATCTCCTAAAATATAGATAAAGAAACAGTTTATATTTTAGGAGAAAATAAAATGAAAACAACAACACTATTTCCAAACAGATACGTTCAAGGTGCAGATATTTTAAAAGAGTTAGGTACTCAAGCATTAAGCCTAGGAGATCATGGTTTTATGATCTGTGATCCTTTTGCACACAAAAATCTACTCCCAAATTTTATCACACAGGTTCAAGACTCACTACAGATTACTATTGAAGAGTTTACTCGTGAGTGTTCAGATGAAGAGATAGAAAGACTTATATCTCTCGTAAAAAAGTCTGGTGCTGATGTGATCATCGGAATTGGTGGTGGAAAAACTTTAGATACTGCAAAAGCAGTTGCACATAGTTTAAAAAAGCCTGTTGTTATCATCCCTACTTTAGCTTCTACAGACGCTCCATGTAGTGCACTTTCAGTTATCTATACACAAGAAGGTACGTTTAAAAGATATCTTATTTTAGATAAAAATCCAGACTTAGTTCTTGTCGATACAAAAGTAATCGCAAATGCTCCAACGCGTTTTTTAGTATCTGGTATGGGTGATGCACTTGCTACTTGGTTTGAAGCACAATCTTGTAAGAAAAACTTTGCAGGAAATATGAGTGGAGATATAGGTTCTATGACTGCGTATGCCTTAGCAAATGTATGTTATGAAACACTTTTAGAGTATGGAGTAGAAGCAAAACTAGCGTGTGATGCAAACTCAGTAACACCAGCCCTAGATCATATCGTAGAAGCCAATACTTTACTCAGTGGTCTTGGTTTTGAAAGTGGTGGTTTAGCTTCAGCTCATGCTATACACAATGGTCTTACTGCATTAGAACCTACTCATGCATATTGGCATGGAGAAAAAGTAGCTATTGGTACTTTAACATCACTTATACTTACAGATAAAAGCCGTGAGATTATAGATACTGTATTTTCTTTTTGTGAATTGATTGGTTTGCCTACAACTTTAGCCGATATTGGTTTAGTAAATGTTACAGATGAAGAGCTTATGAAAGTAGCAAATCTTACTTGTGCAGAGGGTGAAACAATTCATAACGAACCATCACATGCAACACCTGAAAAAGTATTTTATGCACTTAAAACTATGAATGCCATAGGTATGAGTAGAAAATAGATGAATACACTACGCGTAGGAACTTTTAACCTTTTTCAGTTTGTAGAGCCACCCTACTCGTGGTACACTAAAAAAAGTACTTTTTCTCAAAAGAAATGGTTTGAAAAAACTTCTTGGATAAGAGAACAAATCAATGAAATGAACTGTGATATCATAGGTTTTCAAGAAGTTTTTTCAAAAGATGCTTTAGAGGAATTAACTCATAAACTTGGGTACAAGTATTTTATAACTGTTGATGATGCAAAAATGGATAAAACTAATACCAAAGTATTTATAACTACTACAGTTGCACTTGCTTCAAAATATCCTATTATTGAGATTCAAGAGGTACTACAAGATAGACCAAGTATCCAAAAACATAATTTAAAAACAGATTTTCAGTTCTCACGAAAACCTATAAAAGCACTCATAGAGTTGCCAAATAAAAAACAAATTACTGTGTATGTAAATCATTTTAAATCAAATAGAGAAAATGAACTAGAATATATCTTTAGAAAAGAGCATACACTAGAAGAGAAAAAAATAAAAACACAAGAGGCTTTAGATAAGGATATATCAAAATCTTTAAAACAGAGACTTTGTGAAACATCTTCTTTATTTTATGACTTTCAAAAAACAAATACCCCTATTATCTCACTTAGTGACCTAAATGATAAAGAGTTTTCACTCACCATAGAATCACTCACAAATGAAAAATATCATGAAGAAACAAAAGAGAACAGCTATATTTTATATGATAGTTATGATTTAGTAGATAAAACTATTTACAACCCCCATCCAGAACAAAAAGAGCGTAAAAGAGTTCCTACAAGCTATTTTGAAGGAAAAGGAAACGTATTGGATTATATATTTTTATCAAAAGAGTTTACAAAAAAAGGTAAAAACCCAATAGGCAAGGTAAACTCATATGAGATATTAAATAAACATTTTCATAACAATCCACATGGAACACTTACTCAAAGTGATCATGCCCAAGTGGTGTGTGAGATAGAGTTATATTAAATATCTCTATTTACAAATATTATTTTTGTAACTCTTCATTGATTAAACTTTTTAATTGCTTTAATCCAAACTGCTGAAGAGGTCTGCCATTTACATAATAAGATGGTGTTTTTGTTGCACCAAGTATTTTTCCATCTGATAAGTCTTGTGCAATTATTCCACTAATAGCAGGGTTTTTCATATCTTCAATAAGTTTAGTCATATCCAAACCTATTTTTGGTAACGCACTCCACAATACACCAAGTCTTGGAGTACCATGTGTTGCCCAATAGGATTGTGTAGCAAAAGTAAGCTCAAGTGTTTTTAAAAACATATCTTGCTTTTTAGTAGCTTCTAACATAGCAACCACTTTATCTGATCCATTATGAAATGGTGCATATCTTAGTACTAGTTGTATTTTCCCTTCATTTTCAGCCATTATTTGTTTTACATATGGATGAAACTGTGCACAAGTTTCACAAGCAGGATCAAAAAACTCTACTAGCTGAACTTTTGCATCATCTGGTCCTATTGTAAAAGAGTAGTCACGTTTAAATAACATCGCTTTTTCTTTTGCCAAATTTGCTAAGTTTTCTGATTTACTTTTATTGTACTGGTATCCAAGAGTTACAAATACTAAAAGCAAGCCTATTATTAAAAATAATACTATTTTTTTATTCTTCACGAATTATTCCTTTTAATTATATATAAAAAGAATTTTATCATATTCTAACTTTTTAATATGCTTTATTTATATATAAGTATCATTATTGACCATTTGATTTTATATATTAAAGTAACTCTTGGATAAAATCTCATTATTAAGGCAAATAGGAAAAACATGCAAAACGAAATATGGTTAAACAGATGGAAAGAAAAAAATATTGGATTCCATGAAGACGAGGTAAACTCTTTACTTATTAAGCATTTCAAAACTATGAATCTTTCATGGGGAAATACTATATTTATCCCATTGTGTGGGAAAACATTAGATATATCATGGTTTTTAGCATTAGGGCATAAGGTAGTAGGTGTAGAACTGAGTGAAATCGCAGTAAAAGAACTATTTGAAGAGTTACATATCCTCCCTAAAATCACAAAAATAAACAATATGATTCGATACAGTTCTCTTGATATAGATATTTTTGTAGGTGATGTTTTTGATCTTGATACTGAAATGACTGGTAAAATTGATATTATCTATGATAGAGCTGCATTGGTTGCGTTACCAAAGGATATCCGAATCCAATATACACAACACTTAAGAAAGCTATCTAATAATGCACCACAATTATTATTTTCTTGTGAATATGATCAAAATATCATGAAACCTACTCCATATTCTATAGAACAAAATGAAATAGAAGAACACTATCTAGATCATTATAAAATAGAGCTATTGGAAAGTCAAGAGATTGAGGGTGGATTAAAAGGAAAGTATCCAGCTAACGATACTGTTTGGGTGTTAAAATAAAGGGATTTTAAACATCCCTTACATCTATAAAACTACCACTTTCAAAATCATCACTTTTTTGAACAAAATGATCCATACGAATAGCAGCTTCTGAAGCTGTTTGTATAGTGCCCTCTTTTAATTTTTTTGCAGATGGAAATAAAACATCATCTAGTTCATATCGAATAACATCCGTCATAGGAGTTTCTATAACTCCGGGTGCTACGGCTAATAGTTTTGCACTCTTCATCTCTTTAGAGTAAAGATTTATAAGCATATTTAATCCAGCTTTAGATAAAGAGTACCCAGCCCATCCCTCAGAGCCATTCACAGCAGCCCCTGAAGAGATACCAATAATAGTTTTTACATTTATAGTTGATAATATATCTAGTAGTTCTTTATTTGCGTACACATTTAACTCATATACTTCTTTTAACTCTTCAATAGAAATATCAAATGATGATTTTATTGCACCTAACATTCCAGCGTTAAGAAACACTAAATCTATTTTTTTAATATTAGTTATAAAAGTATTTACATTTTCTTTTATGTTTGCTACGTCTGATAAATCACATTCTTGAAAAATAAAATTAGTATTTGTTATATCTGGCTTAGTTCTACTAATACCAAAAACATTATAATTCTTTTCTAAATAATACTGTGTTAAAGCAAGGCCAAATCCAGAACTACAACCAGTTATAAGTACATTTTTTTTCAATTTTATTACCTTTTATTTTACTGTGTTGATTATAGTAAGTTTTTTCTTTATATACCTCTTTTTAAGTCCATATTTAAGCATATTTCTATATGATAAATTATAAAAATTAAGGGTTATAAATGATTATAGATTATAAAGATATCAACGATTTAAACAGATACAAAATCATGTCAGATACTGTGGTTCCTAGACCAATTGCATGGATAGTAACAGAAGATGATGGAGTAGTAAATGCCGCACCATTTTCATATTTTGTGCCACTCTCTTCAAATCCACCTGTAGTGGTTGTCTCTATTGGACAAAAAGAAAAAGGTGTACCTAAAGATAGTTTACACAATATTCTAAAACACAAAAAAGCAACTATATGTTTTGTAAATGAAAACAACAAAGATGATGTAAAAAAATGTGCAACTATGTTAGAAAAAGACAAAAGTGAAATAGAAGAATATTCTATAGATGTACAAAGACCACTTGATGATTTTCCACCTATGATAAGCTCAACTCAAACAGCTTTATTTTGTGATTTTTATCAAACAGTAGATATCCCTGGTGTTACTACTCCTGTTATTTTAGAAGTAAAAAAGCAATTTATTGAAGATGGAAGACTCGATGAGAGATCTCATGTACATGTTGAAAATGTAGGAAGAAGTGGTGCTTATTTTAAAGCGATGGTAGATGTATAAAAAAGGTACTTTTTAAAAGTACCTTTTTCTTTTTATATTAAACTACAACTTGATGTAGTTTTGAACACTGTGATAAATGTAAATCCATCCCAGACATATCTTGAAAAATATCTTCAAAAGAGTGAAAGTGAGCATTGTATACATATACAAATATCTCATCACCTTTTTCTAAAAAGTTATGTTTACCAAATTCAGCATATGCAGTTGCACCTGCTGCTATTAATAAACCTTTATGTTGATCTAAATCTTTGATAAAAGGATTTATCTCCTCTAATGGTCCCATATCTTCTTGAGCGTTAAACTTTTCTATCATCCAATCTTTTAACTGACCAAAAAAGTATGAGTATGATTTAACAGCACTCGTAGTTCCGTAATCTTTTAAAATACCATCACGTCTGATAAATGAAGCGATATGAAATTTACTCAATATTCCATCTTCTTCAAAATTATCTATCTCAATTAGATCATTAGCAATACCTTTAGAACCAGCTCCCCAATTCTTTTTTGTGCTTAATTTATCTCCATTTTGGATTCTATTTGAGCAGTCATTAAATGCACCAAAGTATTTAGGAATAATGTCTAATAGTTTTCCATCTTTAAATTCAAAATCACATACTAAAGCAACTTCTGCTTCAACTTGTAAGTGTTCTATATCATCGTGATTAATTTCATCTGTACAAATAGGAAATGTTCCTAAAAATGTATCGTTATTTGGAATGTAAAAAGGAAATAGTCCTTTTGGAGCATCTTTTTCTTCTGTTTTGATAACTGCGAATTCATCTGCTTCACCAGCTTCACCTAAGTGATTTGCAAAGTTTCCTGCAACACCAAAACCTAAATAATCTTTAAATTCATCTGCTTGTATATATTTTTTATTCATTTTGTTTACCTTCAAATTTTTATATTTGACA
>Ga0193964_1001507_pt1 | contig 10099 bp, 13 predicted proteins | sample FB_7_MG_FD_140323 | JGI IMG/M metagenome (GOLD analysis project Ga0193964, IMG submission 140323) | Microbial mat bacterial communities from the Broadkill River, Lewes, Delaware, United States - FB_7_MG | ecosystem: Environmental > Aquatic > Freshwater > River > Microbial mats | place: USA...
AAGAAGGCAAATTTGCTAAAGGCATTAAAATGGTAAGTGCAAATGAAGGATTTTTCGAAGGGCATTTTCCAAAAGAGAAGGTAATGCCAGGAGTTTTAATAATTGAAGCGATGGCACAACTTGGTGCAATTGCAATACTTAGTTTAGACGAATGGAAGGGAAAAACTCCTTATTTTGGAGGAATAAAAAAGGCTAGATTTAGAAAAAAAGTTATTCCAGGAGATTGTTTAGAGATGGAAGTTAATCTAGGAGCAATGAAAATGGGTGTTGGACAAGGTAAGGCAAAGGCATTTGTAGATGGAGAACTTGCATGTGAAGCAGAACTTCTATTTGCAATGGGAGAATAATAACCTTCGGGTTAATATATTTATGGCTGCTTAGGTGCGCAAGTGCCTAAGCTAATTTTAAAGCATAAATTAAAATATATTGAAGTACATAAAATTATATTAGGGTGTGTAATTGTGTGTGAAATAAAACAAATGAAAGAAATTGAAAGAGTACTAAATGACTTATTAGTTGAATTATTTAAGGATATCTTAACTATTGAAGAAAAAGCTCTAAGAAATTCAGAAATTTTTGATTTAACAATGAGAGAAATTCACACAATTGAAGCAGTAGGCCGTATTGGAAGCAAAACTATGGGAGAAATTGCTGAAAATTTAAGAGTGACATTAGGAACACTTACTACAGCAGTTAATCGCTTGGTAAAAAAAGGATATTTAATTAGAAAAAGAGATCAAAAAGATAGAAGAATGGTATATATAAAACTTAGCGATAGTGGTAAAAAAGCATTTGATATTCATGAAAATTTTCATAGTCAAATGATAAATACAATTGTAAAAGATTTAAAAATAAATGAAGATATGATATTGGTTAAATCTCTTAGAAATATTAGAGATTATTTTCATAAAGAATACCATAAAAAATGGGATAAACCTTATAAATAATGATTTTTAAACATCTATAAAGCATCAGATTTTGAACATTTAGATTATATATTCTGTGTGCAAATATTATAATCAAGTGCTATAATAGGAAAGAGAGTTTAGTATATTATTTAGGAGGTGCAACATGGACAAAACGCTATCTATAAATGAAGCGGTAAAACTTGTCAAAAACGGTGCAACTGTAATGGTTGGAGGTTTTCTAGGCTGTGGTGGTCCAAATAAAATAATGGATGCATTATCAGAAAGTGATGTAAAAGATTTATGTGTTATTGCTAATGATACATCTTTTGAGAATCTAGGACTTGGGAAACTTATCGTTGAAAAAAAAGTTAAGAAAGTAATTGCTTCTCATATTGGAACTAACAAAGAAACTGGAAGACAGATGTCTGAAGAGGAGACAGAAGTTATTTTGGTTCCACAAGGTACTTTGGCTGAACAAGTACGAGCTGGAGGAGCAGGATTAGGAGGAGTATTGACACCTACAGGTGTTGGTACAGTTGTAGAAGAAGGAAAACAAAAAATTGAAATTGATGGGAAAACCTTTTTACTTGAAAAACCACTAAGAGCCGATATTGCAATTATAAAAGGTTCAGTAGTTGATAAAAAGGGAAATGTTTTTTATGATGGAACGACTAAAAACTTCAATCCACTAATGGCATTAGCTGCAGATGTGGTAATTGTTGAAACTGAAAAGTTAGTTGAAGTTGGAGAGATTGATCCTAATTTAGTTATGACACCTGGAGTATTAGTACATCATATAGTTTGCACAGGAGGTAATGAGTAATGGATAGTAAACAAGCTAAAACAATCATTGCGAAACGTGTTGCAAAGGAATTTAAAGATGGAGATTTAATAAATCTTGGAATAGGGCTTCCAACATTAGTTGCAAACTATGTTGATCATGATATCGATGTGATTTTTCAATCTGAAAACGGCTTAGTTGGATTAGGTGGAAAGCCTGAAGAGGGAAAAGAAGATATGGAAATTACAAATGCTGGAGGACAACCTGTAACAATTAAATCTGGCGGAATGTTTTTTGATAGTGCATATTCATTTTCATTAATCAGAGGTGGTCATGTTGCTGCAACAGTTTTAGGAGCACTTCAAGTTGATGAAGAAGGAAACTTAGCTAATGGGATGATTCCAGGCGTTATGGTTCCAGGCATGGGTGGAGCAATGGATTTAGTTACTGGAGCTAATAGAGTTATTATTGCTATGACTCATACAGCAAAAGGGAAACAAAAAATTCTAAAACGTTGTAAATTGCCACTTACAGCACCTAAACAAGTAGATTTAATAGTTACTGAAATGGGCGTTATGGAAGTAACAGATAAAGGAATACTATTGACAGAAATCAATCCAGAATATACAGTAGAAGATGTACAAGAGGCAACTGAAGCAAAATTGATTATTTCTGACAATCTAAAAAATATGGAAATATAGATAGAATAATAAGATGAGGGGCTTATTTTTTCTTGAGATTTGCATTTGTTAATCATGCAAAGACTTAAGAAAAGGTGGCCCTTCCTTTTTTTATAATATATTACAAAAAAAACATATTTGATTTTGTAATATATTATAAAAAAAATGTTCTTTTTAAATGCTTATATTATTATTGATGGTGCATAATATAATTATCATGCAAAAAATAAAGTATATATATTATTAAAAAAAATTAGAATTGAGTTTTTAAAGGATGTTATAAAAAAAATGTGTTAAGTTATTCACGACAATCCAAAAAATGCATAATAGTCTTCATTTTTTTGAATATTCTCAATTATCAGATAAGCCACGAAATACGTTTACAGTCGGCTTTTCATAGGATATAATTTTATAATAAAGAAAGAAGGAGTGGATATTGTAATGAAAAGGAAAAAGAATATGCAAGTTTATCAAAATCTTGCATTAATTTCGCAAATTGGGATATCCATGATTTTACCAATATTTCTTTGTTTATGGTTTGGACAATGGCTTGATAAAAAAATTGGTACTTCACCTTTATTTTTAATTGTTTTTTTAGTTCTTGGAATAATGAGTGCTTTTAGAAATTTATTTAAAATGACTAAAAAACAAACTAAAAACGATGAGGAGGAGGAAGATGAATAAAGAGAACGAAAAAATTGAAATTAGTTTGGCTAAAAAAGCACTTTTGCTAACTGGAGTAGTAGGCATTTTGATTTTTTTGATTTTTTTTCCTAATTATGAAAAATCGTTAGGGTTTTTATTAGGAGCTATTGTAGGGATTATTAATTTTATTTGGATGTCTAAAACAATTAGAAAAAGCGTTGAAATGTATGAAAGTCAAGCAAAAAAATATATGATGGTTCATTATATATTTAGATATGTTATTTATGGACTTACTTTTCTTTTTGCAATTAGAAATCCATTATTTGATTTTATTTTTACCATGATAGGATTCTTTATTTTAAAAATAACCGTTTTAGGAGTTCAATTAATTGGTAAAAAGAAATTATAAGGTTTGTTATAAGGCACTAAGTGTTTTATATAGATACATGCTATGGGGGAATACATAGCAGGAATTTTGTGGAACAGATAAATAAAGCAAGAGGTTTAAATAAACATCTATCAAGATGTATAGGAAGGGAGGTTGAAGCGTGAATATTCAAATTATGTTGGGGGATGAAGTGTTTATCCATCCAGGGCTTATTAATTCCATATTTTTTGCTATTTTACTTAGTGTTTTTGCAATTATTGTAAATAAGAAGTTAAAAAATGCGAAAATTGAAGATAAACCTAAGGGATTGTTAAATGTTGTTGAAGTTATAGTCTCAACTATCAATAACTTGACAATTTCAACGATGGGAGCAAATAAGGCTTATTTTGCGCCTTATATTGGTACATTGGCTTTTTATTTAGTCGTTGCCAATCTTTCAGGTCTGTTGGGATTTGTACCACCCACTTCAGACTACAATGTAACATTGGGACTAGCTCTTATTACCTTTGTAATGGTTCAATTTTTTGGACTTAAAAGTAAAGGTGTTAAGGGATATATCAAAGGGTTTTTCGAACCTTTTCCTTTCATGTTTGCAATTAACGTGGTAGGAGAACTTGCAAATCCAGTATCTATGTCTTTTCGTTTATTCGGGAATATATTAAGTGGTGTAATTATAATGGGTTTGCTATACGATGCATTAGGGGTTTTTATTATTGTTTTAGGCCCTGTATTCCACAGTTATTTTGACCTGTTTGCAGGTCTTGTACAAACATTTATTTTTATGATGTTAACAATGGTATTTGTATCCATGGGAATGGAAGACTAGATAACGAAACACTAAAAAATGGTTAGGAGGAAATATAATGATTCAAGGAATTACAAGTGAAGCTTTTGTATTAGGTTGTTCAGCAGTTGGAGCTGGTTTAGCGTTAATCGCAGGTATAGGTCCTGGTATTGGTCAGGGTTATGCAGCAGGTAAAGCATGTGAGGCAGTGGGCCGTCAACCAGAAGCTAAAGGTGATATTATTCAAACTATGATTTTAGGTCAAGCAGTTGCAGAGACAACTGGTATCTATGGTTTAGTTGTAGGTATGATTCTTTTATTTGCAAATCCATTAATCAATAAATTAATTGAATTATTGGCTTAATTGGTAAAGTGTCTAATAAAGAAGGGAGGCTCACAATATGCTCTATTTACTAGCCGCATTTGAAACGCCTCAAGTCTATGTCATACCTAGCACAATAAACACGCTGTTGCAAATTATTGTAACAATTGTATTGTTCTTAGTGTTAAGACATTTTTTGTTTAAACCTGTTACAGAGTTTATGCAAAAAAGAAGTGCTTTGGTTAAAGAAGAGGTTGAAGAAGCAAAGCAGCACAAAAAGGATGCCTTAGATTTGAAGGAAGATTATCAAGCTCGTATTGATCAAGCCAAAAAAGAGGCACAGGCCATTTTGGAAGAGGGTCGTAAAAGAGGCTATGAGATGCAAGAGGAAATTGTGACTGAAGCTAAGGGAAAATCTGAAGCTATGTTGCAAAAGGCAAGAGAAGAAATAGATAGAGAACGCGAAAAAGCACGCGACGATATTAAACAGGAACTTGTTGAATTATCTGTAATGATGGCATCAAAAATAATGGAAAAAGAATTAGATGCTAATACTCATAGAGATATGATACACAGTTTCGTAGATGAATTAGGAGACGAAAAATGGCAGAGTTAGTAGGGAGACGTTATGCTGGTGCACTGTATGAAGCCGCAATGGAATTGAATATGGTAGATAATGTTTCAGAAGAAATTAAATATATTTCTGAGCTTTATACTGATTCAAAAGAATTTCGTTTGGTTTTGGAGCATCCAAGACTCTCTAAGATTGAGAAAAAAGATATTTTAAAGAAACTATTTACGTCGCAGTTGTCTGAAATAATGCTTAATTTCTTGTATTTGCTTATAGATAAGGGCAGAGGAAGAAATATAGTAGGAATTTATGAAGCGTTTGAAGAAAAATATTTAGATGAAAAGGGAATAGTTAGAGTAGATGCTCTTACCGCTATTCCATTAGAAGATAGTGAAAAACAACAGCTCATCGATCAGCTTTCCAAAAAAATGGGAAAAGAGATTCGTTTAAAGAATACTGTTACTGAAGAGATAGTAGGTGGAGTATTGTTAAAAATGAATGATCAGGTAATAGACCACAGTATTAAGGGTGCGTTAGCGGCTCTTAGACAATCACTGATCGAAAAAAGGCTTTAAACAAAGATAGGGGTGAAAATTGCATGAACCTAAGGCCAGAAGAAATCAGCTCTATACTTAAAGAGCAGATAAAAGGCTACGAAAAGTCATTAGACGTCGTAGATGTTGGAACGGTTATACAGGTAGGTGATGGAATTGCGCGTATACACGGCCTTGAAAGTTGTATGGCAGGAGAACTGTTAGAATTTGACGGCGGAGTATACGGTATGGCATTAAACTTAGAAGAAGACAATGTAGGTTGTGTGCTTCTAGGTTCTGATGAAACCATCAAAGAAGGAGATATCGTTAAAAGAACTGAGCGTATTGTTGAGGTTCCAGTTGGCGATGTAATGATAGGACGAGTTGTAAATGCATTAGGACAACCTATAGATGGTAAAGGTCCAATTAAGGCTACAGAGTTTCGTCCAATAGAAAATAAAGCAGAGGGTGTTATTAAGAGAAAATCTGTAACAGTTCCTCTTCAAACAGGTATTAAAGCTATAGATTCAATGATTCCAATTGGTAGAGGTCAACGTGAACTTATTATCGGAGACCGTCAAACAGGTAAAACTGCTCTTGCAATTGATACTATTATCAATCAAAAGGGAAAAGATGTTATCTGTATTTATGTGGCGATTGGTCAAAAGAAATCTACAGTTGCAAAAATTGTTGAAAATTTACAAGCAGAAGGTGCAATGGATTATTCTATTATTGTGTCTGCGTCAGCGGCTGAATTAGCGCCACTTCAATATATTTCACCTTATTCAGGAGCAGCAATGGGTGAAGCATTTATGTATGCTGGTAAAGATGTGCTTATAATTTATGATGATTTATCTAAACACGCCGTAGCTTATCGTGCTATGTCATTATTACTTCGTAGGCCACCAGGACGTGAAGCATATCCAGGAGATGTTTTCTACTTGCATTCACGTTTATTAGAAAGAGCTGCTCGTCTTTCAGATGAAGCAGGTGGTGGATCTATGACTGCACTTCCTATTATTGAAACTCAGGCGGGAGATATTTCAGCATATATTCCTACAAATGTTATTTCAATAACAGATGGTCAAATTTTCTTGGAAGCTGAATTATTCTATTCTGGACAAAGACCTGCACTTAATGCTGGTTTATCGGTTTCTCGTGTTGGTGGTGCGGCTCAAATTAAGGCAATGAAGAAAGTTGCTGGAAAATTAAAACTTGAACTTGCACAATACAGAGAATTAGCCGCATTTGCTCAATTTGGTTCTGATTTAGATCAACAAACTCAGGATAGATTGGCACAAGGGGAACGTATTATGGAAATGATAAAACAGCCACAATACGCACCGATTCCTGTTGAAAATCAAGTTATTATTATTTATGCAGCAATTAATAAATATTTGATGAAAATAGATACTAATCAAGTACAAGCTTTTGAAAAAGGACTTATTAAATATGTTCATGAACATAGTCCGGAAATACCAAAAGCGATTGCTACAGAAGGTCAGCTTTCGAAGGAAGTAGAGGAACAATTAAAGAAAAGTATTGAAGCTTACCTTGAAGATTTCAAGGCTCTGCTTTAATACCTATAATACTTCGGGAGGTGAACGTATAAATGGGACAGTCCATGAAGGATATAAAGCGCCGAATTAAAAGCGTCACCAGTACTCGAAAAATTACAAAAGCTATGGAATTAGTATCGTCAGCTAAGTTAAGAAAAGCTAGAATGTCGCTAGATAGATCTAGACCTTATTATTTGACAATAATTAATTCTATACAGGGTATATTGCGTGAAAGTGCTTATGTTCGGCATCCTCTAATAAACCATAGAGAAGTAAAAAACTCTTTATATATTGTTATTACAGCAGACAGAGGCTTATGTGGCGGCTATAATAGTAATGTATTACGTATGGTTGAAAGAGATTTAGCGGATGGAAAAGAAGCAAAAATTATTGCTCTAGGGCAAAAAGGTAAAAAGTATTTTGAAAAAAGAGGAAATGAAATTGCGTTTCAGATGGTAAATATTTCTGAAAAACCTACGTATGCAGATGCTAAAGAGGTTGCAAGAGTAGTTATTGATCTCTTTACAAAAGGGGAAATAGATGAAGTGAAAATTGCGTTTACGCATTTTAAAAGTAATATTGCGTTTGAACCAATGATCAAAAAACTATTACCTGCTGAAAATATTGCCGAAAAACCATATGACAGAAAAAAAGGTTTAATTGAATATGAACCATCACCAGAGGATGTACTAGCTTATTTAGTTCCTAAGTTTATTGAAAGTACAATTTTCGGTGCATTGATTGAATCATCAGCAAGTGAACAAGCGTCTAGAAGAAATGCTATGGAATCGGCTACAGATAATGCCGATGAATTAATAGAATCACTTAGATTAGCTTATAATAGAGCAAGACAGGATTCAATCACTCAAGAAATCACCGAAATAGTTGGTGGAGCTGAGGCGTTAAAGTAGAAATGAACACATATGGTATAGGATAAAAAGGAGTTGTATGCGAAAATGGCTGAAAAACATGTAGGTAAAATCGCACAAATTATCGGCCCAGTGTTAGATATTCGCTTTGAAAATAAACATCTTCCAAATCTTTACAATGCAATTGATATACCTCTTAGCAATGGAGAAAAAGTTGTTGCTGAGGTAGCACAGCATATTGGAGATAATGCAGTAAGATGTATTGCGATGGATTCTACAGATGGATTTGTGCGTGGTATGGATGCGATAGATACAGGCGCTCCAATCACAATACCTGTTGGACGTAATGTTTTAGGTAGAATGTTTAATGTATTAGGAGAACCAATTGACGGGGTTGGAGAGGTTAAAAAAGAAGGAACTGCTCCAATTCATAGAGAGGCGCCTTCATTTGAAGAACAAGAAACATCTACAGAAATTTTAGAAACTGGAATTAAAGTTGTTGATTTAATTGCACCTTATTCAAAGGGTGGAAAAATTGGTCTATTTGGTGGTGCTGGTGTTGGTAAAACAGTACTTATCCAGGAATTAATAAATAATATAGCTACTCAACACGGTGGTCTTTCAGTATTTACTGGTGTTGGAGAGCGTACTCGTGAAGGTAATGACCTTTACTATGAAATGAAAGAGTCTGGAGTTATTGATAAAACAGCAATGGTGTTTGGTCAAATGAATGAGCCACCTGGAGCTCGTATGAGAGTTGCACTTACAGGCCTTACAATGGCAGAACATTTTAGAGATTCAGAAGGACAGGATGTATTATTATTTATTGATAATATATTTCGTTTTACTCAAGCGGGTTCAGAGGTTTCAGCGCTACTTGGTAGAATGCCATCTGCAGTTGGTTACCAGCCTACGTTGGCCACTGAAATGGGAGCTTTACAAGAGCGTATTACCTCTACTAAAAAAGGTTCAATCACATCTGTTCAGGCAGTTTATGTTCCTGCGGATGATTTAACTGACCCTGCTCCAGCAACTGCTTTTGCCCATTTAGATGCAAATACAGTATTATCGCGTCAAATTTCTGAATTGGGTATATATCCAGCGGTTGATCCACTTGATTCAAGTTCACGTATACTTGAACCAGGAGTTGTTGGTGAAGAACATTATGCAGTAGCTAGGGGTGTTCAGGAAGTACTTCAAGAATATAAGGAATTACAAGATATTATTGCGATATTAGGTATGGATGAATTATCTGATGAACAAAAAATTGTGGTTCAACGTGCAAGACGTATTCGTAACTTCTTATCACAACCATTCTTTGTTGCTGAACAGTTTACAGGTATGGAAGGCGCATTTGTATCTGTAAAAGAAACTGTAAGAGGTTTTAAAGAAATTCTAGAAGGTAAACATGATGACTTGCCAGAGGATGCTTTCTTATATGTAGGTACTATAGATGAAGCTGTTGAAAAGGCAAAGCAGCTTAAGTCGTGAAAGTGAGGGAGTTTAAATGGCTTCAACTTTTAAGATAGAAATAGTTACGCCTGAGCGCAAGTTTTTTGAAGGTGAAGTTGAAATGCTAATTGCAAGAGGAATAAATGGAGATTTTGGTATTTTACCAAATCATACTCCATTTGTTTCACCACTTGGAATTGGAAGATTGATACTTGAAAAGGACGGAAAAGAGCGTATTGCAGCAGTTGGAGAAGGTTATATCGAGGTAAATTCAGATAAAACTATAATCGTTGCAGATACTGCGCTATGGCCAGATGAAATAGATGTTGAACGTGCAAAACGTGCAAAAGATCGTGCAGAAAAAAGATTAAAGGGTACGCATCCTGATGTTGATTTAATGCGTGCAGAGGTTGCACTTCGCAAAGCCAATGTTAGAATAATGGTAGCAAAAAAACATCATAGATAAAATAAAAAAATCGTTTTGATTATGAACTGAGTCTTGTCAAGAGGACAGGTAATTAAATTAAAATTTTAGTTATATAAATTTTTCGGTGTTTCTTAATTGAAGCACCGTTTTTTATGCACTTAATGCTAATGCTCTGTATTC
>Ga0193964_1001509_pt1 | contig 10082 bp, 15 predicted proteins | sample FB_7_MG_FD_140323 | JGI IMG/M metagenome (GOLD analysis project Ga0193964, IMG submission 140323) | Microbial mat bacterial communities from the Broadkill River, Lewes, Delaware, United States - FB_7_MG | ecosystem: Environmental > Aquatic > Freshwater > River > Microbial mats | place: USA...
ATACTTTAGTCGGTATAAGACCACTCCATACAAGACCATATTCATTAATGCTGGAGATAGGCTTAATACACGTAAGACCAGTTCCTTCTTTAATAGTAAAATTATCATTATTTTTGAGGTTATCTAGATATTCCTTCATTAGAGAGGCCGTCTAAATCCTACGATGTAGCTCCTCAAACCTGAAATCTTTTCATTTGGATTAGTCAATGTAAATGGAATACACATTTCATAACCAGTAGCTATTAGATCAATCATTTGTGATTCAAGTGTTACAAAATTATTCTTTAGAATTTTAACGTCAAATAGCTTAGTATCATCAGACTTTTCAAATATAACAAAGTTGTTGAGAGAATTGATATCTGTATGAATAACTTCTTTTATCAAAGTATAACCTGCGTCAATATACTTTTCTTTATGTAATTTGACATAAACGATATTTCCTTTAATAGAAATTAGGCCATGCTTTCAGTTATAGTATTAGACATTTTTTATAATAGCCTCCAAAATTTTTTAGGTAGATGAATATTTTTAATATCTTTTGCTTCCTTAAATAAAGGAGCTATATGTTTTATATTAAGTTTTGCTAATCCACAACCAATCTCTGTTACTAAGAAAGTTAGGTCGGGATTCTCTTTAGCAAAGGTAATAAAGTTATCTACATATGGTTTGATCTTATTGATTGGTAAACTCTTAGTTATAGACGCATTAACGGTAGGGATACCATATGTTCTACCTTGGAGACCTTCTGCTTGTCCATATATAGCCCCCCATTTCATAGCAGTCTTAGCGGCACCTTTACCATGTCTACCACCTCTATTACTTCCGAAGACGAATATCTCGTTCCTTTTTAATTTGGTTATGTTATTTTCAGTTACTCTATTCATTATAGTCTTCTTTCTTTTATAGTGGATGTCCTGCTATGATAAAGGATCCGTGATTCTCTTCGGAATATTTAAATGTATACCCTTTATCCACATCAACACCTAATTCTCTAAGAATTTTTTTAATCTTCTTTGGCTTACTTATTCTAATTATTTGAGTTAAAGATAAAGTAACAGTAATCATTATTAGTTCCTTTTAAATATAATAAGATAAATTAATATTGTCGTCACTTATATAATATATATTTATAAAGAGAATAAAAAATCCCCCTATACTATTTTAATGTATGGGGATTTTAATTACTTCTTATGCTTCAGTCTCTTTCTTCTGAAATCTCTTATAACATCATCTTCTTTTCTAAACGCTAGCAGGATGATAATTATAGATGGTGCGAAGACAACTAAGGCAATTGCTTTTATCCAAGTTTTAGCAGTATTTAATTTAGGAAGAACAATTAAAGTAATCATGATATAACACACGAAAATAGATAATTGTGAGATATATGGCATAATAAATCCCTTTCTAATGTAGTTTCATGATTAAAGGATTATCACAAATAATCTCAGTATAAGACTTAGCTACCGCAATGATTTCGGTAGGTAAATTAGAACCCATGACATGTTTATCTTCGAACATGTCGATAATAGAACATTCGGATATAAATATAGTACTATCCGGAATGATCTTGTTTTTTGTCATAAACTTTTCTAACTCTTTATGATTTACAACTATGTCTACATTTTTCATTTTCTATCTCCTTCAAGTAAAGTTATAATATTAGGTTATCTAATATCACTAAAATAATATATGTTTATAACGTATTTATTTACGCTAAAAAAAGTCCCTTATACTAAATTAATTTAGTATAAGGGAATTAATTATTTAGAAAGAAACACTATGTCCAATTTCCATAGTATTATCTTTATAAATATGATAGAAAACTTTATTCATAAACTTAATTACTTCACCAACATCACCTTCAGCAATGTCTGATTCAGTAATAATACAGTCATCGCAATTAATTACTTCACCAACATCACCTTCAGCAATGTCTGATTCAGTAATAATACAGTCATCACGATCACTAAGTTTAATAGAGATTTTTATACCACCAACGTGAATACTCTCTATAAGTCTTAAAGTAAAAGAGTCGATATCCATTTCATCATTTAGCTCGAATGATGAAGATCTAGAACCCAAACTTTCCCATGTAAGAACCTCAACATAGAATTCTTTACGAGTTTCAAAATCAATATTAATAACTTCTTTTAATTTGTCATTATCTTTTAGTCCAAATTCTTTTCTGATTTGTGCTTCTTCTTGTCCAAGAACAATTGTAGCCATGCCATTAGTATAGAATTTAAAATTTTTCTTTCCACTCATCTCTTACTCCTTATATTATGCATTTTATTTATCTAAAGATTCATGCACTAACAAGTTACCATAATAAATTCTGAATCCAATATAATTTGGTCTAACACTCTTTAGTCTTTCTTTTTGTTCCTCAGCTTTTAATACTTTATTATCTAGAGTTAACCGTTTATCTAGTGAATGCACTCCATCGGATCCTAAAGTTTCTGCAATATTTCCATCTAAATCTTTAATTAAGAATTGTACATAATGTGGGGTCATAAATATTCCTTATGTAAATTCATGACATAATTTGAAAGATTTATCAGTATATATCATTTTAAGTAATTTATTAATTACTTTAGTTAAGTGATGAGTATCTTCCTTGTATACCTCATGAAGTGCAAGTTCAGTAGAATTAATATTTGATAATATAACACTAATTCTAAGGCCATCTGTCTGAACTAATTCAAATATCTTGTCAATAAACCTATCAACATCATCTTCCGAAGTAACAACTATTAATTCTGAAGGGCTTGGAAATGATCTGACTTCAATAAAGAAATTTTCTACTACGTTGAAATCTAAATTAACAACCTCTATAATATTTATATTGTTGGTTAAATTGAAAACATCCCGAATATCGCTTTTATCTTCTCCAGAAACGATATACTCGCGTTTCTGTAATTTGAAATTAAAAAATTTCTTTTCCTTAAGTAGATCTTTAGACATTTGTTTCTCCCTTAAAAAATATAAGTATAATAACAATTATTCATTATCTTTTAAATAATATATATTTATTTTATAAATAAAAAATCCCCCTATACTAAATTAATAGTATAGGGGGGTAAATTAAATAATCTATCTTATTTTAACAAATTTTCTTTATAGAAATCTGTCGGATGCTTATATGAAAAATAATCGAAATCATCACACATTCCATCAATAGATTTCATATCAAATAAAACATTTTGCGTTTTACCGTGACGACAACGCTCCACGCCTGAATTACAATCAAGAACTGAGTATCCATAGCCTTTAGCAATTACTTCTTCCATTACATCATAGACAAGACCTTCATCATACATATGATAAAAATAATCTTTATAATATCTGAAATTAGATTGTTGTTTCAAAGCTTTAATATTATCTACAGTTAATTGATTCTCAACCATATCTAAATGTTTACCACCGCAGTCGGCAAGAATAGGAAGTATTTCAAAAATATCAGCTTTATTCTTTGGATAAGACGGTTCTTCTACTGTAACAGTAAATCCCATCTTAGCGGCTTGATACATATTCTCAAATACTTTTTTCTTATTTTTAGCTGGACTATTAGTATATTTAGAAGCTGTTACATGGAAACGAAGTTCATGAATACCCATTGTTTGAAGAGTTTTTAACATTTCTTCGTTAGCTAGAATCCCATTAGTGTACAAATGATGATACGTAGTAATATCTCTTTCACGATTCATTTTCTGAAAAAGAACTGCAAAGTTAGAAAGCTCGTCAGTATATAAAAGTGTCTCTCCTGAACTTTGGAAAGACATAGAAATTACAGGTGCATTATTTACATTACTGTAATAAAACCAATCTGCGAGTTTATTACAAACACTCTCGTGAGTTTCTTCAGGTCTGTCAGCAGGATAATAACACATAGGGCATTTAGCCATACATTTACTACCTACTTGAATGCCTCCTCCTTTTTCTAAATCGCCCGTGAAACAGTCTCTACATCCTGGGGAAATCTTACCAATGTGGACACAATTTCCCCCTGCGTGATATTCTATTTCTTTAATAGCTTTTTGCCTTTTGTGCTTTTCTTCCATTACATCCCAATAGCTCATCTCTTGCATCTTAATTCTCCTTAATAAAAAATGGTATTTCCTAATTTATAGTTATATAAACTAAAAAATACCATTTCAATCATAAGAATTCAGACTGTGTATTACAGGAACAACGACCGTTACACGTACATGTAGCTGAGCCAGTCCTACTGGCGCAGTAACATACGGCAGTTCTTGTATTGCAGTCGCATGTCGCAACGGATGTTCGCGAATCACAGACACATGCGTATGTTCTTATATTGCAGTCGCATGTGGGTACAATATCCGTTGCTGTTCTAGTTCTACACCAGCATACAAGTCCAGTTTTGATGTTACATGTATCTTCACCAGTTCTACTTACACAACTACATACAGCGGTTCTTGAATTACAGTAACATGAACTACCATATGTTCTACTTGCACAATCACACACTGCCGCAGTCCTACCGTTACATGTGCAAGTATTTGAGTCGTCTACTTGTTTTTCTAGATCTCTTAAAGAACTATTACTAAGAGACGCGTCTACATGAGATGGACAAATTGCCCCTCTCCGTGTAATATCCATATTCGATAAGATGTCTCTTAATTCTTTATACGAATCGGTGTATCCATCTACATCCGACAAGGTAATACCGCCTTTAATTTTAGCTTTATCTTTAACACTTTGTAAGCTTAAATCACTCATTTCAATTCTCTCTTATTAGTTATGATAATTTATTATTTTGATGATATCTATATACAGTTTCACGGATATCTTCTATTAACGACCCTAATGGAGAAGTAGCTGCAAACGAATTTAATCCTGTCTCGCTATTTTTAGATGTAATATCATTTTTAGACCGCCCGTATGTTTCACCTAGGGTTTTTCCTGAATCGTCTTTTATATAGAATCGTATATCTGATCTAGGCTTAAGAGTATCCAATACAGAAACATAAAGATCAGAGTATTTGCCTCCAACAATATTATCAGAAACTTTTTTTAATTCACTAATATAGCAATCACAATATTCTTTCCCAATAGTGATAGTCGATTCAATAGTACCTACACCGATATTTTTAATACCGATATCATAAAGATGGCTAATTCCCTCTTCAAGATACCCGATATTAAAAGGGTGTGTTACCATATGGACACTATATTGGTTATCATGAATACGATTAAGCAATTTTTTTAGATTTCCAATAACAGTACTATAAGTATTTTCTCCATTGTCTTTAAATACTCTAAGACAATTCATAAATTCATTTCCATCTAAACTCACAGACCATATTATATTTTTGTTATGTACTAATAGCTCAATCATTTCATCTGTCAAAATAGTACCATTTGTGGTTATTACAAAAGATTCTACGTGAAACCCTTCAATTTCACCCTGATTTTTTAAATATTCGATAGTATTCTTAATATTATTAAACGCCATACATGGCTCACCGCCTAAAAATTCTATTGAGAACTCGTTACTTGTTCTATGTTTAATAATATTGTTGAGGTATGTTTTAACTTCACTCCAAGTATAAATGCTGGATTTATCTTTTTCATAACAATATTTACAGTCACAGTTACATTCTTTCGTAACATGTACCACATACGTTTCATTCATATTATTGATCCTTTCCAGAATCAATTTTTCGTTCTAACCTATTTATACTTGCTAATAACTCAATCATTGCAGAGGACATAGTTTGTTTAAATTTTTCAAAATCGTCTAAACTATTTACGGGAGCTTCTTCAGGAAATGCCATATTTTCGTCAGAACGTAAATTGCATAAACAATCTTTATTCTGAGTATTACCTGATTCTGTGTTATTAATAAGACCCATTTGTATTAACTCCTTTTTCATTAATTTTTGATATTTTTGGTCGATTTTCATTAAAGTACAATAGCTGTCGAGGCGTTGGGTGAAAGGACTTTTTGAAATATTCCAATTAACAGCAAGACATCTATAACAATCATAGTGATCACAAGTACTGGGACAAGATAAATCTGAAGAAGAATATTCTCTCCATATACGAGATTTATCTTGACCATAACCTTCAAAAACATCACCCATCAATGTTGTTTTTTCTTTATCTGCAAAATAGACTTGATGACATGGGTAAATTTCTCCAGAAGAATTAATAGTTACATAATTATCGCCAGCGCCACATGGTTTTCCGAAACCATTTCTATTTCCTAGACACCTGTCAATAGGTGCATAGTTATATATTTCATGAATAGAGTCCTGCTCTTTCATAACACTCAAGATATAATTAAAAATTTTGCCCATATTTTCGTCATAAATACGAATGTCGATATCATCCCATTCTTCCTCACAAACAGGAATAAACCAGATACGTGACATCCCCCAATTTTCTCTAAAGAATTTATAACTTTCAAAAAGAAAAGGAAGTGAAAATTTATTTAAACAACCATGAATACTTAGTCTATCAGGACAATTTTTAAAAAGTTCTTTATACCTCCAAATATTTTTTTCTACAAATTTAAAAGAAGGGCCACCTGTTTTTGTAACTCTATATTTATTCTGAACTTTTTCCGTACCGTCTACCGATAGCTGTACATCGAAATCCACTTTATCTAAATAATATTCAAACAATTCAAACAATTCGTCAGGAAAAGAAACAGCATTAGTTACCATATTTGATTTAAATTTAATTCCATATTCTTTTTGAAGCCTAATACCATGAAAGAAAACTCGTTCTAGAACTTTAGGGACTGTAGTAGGCTCGCCACCAAAAAGCATAACGGAAACTTCGTTAATATTTCCTCTTTTAGCTTCTTCAAAAAGAAATATTAACGAAGCAACAACAGTTTCTTCACTCATCATAACTTTGTGATGATCTGTTATTTCATAACAGTATTTACATGCCAGATTACAATCTTCTGTGACAAGAAAACTAGCAGCTGTAACAAATTTTTCTTGATAAACATTTTTGTACATAGGGTTCTTATCTAGTTCTACCATTTTTTCTCCTTTTAACACTTATTAAATTTACACTCTTAGAAATACAGAAATAGTGAATAGTCCAGTATATGAACCTGAACTACCTACATAAAAATTATCGGCATCGTGTCTAGTCCATACCTCTCCTAAAAATCCATCAGGATCTTCTGTAGCTAAAGCGGAAGCAAAAGTTACTCTCCCTTTCATTTCATCAGGGATAGGTACTACAGTTTCAAGAAAACTTCCTGTAAACGAATACCCGCTCACAGATTTCTTTATAGTAGCAAAAGAAGTTTCGTTAATATTATTAACAAATAATTCATTCCATTTTAGAGATGATTCACCAAACTGACCTTCGTTATCCTCTCTAGGATTTAATCTAAGTTGTTCCATAATTAGTCATTCCTGTATTCGTTAAAGTTCTATAATTACGTCACAAGCACCAGTATGGGATCCTGTGTTACCAATATAGACATTAGTTGCATCTTTACGAACCCAAACTTCACCCAAATATCCATCAGGATTAGATTTTGTTACAACAGAAGCCATTGCTGGTTCTACACCTAGACCGTGAGGAATAATAGTTTCGCTACCATTTCCTGCATAATTTGATGCGATCACAGTAGATACACCTAAGTTACTTACTGGTTCTCCATTGATAAAATTAACAAATAAACTATTCCAACGCTTAGTGTCTTCACCAATAGAACCTTCACCATCTAGATTTGGATTAATATTTCTTGTAGTCATTTAATTTCTCCGTATTATACTTTTTTAAAAGCAATTTCAGTTAATGTTGTATCATAATATTTTGTCAAGTTGTTTTGATTGTCGCCAGTATCATGAATACTAAATGCATCACCATCGAAAACATCACTAGTACCTAGCAATGTAGGACGAATATCACCGTCAATGCCAAATGCAAATGCGTTATCACCGCTTTCGAATGTAAAGAATTCAGATTCAATACTTACAGAATTTACAAAGTTATAAATTGTAACTCCAATCTTTAAACTTTCACCTTCGGCCGTTACATTAAGAATAGGATTTTTAGCATTTGGATCACTTAAATAGTCAATTCCTTTTTCCTGACCTTCAACTTGTGTCCACCAAACGTATCCAAGTGTATCTGATCCATCAGTTCCATTATCAACCGATGCTGATAAAGTGATTGGAGTATTGGCAATAATATCACCAATCTCATCAAATTTAGGCATTGTAAGAGGGTGTTGTGAATTCGAATATAGTTTAGATTCTACTCTTAAAATATCAATATTTTGATATTCACACATATCTGAACTAATATTGATATTGACAGTTAAACCATCAATTTCAGTAATTTCTCTATAAAACGCAGTCATTCTATAGCTTGTATCGGATTCATAACTGTACACAACATCTAAAAGATTTAATTCACCATCGCCGATGTTGGCTTTAATGCGTCCCAATAACCCCATCATTTCAGTGTGATCTTCTTTTAGATTTTTATCCAAGAAGTAAACTGTAGTGTATGTGCCGTCTATTTCCTTCACTTCAGTAATTGACGTAATAGTTGCAATTACTGGAATTGTACCAAAGATAATAATCTTATCTTCTGCTTTGAATGGGGAAATTGTTACACCTGACAATGTTACTTTATTACCAAATTTCGGAGCAATAATAGTATGTTTTACTCCCTTTAGAATAACATCTACAAATACTTTCCCCCACGCTGCTTGACCTTCATCTTGAATAAGAGTTTGAACTTCATATTCATCAGCTAAATTCCGAATATTAGTAATAGGTTCATTTAATGTAGTAGTAATAATATTTTTATATTCATCGATATTCTCCACTGTCAACACAGCAGCAAGAATGCCATTTGCTAGAATAGTGTCACCTACATTTAAAAGATATTCATTAGGTGCAAAAGAAGTAATTTCGGTTCTGTTAACCCCATCTGCAGGAGCACACATATAAATTTCTGAAGAGTATAAGGTATGTAAACTATTATCTACAAATAGACTGTCAGTATCTTCTTTTTGATCTACTGAAAAAATATTGTTAGACATTTGTTCTACTGTGCCGGATACATTGACTACTGTCAGTTTAAGAATATATGAGAGACCTTGTTCATTCTCATCTGGTTGAGTGAACTCTGTCCCTAAACCATCTACAGTCACCGTTGTTTCTAATGAAGTCGGATCGTCAATCCCTAGAGTACTCCATGTACTTCCTCCATTATTACTAATCTCCCAATTAGTTGTAAAGCTTAAACCACCACCGTTATCAATTGCTGCGGAAATAGGGGTAATTTCATTTATATTAAATTCAGTCGGTACTAAAAAGCTCGTAATAACTGGAGCGAGTACTGAGCTTATTTGTATAAATAATTCAGAGGAAATACTAGTGTTTCCGAGATCATCTACAGCGTACACTGTTAGCTTCTGAGTCGTTCCCATATGACTAAAATCAAAAGAAATAGTTACCAACTCTCCTACATTTGATGATAATACACCACTAGTAATACTCCAATGGTACGTAATACCAGTTGCTTCAGGGTCTAAAGCTGTAGAACCATTAACAATATATTCATATTGTCTTCCATCAAAGATTAGATCTGAAGTCTCTCCTGAAATAGAAGGTTTAGTAACAAACTCGGCACCATGTGTATCAACACCTTCAACATCTTGATAAGATAGAGTACCTGCACCGTCAGTTACTAATGCTTGTCCAGGAACACCGTCGGTAGTAGGGAATGTTAAACCAGCAACATTATCTTCTACCGCCATACTTCCAATAGCTAAACCATCTCTAGCTAACTCAGGGTTTTCAGAGAATTCAGATAGGTTATTACCATTTCTTAAAGTTAAATTCCCTACGTCCTCCCCATTATGATCTTTATAACCTAATTCACTCATAAAAATTTTTCCTTTGTTTCTTAAAGTTATTTTAAAATAAGAATATAATTTAACCCATATAAATTATATTGTGATAAAAAATTAATCTCAATATACTGTTATATGAATAAAAAAGAAAACCCCTTACGCATATATAATACGTAAGGGGTTTTCTTAAGGTATTATGTATTTACCTATACAT
>Ga0193964_1001510_pt1 | contig 10070 bp, 17 predicted proteins | sample FB_7_MG_FD_140323 | JGI IMG/M metagenome (GOLD analysis project Ga0193964, IMG submission 140323) | Microbial mat bacterial communities from the Broadkill River, Lewes, Delaware, United States - FB_7_MG | ecosystem: Environmental > Aquatic > Freshwater > River > Microbial mats | place: USA...
ATAAAAATCCTTTAGTGATAACTGATAAATATTCTAGTTTTATTGGGTTTAAAAATATTGGTGAATATTTAAATTACGATGTCGAAAATAAAAATATTAGTGAAAGATATATTAACGAAGATAAAAGTTTTCTTCTTTCGGAAAAAGATGAAATTAAATTAGGAAGAAATAGTAATAAGATAATTAAAGAATCTTTTGTATTAAAAGATTCATTCATTTTAAAGGAATCATAATGGAAAAAACAATTGAATTTAAAGATTTTACTCTTCAAGAGTGCATCGATGATGGTTTAGTATGTAAAGGTGATATGGCACCTAATTATACCGGATTGGTAGTTATTAAAGATATTGAAGGTAATGTACTTCTTCGGAAAAAGAATTTAGTAGTATTAAGAGGTCGCACTTTCTCTTTAGAGAAACTATTTAACTTAACTATTCCTAATGAAGTAAGTGGCAGTTATATTTCTAACACTAATCGTTCTGTTTGTTTGTTTAGAGCAGGAACTAACGGTACTTTAGTTGGACAACCTTTTCAACCTACTGCAGTTAATTATGATGAAGAAGGACTATCTGTTGAAGTGCCATTTAGGTCACTTGCAGTTGGTGAAGAATTCTCAATAGATCCTATTGACGAATCAGTATATTATACTGATGAAAGAATTGTAGGAGTTGGTGAAGATGAAGTACGTCATTACTATTCCAAGCGTTTAAATATTGACTCTGCATTTAAACCAGTCTGGGAATTTAATAAAGACACTAATACAGCATATATTAAAACCACATTAAAAATTGGTGCATCTGATTTCCGTGGAGAAAAGATTAATGAGCTTGGTCTATTCTTTGCCGATCAATCTGGGGATACTTTTACAGACATGGAAATGTTTTCTCGTATTACATTCGATACAGAGTCCTTTCCAGCTGATAAAGAACTAACTATTGAATATTATATTTTTGTATAACTAATAAAAAGCCATAGGATTATTAATTTAATCCTATGGCTTTCATTTTGTAAGGAGTTAATTAAGTAATATGAAAAAATCTAAAATTCTTAGTACTGAACAAAAGGAAGAATTATTAAATTTAAAACCATCTGATGTAACTTTATCTTTTATCAAAAAGTTTTTTACAAATAAAGGAAGTGCTGATTTCACCAGTCAATTATCGGTTCCTAGAGGAGTATATGATGACAATAAAAGTATTATTAATACTACCGCTGGAAGATACTTATTAAATCTATTTCTATTTGAGAAGTTTCGTAGTTTAGTTCCTTATGTGAATAAAGCGTTTTCTAAAAAAGTTACTAATGAAATTCTATCGCTATTAACCGAGGAGTTATTAGAAGGAAATGTTTCTGAAGGTGATTACGTAGATTTTATTAATAAACTTAATTGGATTGGGTTTAGTACAGCTTCTTTCACTACTCCTCCACTTAACTTAGAAAGTATAGAGTGTCCTCCTAAAACTGCTAAATTAAGAAAAGAACTCTTTAAGAAATATCAAGATGAGTTAAAGAATAGTGATCTTAAAGTAACATCTATGATTGAAGGACAGTTATTAGATTCAGCAAAAAAAGAATTAGAAGCAACAGATAGTCCTATAATGGATTTCTATAATTCTGGTTCTCGCGGTTCTTTCACTAATAACTATAAGAATGTCGTTTTAATGAGAGGATTAGTTGCAGATCCTTCTCGTCCTGGATCATATACTACGAGTTTAAGTAATTTATCAGATGGCACTTTAGCAGAAGATCAGGTTTCAGGCGGCAATTTGTTACTGACAGGATCGGCGGGAAGAGCTTTAGATACGAGATCAAGTGGCTTGGCACTTTTAAAGTGAATTTGATGGATATTTTTTCTAACATTAAATTAGGTTAGAAAAAATAACTTTCAGAGAAATTTACTTTTTAATATGGTCACTATAAACTTCTTTAATTGCTGGAAACCCCTAATGCTTTCTAAGTAAGGGCAATCAGCAGCGAAGCTTCCTAAAAGAAAATTTCTCTCTAAGATTATTAGAAATTAAACAAGTCTTAAGGAGAAGAAGAATGAAAGTAGATGTAATTGAATTTTTAGAAGACATTTATGAAGATGATAATGGTTTAGAATGGAAGAAGATTAAAACCAATTCAGGCGAAAAAGAGTTGTATGTATCGAGAAAAGGGGATATTGAAAGCAACGGTACCTTACGAAAACTTGTTAATAATGGCGGTGGGTATTACAAAGTCATTATTCGTGTTAAAAGTGAAAGATGTAGTTGTTTCGTACATCGATTAGTAGCTCAAGCATTTATCCCTAATCCTGATAATCTTCCAGAAGTAAACCATATCGACGGTGATAAAGGAAACAATTGTGTTTCTAATTTAGAATGGGTAACTAAGACTGAAAATATTCGGCATGCTTTTAAAACTGACTTAATGGACGCTTCCAAAATTAGCTGTGAGAGAAGTTCTTCCACTGATAAAACGAATGAAGAGATTCATGAGATTTGTAAAGACATTCAGGACGGAATGAAGAACAGTGAAATATGTGAGAAGTATGATGTCCCTAAACAGTTTGTAAGTAAAATTAAAAACAGACTTACATGGAAAGAAGTTTCTAAGAATTACAAATGGAAGAAAGAAGCTCCAAATGTACTTCTTACAGAAGAAATAGTCCATGAAATCTGTAAAATGCTTGAAGAGAAAGTTACCGAAAAAGTTATTTCTAATAGGTTCAATATTTCTAGAGGTGCTGTCAATGGAATTAAACGCGGTGAAAACTGGGAGGAAATTTCAAAACAATATACCTTTATTAAAACTGAGCCAAAAGTTACCGAAACACAAGTTCATGAAATTTGTCAAATGATTCTAGAACATATTCAATTAAAAGAAATTTCTGAAATTCTAAATATCTCTAAATATATCGTCCAAGATATAAGTAGAGGTAAAACTTGGAAGAAAATTTCTTGTCAATACTTTTAAATTCGTTTCTCAATATAGGAAGAACGTTCAACGACTATCGAAAACATCTCAGATAAAAAAAAACATCTGAGGTAGTTAGTAGAGTACACTATAAGTATAGTGGAAACGGGAAGCTCTTATAGATAATTTATAAGATGAAGATATAGTCTATTCTGCATGGAAACATGCAGAAGTTCTTAAAAGAACCATTAATATTTAACGAATATTAATGAATATAATGATATCAGTAAACAACTTATTGCCGCGTTTCAAGGTCTCACATTAGATAGGAAGGATAGTGATTGTGGCACATCTAAAACTATCGATGTACTTTTAACTGCAGATTCATTGAAAAGGTTCAAATTCAGGTATATAAAAGATGGTAGTAAATATGTCATATTAAATAAGAAAAACGCACTAAAATATATTGGTAAAGTTGTAAAATTAAGATCACCTATGTACTGCAGAAATGAAAAAATTTGTAATAAATGTTTCGGCGATTTACCATATAAATTAGGTATTGAAAATGTTGGTCTAACATTTAATAAGATCGGAGAAGACTTAAAACAATTAAGCATGAAGTCTTTCCATGACTCTACAGTATCATTAAATTCTATTGACTTTCAATCAGCTATTATACCATTATAAAAAAAAGCCTATACCCGATTAAGGTATAGGCTTTTCATTACTTACTAAGTTTATTAAAATTCTTTGATAAAACAGAGTTAAGTACTCTAGTATAGATATTATCCGAAATGTATTTATTTATTTCAGCTTCATTTTTAAAATATCGTAATAGTATATCTTTTTTATAATGAGGCGATAATAATGAGAGTACCTCAGTTAATATTGACTTAGATATTTCTGTAGTTGTATCATCGCGTAGAAGTCCTACAGTTTTTTGTTTCAATAAAGGTTCTAACTCAAATCTTTCTGCCTTAGAAATCTTATCTTCAATAATATAATCTAAAAAAACAATATCTTCTTTAAAATCATATTTGAAGGGCATAGTCTTAATCTTAGAGATATCTTTCTTTTTTCGGAATATAGGAAGAAAAGAAAGTAACGCTAAAATAGAACAAAACATTACTAACAAATAAATAATATCAAGTATAAATTTATTCTCTGGAGAAAATAATCCAGAATTTGCAAAAAAGTCCATATCTTATCCTTTTAATAATGGAGTTAAAAATGAAACAAGCTTATGAAGAAGAAATCTTAAATGAAGATTCTAACGACGACGGTTTACAATTACTACATGAAGGAGGAAATTCCTTTATGAGTACTAAACAAGATAAAGAAAAGAATAAAATTCCAACAAATAAAGAAAAAAAATAAAATTACCCCTTATAAACATACATTGTTTATAAGGGGAATTCTTTAACATTATTTGTCATAGTTATTCTCCTAATCTTCTTCAGATTCAAATTCCTCTTCAGTCATTCTTCCCAAATATGAACTTTCAACGATAATAGTTTTATTTGGATCTAAACCAAGTTCTAGTTTTGCATTTTTGATACGATTTCGAGTAATGGCTTGGTTTTTAAACCCAACGATGACCGAATATGATTTTTCTTCACATACAAAAGCCAACACGAACCAGTACTTCAAATCTTTTTCTACCGACATTCTCTTCCCCTCTTCTTCTCATGTTAAAAGATCCCCCCACGTAACAATCACATGAGGGGGATAAATGGGAGGTTATCGCCGCATCAAAGAAAAACTCTTTGTTGCCATGAAAGGCAAGGTGGGGGGATAACATCAATTAAATAATATATACTTATAATGTATTTAATTACGGTAAATGAAATTCAATGAATTCTAAATTATCTACACAGTTTTCAAGAAACTGTATGGCAATATTAAAATTTCGTTTACAGTCAATATTCATAATGGTTCCAATATCATCTTCAACTTCTTCTATCAGTTGAGTTATAATATCTTTATCTTCATTCTTTTTAATAAGTGACAATTTAAAATCTGAAAGTGGTACAATATTTAAATTACTAATATTTATTAAGAAATCATTACTAAACTCATTAAACACAGACAGTTTATAAATTTCTTCTTTAAGCATTTTAATATCACTGATTGTCATCAAAATATTCTTTCATAAAAATGTTAAATAATGCTTGATATAAGAGGTAAAAGGAAATTTATATAATTATAAGATATATCTAGATCTTCATTATAATTCTCAGTCATTAATAAATTCCCACTAAGCCTATCTTCTAATTTAAATTTATTGTTATAATTAAATTCTCTATAACAATTTATATCTAATCTATAATCAATATATTTTTTTCTTTGCGAATCCAAGAATACTAAAAATTTATCTTTATCAAATGTTTCACAACTTCTTATAATATTCTTAATAAAATCTAGAAAATAATCTTGATGTTTTTCAATAACAGATTTACTTATACCTCTCACTGTTAAAGAATCATCTGAATTAGAATAATAGAATTCAATTCTATTCAAATTAATATACGATGAGAACTCGTGATCTAATCTAAAAGATATATGATCAGATACTATTAAACGAGACGCTGCTCTCATAGTAAATATAGCGTCTCGTTTAATAGCAATAATATCTTCTTCTTTAATATCATTATACTTACAAAAGCGTTTTATAGCTACTTTCAAGCCAGAATCAATACCTTCCATTAAATCTTTATCGGTTCTTCCTAACATTCCTATCCTTACATTTCTTTCATATTTAGGAAGTTCTTCTAGTTCTGAAATTATAGACTGGTCTAATAGTTTCTTTTCCTTTATTACAGAAAGACCTGCAGATGTTATATCATATTCGAAAACAGGAATACCGATTAATGAATTAATAGATGTTAAATAATTCTGCCTTTCAAGTATTTTTTTAGTCATCAAAAATCCCTCTAGCAATCTTTACAAAGAAATTATCTTTAATAGAATCGTCATTAACAATTTCCTTTCCAGCTGCCACAACCGACTTAGAGATAAGTCTAGCCGTATCATTATCAAAGAAATCTTTTTCTTCTTTACATACGTCTTCACTCATATGTATCACTCCCCTTATTTAAAGAAGGAATTGCAATAATAACCCGATTATCTTCAATTAGTACAGGAAGAAAACCCACTAATCTTGAGTTATAAGCTTTAAGATTTAAAGATTCATAGTTAGTATCTTTACTTTCAATTTCTTGTTCATTAAAAGGAATTGAATATAAATTAACTTTAGCATCCCCAAACAAAGTGTTAAAAAGGATTTTAATCGCTTTATCGTCACATATCTCTGTCGAAGATAAGTAATGTTTATTAATAAAAGTTTTAATTTCATCATTATATTCAATTCTTTCACCATATACTCTAAATGGGTTGGTAAGTGTTTTTTCAAACCTCTTTTTATGACAATGTGATATAAAACTTCCTTCAAAGAAATCAGGATTAATCTTTAGTTCTCGCTTAATAGTAAAGTGTAAGTCCTGATAACTTAAGTATTTATTACTATTATTATGAAGGACTTTATCACAATTATCTAAAACTTTAAAATAAACTTTATTATCTCTGTTTTCTCTTCCATTAATACGGGATTCATCATTCTCGTATGTTAAACCAATAGATGTATAGAACAGATTTCTGGAAACTTCTGAAAGGCTTTCAAAATGAGAAAGCCCTACATTATCGGCAATTACAAGATTTATTTTAGCTGAATCATAAATAGGTAGAGAACCATAACTATTACTATTATTATTTGTCTTAACAATAAGATTTAATTTATCCATCGTTTCACTATTAACGAATAAATACTCTTTTCCAAATTTTTCAAAATCTCTCATTGGCCTATTTGTTACTTGTTGCATTTTTTCATAAAGATGTGAATAATTTTGTAATAACAAGTCTTGCATGAAATTTTTACCTGAACCACTTGGACCACAAAGAAGAGCAACAATATTAAAATTAAACGCCCTTCTAGAAAAAGATTCTTCGTTAAAACTTAGCTGCCTCATAACTTCCTTTCTTCTTAAGAAATATTTATGTTATTCAACATTTCAATCTCATCTTTGAGAATACAAACAGGGGGAGTTTTTAACGTTTCATTAACTTGTAAAAACTTTTTTACTTCAGGCCATTCATTTATTAACTTAGTATCGGTTGTAAAATTATTTAAAAGTTTTTTAACTCTAGATCTTGTTTTATCTCTTTCTTTATCTAGTGAATTTAAATCTTTTTCTAATTTTAAATATTTACTTAAAATTTCAGAATCCAAACTCATTTTACAAAGAGGAGTACCCTGTTGAACTTTTATAGGTACGACGATATACTTAGGTAAATATAACGTCAAATTGTAGCGATCGGAATTATTTGTTCTGATTAGTTCAATATAGAGTTTTTTATGTGTAGGTAAGAAATTAGTCATCTTGTGACTATTCTCTTTAACAAATTGCATTTCTTTATCATCTGATGTAATCTTATTAAATATAGATAAAGCTTCTTCCTCCATTGCTCTTTCAATTTTTTCTATGCGACCATTAAACTTTTCAGTTATAAAACCTTTTATAATATCTTCACGCATTTGATTAGTTAGACGCATTTTTCTGCTCCTTTTATTTCTCGCACTTCTGATTGTGCCAGTCTATCCGCTTCTTCGTTTAGCGGAATCCCTGAATGGCCTTTTACATGCTTAAACAATAGTTTAGGTCGATTCTTAGATGTAAAGATTTCGTCAAGTTCCTCCCACAGATCTCGGTTCTTTACAGATTGACCTGTATTGGTCTTCCAACCATTGCTTTTCCATTTCTTTAAATACTTCATTGCACTATTTACTAGATATGCACTATCCGATTTAATAGTTACTACATCTTTCTTTTCGAATTCATATTCTTTAATAAAGAATTTTAAGCCTTCAATAGCTGCTCTCATCTCCATACGATTAACAGTTACTTGATCGTATGATCCTTCAGCAGTAGGCCCAATATATTTCTTAGAGAAACTATCAACAATAGAATCATCTTGTTCAGCAATTACTACACCAATACCACCTTCAGCAATACCGCTTCCATCACGATTACCACCATTAACAATAGCCCCGTCAGTCCAAATAAAAAGTCGCATCTAGTTAGTCTTCTCCGCATTTTTAAGTTTTAGTTTGTATTTATAAGAATCAACAACAGAAAGATATTTACATTTACTATTATGACTATTTACTTTATCTTTTCCTTTATTACCACAATTACAATGTTCAAATGATAAATCTTCAAACATGGTTGTAAATCTATGCATTTTAAATTTCCTCCATTAAGGAATAAAACTTTCTATTTTTAATTTATTGCTAAATCTCTTTTCAACCACGTTAGTATAAATTATGGATAATAAAAACATGAAAAACCAAAAATAAAGACTACAATCAAACCAATATTTATTAACTAACTCGATATAAGCTTCTTTACCGATAATATCTTGAAAGATTGCAAATATCGTCATAAACATAAATATACCAGATAGACGCATCTTTGTAGAAAATTTTTGCACACTAGTATGACACATTTAATCTTCCTCCAATAATGAAACAGTGTTCTTAATTTCTTCAATTTTGTTAATTAAATGATTCTTAGCTTTTAATTTAATTAAAACCTTACATCGTTCAAGATTACTTTCTAAACAGTACATCCGAAAGAAACCTTCGAATACAAATAAATGGTCATCAACTCTCATTAGCTGTTCCATAACTTTATGGATAATGAGTGCTGGCTCTCCAGTATTTTTATCAAATACTAATTTTACTGAGTAAATTTGTTCCACTTCTAAATACTTCGCACCCATTTAGATCAAAACCTTTCTTATTTTTATTTTAGATTGCTCTACTCCGAAATCTTTACCAATACTATTATAGAACACTGACAGCATTTTATTTCTTAATATTGGATCTTCTTTCTTTAGCCATTTGAAAAAACTTATATTTACATCATCATCTGGGTAGAAATTAGGTTTTACATCTAAGAATCCTTTATTTCTAATTTTATTAATAACTGTTTTAAAACTCTTACCATTAGATGCAAAGTAAGCGGAGCTATTATCATTGTTTAATTGACTTATAGAAATGATATCAAATATACCTTCAGATATACTCACTTCTAATCCAATCTCCATAGCGTCAATTTCAGATGCTATGGAGTATGTTAAACTTGTTCCCAAGATATCATCGTTATAAATTTTATAATTAAAATACCTCTTGTCCCATTCGTCATTAATATCTCTAAAGATAATATGACTATTGTCGGAAGATAGAAATCCTAAACCATCACGATTAAGACGTTTCATCATTCTTTCTTTCTCAGTTATTTTCAGCCATTTATTTCTTTCAAATAGTTTTCTAAAATCAGTTATAACTTTAAATTTAGATACAGCGTCTCTAGGACTAATATCTAAATTTAATCTATCTCTTAAATAATCTAATTTGATTGAAGATTCTTTAGATCTAGAAATGGGTATTAAAAGCGGTTGTAATGATGAGCCAGTAGTCTTAATACGCCTACCACTTTTATTAAACGCTGTAGTATTTTTATGAGATAGTTTTAAAGCATCTAAGTTAAGAACTTTAATATCTCTAGTAAACTTTGAATTTACTATTCCAGACTCTTCACATCTGACACATCTCCATACCATTACACCGTCTTCACTATTTACTTTAATATTAAGATGAGCAGAATATTCAGATTTAACGCTATCACCACAGTAAGGACATCTAACTGAAAGGTGTGCTCGTTTATAATTTAAGAAAGCGACTTTTAAGGTACTTTGTAGGATATCGACATACTCTTCCACATCTCTAGTCATTACAAAGGCTCTTTATTCTTTTCATAGTCATCACGTTCTTTTATCATAAACTCCCCTAAAGCACCTACATCTACTTCTTCACCATCTAGAATGTCTTCATCATTTCTTGCCATGTCGATTGCCCCTATAAGCGCACTTACGGAAAATCCACTTAAAGTATTATTCTTTTCGTTGTCCTTTAGGATTTGGTCGATTCCGCATTCAATATGCTCACAACTTTTACCAATTAGTAATGTGAGTTTACCAGCGACTTTTCTAGTCATCTGACCTTCAGGTGCTTCAGACAATGTATATAACATTTTATCTATTGATCTAAACAT
>Ga0193964_1001511_pt1 | contig 10065 bp, 10 predicted proteins | sample FB_7_MG_FD_140323 | JGI IMG/M metagenome (GOLD analysis project Ga0193964, IMG submission 140323) | Microbial mat bacterial communities from the Broadkill River, Lewes, Delaware, United States - FB_7_MG | ecosystem: Environmental > Aquatic > Freshwater > River > Microbial mats | place: USA...
AAACATTCCACCTGGTACTTGGTATATAAGAGTCTTCATATTAACTTCTAATGATTTTAAATTTAATGTTCCATTATTAATATACTTGTTTCTTATATTCCTCATATATTCAGCTATTTCTTCTAACGCTTCTAAATTAAGTCCTGTATCATATGGTGTATCTTTGAAAACTGCAACCATACTTTCAGTAGAAGGTTGACTAGTTCCTAAACTAAATGGAGATAATGCAGTATCTACAACTTCAGCTCCCGCTTCAACTGCCTTTAAATATGTTACATTTGCAGTACCAGTTGTAAAATGCGAATGCATTTGAATAGGAATATTTACTTCTTTTTTTAATGCAGTTACTAGATCGTAAGCAGTATATGGCAATAATATACCCGACATATCTTTAATACATATTGAATCTGCACCCATATTCTCTGCTTCTTTGGCAACTTTCATATAATATTCTAAATCATGTACAGGACTAGTAGTAAATGATAATGCAACCTGTGCATGTCCTTTATACTTCTTTATAGCCTCAATTGATATTTTTAAATTTCTCATATCATTTAAAGCATCAAAAACTCTAATAATATCAATACCATTCTTTAAAGACTTCTCAACAAATTTTGAAACTACGTCGTCAGAATAGTGTTTATAACCTAATAAATTTTGTCCTCTTAAAAGCATTTGTAATTTAGTATTTGGCATAGCTTTTCTTAATGCTCTTAATCTTTCCCATGGATCTTCATTTAAAAATCTTAGACATGAATCAAATGTTGCTCCTCCCCACATTTCTACCGAATAATAACCAATTTTATCAATTTTTTCGGCAATTGGAATCATTTCTTCAGTTTTTAAACGAGTAGCGATTAAAGACTGATGTGCATCTCTAAATAAAGTTTCTGTGATTTTTACCTTTTGGCGTGACATTTTGTCCTCCTAAAATTATAATTTTTGAATAATAATAAGTTCTGGTGGATAATTTCTTTGATTAATAAAATTTATATGAAAAACACTAAACTTCTTTTGATCAAGTGTTTTTACAAGTGATTCTAAGGATTTAGCTTCAATCATTCCTAAAGAATGTCCTGGATACAGCATAAGTGCAATAAATCCATTTTTTCTTAGTAACAGCAGTCCCTCTTTTATAGCTTTCCATGTAGATGAATATTCTGTAGTAATGCATTTATCACCTTTAGGTAAATAACCCAAATTAAATAATATGCAATCTATTGTATCCTCTTTTATATAGTTTCCCATATTTTCATGGCTTTCATTTATTAATAAATGTCTATCAAAAATATTATTTAATTTTAATAATGCTTTGGTATTTTCAATTGCTTCACTTTGAATATCAAAACCATAAACAAACCCTTTAGTACAAATATCATTCAATAAATATAAAATATCATTTCCATTTCCAACTGTAGCATCAATACAAATGCTATCATCTTTTAATTTTTTAATAAATAAATCCAAAATATTTTTAACATGGTTTATTTTCCCCATTTATTCACCTCTACAACCCATATTGTCAAAAAAAGAAGAAATATGAATTTGAATGGTTCCATTATTATAAGAATAGACTTCTTTCTTTAAAGGAATTAATTCTTCAGTTTTAAACCATATAATATTTTTAAGCAATAAAGCATTTAGCAATGCTCTAAATAAACCATCTAATTCATCAAATTCAAGTTTGTCAATAGAGTATTCTTTTAATGAATAACAAGTATTACTTTCTTTTTTGGCACTTATAAAACCCTTATTTTTATTATTATCATAATAAATTGATTCTATTTTAGTACTACTATCTATAGTTTCTATTTTTACCATTAGAAGCAACCTCTCTTAATAAAGATTCTTTTTCATCTATAGTTAAATATCTCCAGTTTCCCTGTTTTAATTTTCTATCACTAACAAATCCGATAGCTATTCTCTCTAACTCTAAAACATCATGTCCAAGAATCGAGCACATTTTTCTAATTTGTCTATTTCTTCCCTCAAACAATGTTATCTCAACAACCGTAGAATGCAATAATTCTCTCGTTTTTTTAATCAAGGTCGGTTTAGTTTTATATCCATCTAAGACCACACCATCTTTAAAATTTTTATAAAATTCATCATCTGGGTGCCCTTTTATCTTTACCTTATATTTTTTAGATATATGGTATTTAGGATGAGTCATTTGATTTGTAAAATCACCATCATTTGTTAATATAAGTAGTCCAGATGATTCTTTGTCTAATCTTCCTACAGGGTATACTCTTTCTTTTATATCTACTAAATCTATTACTGTTTGCCTATCATGAGTATCCTTTGCTGTAGATACAACCCCAACAGGTTTATTAATTAAAATATATATTTTATTTTCTTCTACTTTACAAAGAATATCATCAACATATATTACATCTTTATCTAAATCTACTTTTATTCCTAATTGAGTTACTACTTCTCCATTTAATTTTACTCTTCCTTCAGCAATTCTACGTTCTGCTTCTCTTCTAGAACATATTCCTGAAAATGCTATTAATTTTTGTATTCTCATTCTGAAACCTCTCTTATTTTAAAAGAATAATAATCAGGTAAGTTACTAATCTTTTCAATATTTGAAAACTTTAAAAACTCTTCTGTAGTTCCATATAAATAAGGTTTACCTGGCACATTTTTTCTTCCTACAGTCTTAATAAATTTAAGATCCAATAATCTTTGAATAATTGAATCACTTCGAACACCGCGAATCGATTCAATTTCGGCCTTAGTAATTGGTTGTCTATATGCTACAATAGCAATTAATTCTAAAGCGGATTGACTTAAATTTATTTCTTTATGTTCTAAATTCATTGATCCAAGAACATCCGATACTTCAGATTTTGTAACTAATTGAACACTTTTATCCATAAATATAAGTCTAATTCCCCTAGTTGGCAAATTATATTCATTTTGCATTTCTTTTAATATAGATTTCAAAGTCTTTATATCTAATTTTAATAACTTTGACAATTCAGAAATTGTAATTGATTCTCCCCATGCAAATAAAAACGCCTCGATAGTTCCTTTTAAATTTTCTATATGCATCACATCCTCCTATACTGCTTCAATAAATATATCTTCTTCTGATTGCCCTTGTACTAATCTAATAATATGAATTTTGCTTAATTCCAAAATTGCTAAGAAAAAATTTATTACTTCTTCTTTATATATATATTGTTTTATTACGTCATTAAAAACGAAAGATTTTGACACCTCAAGTCTTTCAGTTATTTTAATCATACACTCATTTATTGTAATTATTTCTCTATTTATTTTATGAGTGTAAGGTTGTTTTAATTTTTCCTGTTTATTCATTAATTGAATAAAAACTTTATTTAATATATTTACATCTATATCATTTATATGAAGTTCAATTTCTTTTTTAAAAAAATCTTCTGAACGCTTTCTTTCAAAAATATTATTATAACTTTCTTTACAATTTTCAAAATAAGAACTTAAATTCTTAAAAAGAATATACTGTTCCATCTGTGAATGAAGTTCATCTTTTAAATTTTCAAGTTCCTCTAAATCTTCTTTAGATTTCCTTGGTAGTAACATTAATGACTTCATATGCATAAGTTTAGATGCCATCACTAAAAAAGATGATATATTATCCATCTTTCCCGAAACATTCTTTTTGATATAGTCAATAAATTGATCTGCAATTTTTGCAATTTCAATGCTATCTACACTAATCTCATTTTTTTCAATTAAAAAATATAATAAATCTAGTGGACCACTATAAATATCTAATTCAACTTTATACATATTCACCATCCTAAAAACTTAACCCCCTTTATAATAACAAAGGTATCAATAAAATCAAGTATTCTTCGATAAAAAATAAACAAATAGATGATTATTTTAAATTTACGCAATATTTAGAACATAATAATAATTATTTACTAAAAAAATAAGACGAATATTTTTTCAAATAAACGCCTAATTTAAAAGCTAATTTATAATTTTATGAATGATTTTCTTTTTAAAAGATTCAATATTTTCATCTATTTTCAAAGCTTCATCTATAATATTCTTTGCCTCTTCATAAGAATTTTCATCATTATAATAAATATCTAATATTATATCTCCTTTATTCACTCTATTACCTAACTTTTTATGAAAATAGAATCCGGAACCATAATCTATACTATCTTCTTTTTTTCTTCTACCTGCACCTAATGAAACCGCAGCCATACCTATTTTTTCAGTATCTATATATTTTATAACGCCTCTTTTAGATGCAATATATGTTTTTTTATGTTTAGCAATAGGTAATTTATCTAAATCATTAATAGTTTCAATATCTCCACCTTGAGCTGCAATAAATTCCTTGAATTTTTCTAATGCTATTCCAGTATCAATTAATTTTTGCAACTTCTCCTCAATTTCTTTAATATCTTTATCTGGTTCATATTTACTAATAATTGTTTTTGTAAGTGTTAAGCATAATTCATTAAAATCTAAAGGTCCATTTCCTCTAAGCGTTTCAACTGCTTCTTTAACCTCTAGTGAATTGCCCACTGCATTACCTAAAGGATCATCCATATTAGTTAAAACTGCAACAGTTTTTCTATTAAATGAATTACCTAAATCAACCATTGTCTTAGCTAACTTTTCTGCATCAGCTATAGTTTTCATAAATGCACCACTACCAACTTTTACATCCAATATAATTCCATCTGAATGACACGCCAATTTTTTACTCATAATGCTAGATGCAATTAATTCTATATTATCAACCGTTGCAGTTACATCTCGTAATGCATATAATTTTTTATCTGCTGGAACTAAATTTTTTGTCTGCCCAATAATAGATAAACCTACTTCATTCACTTGATTAATAAAATCATCATTTGAAATATTTATTTTAAAGCCCGGAATTGACTCTAATTTATCTAACGTTCCTCCAGTAAAGCCAAGTCCTCTTCCTGACATTTTAGCTACAGCAAAACCATAGCTAGCTAAAAGTGAAGAAACAACAAAAGATGTTTTATCTCCAACACCACCTGTACTATGTTTATCAATTACAATTTTCTTGATTTCAGGAATTTCAATTTTTTCTCCACTCTCAATCATTGCCTTTGTCATATAGACCAATTCTTCATGATTAATTCCATTTATAAACATTGCCATTATAAGAGCTGATGCTTGATAATCTGGAATTTCTTCTTTTGAATATTTATCAATAAAAAACTCAATTTCTTCCTTAGAAAGCACCTCATTACATCTTTTTTTATAAATGATATTATACATATTCATATATAGCACTACCTTTCTGATAGTATTTTATCAGCCACCATTGCAATAAACTCACCATTAGAAGGTTTCCCTTTCTGATTATGAATAGCGTAACCAAAAAAATCTTTTATAGAATTTTCATCCTGTTTTTCCCAAGCTAATTCTATAGCATGTCTTATTGATCTTTCAACTCTACTTGATGTCGTTTTATATATTTCAGCAATATTAGGATATAATGAAATCGTTATAGCTCCTAATAATGTTTCATCATCTATTACCATAGCAATTGCTTTTCTTAGATATTGATATCCCTTAACATGTGTTGGTATTCCAACATAATGAAGCACTTCAGAAATTTTCTTTTCATAGTCTTCTGATTTTGAAACAAAATTCATACTGTTTTGAAATGTAATTGGATCAACAACTTGACGTATTCTATCCATAAAAATATTAAAATCAAATGGTTTTACCACATAATACTCGGCACCCATATTTAAAGCACTTTGAGTAATATTATCCTGTCCAACTGCTGATAATATTATTACTTTAGGTTTTTTTGTTAATTTTTTCGAATATTTTATCCTATCTAGTACACCAAATCCGTCCAATCTAGGCATTACCATATCTAAAACTACAACGTCTGGCAAATGCTTTTCTATTTTCTCTATTGCCTCAATTCCATCTAAAGCTACATATACATCATTTACATCATCTTGAATAGAAAAAAATTCTTTTAGTAAAATTGAGAAATCTTCATTATCATCTGCTATTAATATATTAATTGGTTTCACACTAATCCCCTCCATTTTGATTTTTAATTTGTTCAGCAAATGATAATATTTCATTTGCACTCTCTTTAATTAAAGCTGTAATTTCTTTACCTGCTATTAATCTAGATATTTCTTCTACTCTTTCATTTCTTGATAAGTATCTTATTTGCGGAACTTCTCTATCTTCAAAGTCAACTTTATCAATATGTATATGTACTTTTGAAAAAGCAGCTATTTGTGGAGAATGAGTAATACAAATAACTTGATTTTTTTTACTCATAAAAAACAATTTTTCAGCTATTATTTGAGATGTTCTTCCACTAATACCGGTATCTATTTCATCAAATATTAAAGTAGAAACTGAATCAACTTTTGCAATTACAGATTTTATCGCAAAAAACATTCTAGATAGTTCTCCACCTGATAAAACGCTATCTAATTTTTCAAAATTACCATTTTTAGTAGTTTTTATTAAAAAAGAAACTATATCTATACCATTACTAGTTAACTGATTTTTTTCAATCCTAATTTTTAATTCTGCATTATGCATATTTAATTTTATAATAGTATCAGTTATTTCCTTTTCCAAAAAAGAAGCTATTTTTAATCTTTCATTTCTTAATGTTGAAGCTTTACTATATATTTCTACTTTATTAGTTTCAATTTTACTATTTAAATTATTATAATCATCTAATTGATTATTATAATTTTTTTTGGCATCTAATAAGGATTTATAATATATAGCCAGTTCCTTTAAATCTTGTTTCTTATATTTTCTTTTTAATTCTGAAATTTCAGATAATGCTTCATTTATTTCATTAAACCTTGACTCATCAAAAGCTAAACCTTCTAGATATATATTTATACCACGAGAAATATCAATTAAACGTTCATGTATATCAATAAGATTTTCTCTCGTATCATCAATAAATTCTTCACAAATATTAAGTTTATTAAATGATGAAATACAATTTTCTATTATTGAGGATACTGAAAGGGCATTTTCATTATCAATCGATAATAAATGATTTGCATATAAAAGCGTTTTTTGTATATTATCAACATTACTAAGTATTGTTAATTCTGCATCTAAATCTTCTTCATCAATTTTCTTTATAAAAAAATTTGATAATTCTTCAATTTGATAATAAAGTAAAGAATTATTTTTTTCATAATAATCAATCTTACTTTTTAAATTCTTAGAATAATCAATGTCTTTAAGTAGTTGATTATATTCTTCTTTAATTTCTTTTTTTAAATCAAATAACTTTTCTGATCCAAAAGCATCAATAATTTGAATCTGTTTATTTGAATCAAATAAACTTAAATTTTCGTTTTGACTATGTACACTAATTAATATTTTTGACACTTTTAAAAGTACTGTTTTTGAACATATTTCACCATTTATTTTTATTAACTGTGAACCATTTTTACTAATTTGTCTTTTAATAAAAACCGAATTGTCTTCAAGTTCAAAACCTAAATTATTAATTAATTTTTTTTGTGCTTTATTATCAACAAGTATTACGCCACTTACAACAGTCTTATCTTTACCTTTTCTAATAAATGATCTTTCTCCTCTTCCACCCATAAGAAAAGAAATTGAACTTAAAATTATTGATTTACCTGCTCCAGTTTCTCCAGTAATAATATTTAGTCCATTATCAAACTCCACTTCTAATTCTTCAATCAATTTAAAATCCTTAATATTTAAATAATGAAGCATATTATCACTCCTCAATTATTTGCAAGAAAGTATTTTTAATGCTCTCTATTTTATCTGCATCTGATATTGCAACAAAAACAGTATCATTTCCAGCAATTGTACCAACAATAGTTTCTATTTCTAACGAATCAATTGCAGCCGCAGATATTTGAGCTGCACCTGGTAAAGTTTTAATTACTATTAAATGACCCGCAGTTGATATAGCTAATATTGAGCTATTAAATATTTTTTTTAATCTTTCCTTCATATTATCTTGTTTCATTGAAATTGATTTATAAATATACCTTCCACCGCTACTTAATACCTTAACAAGTCCTAATTCTTTAATATCTCTTGAAACTGTTGCTTGGGTTATATCAATTCCAACTGCTTTTAACCGATCTGTTAATTCTTCCTGTGTTTCAATCTCTTCAATTTCAATCATTTTTAAAATTTTACTTTGACGTGCATACTTTTTCAACAAATTGTTCCTCCTACAACCCCTCATGTGCTAAAGATACTAATTCATCAACATTTATCTTTGTTTCATCAATTTTATTTTTTGTTAAATAAATCAAATATTCAATATTTCCTTTAGCTCCTTTTACAGGCGAATAAGTTAATCCCTTTGTATATAACTCCATTTCTGTTACTGCTTTAATAATCATATTTATTACGTCTATATGAACTTTAGGATCCTTTATTATACCTTTTTTGCCAACTTTATCTTTCCCTGCTTCAAATTGAGGTTTAATTAGTGCAACTATTTCCAAATTATCAGAAGATAACCTAAGTAATGCTGGTATTATAAGCTTTAAAGAAATAAAAGACACATCAATTGATGCAAATTGAGGAAATAAAAAATCGCTAATCATATCTTTTTCTATATATCTAAAATTGGTTTTTTCATATACTGAAACTCTATTATCTGATCTTAATTTCCAATCTAATTGTCCATAACCAACATCAAAAGCATATACATGTTTAGCTCCATGTTGCAACATACAATCAGTAAATCCTCCTGTAGAAGAACCAATATCGAAACATACTTTATTTTCTAATTGAACATCAAACACATCAACTGCTCTTTGAAGTTTCAATCCACCTCTACTAACAAATGGCATCTTACTTTGAAAATTAGTAATAGTTGAAAGACTATCCACCTTAGTTCCTGCTTTAATAATTATCTCATTTTCAACCTTAATTTTTCCAGCCATGATAAGTCTTTTTGCCATTTCTCTACTAGTACATATCCCTTTTTGAACTAATAAAACATCTAATCTTTCTTTATGCATTGTATTCTCCATCTATCTTATTTAATACTTCCTTTTCTATATCATCAACTGTATAAAATAACTCTTTAAGTAAATTATCCACATCCCCATGTGGGATAAACTCATCTTTATATCCATAATTTAGAAATTCAATATTTGCTTTACATTCTGCTTTTATCATTTGACCTACTCCACCTTGATAACATCCAGCTTCCAATGTTATACATACTTTATGTCTTTCTATTATTTTGCATAAAGCCTCAATATCAAGTGGCTTAACAAATCTTAAATTAATATGTGTAGTAGTTAATCCCTTATTGCTAAATTTATTAACTAATTGTTCCGCTTCTTTATTTTTATTACCTAACGCAATTATACATATATCTTTCCCAGATTCAATAATTTCAAATTTTCCCAAACTAATATCTTGAATTTTTTTATCCTCCATTGGACATTGTCCACGTGGATATCTAATTGCCACAGGCGATGATAAATCAATTGCAAATTTAAGCATTTTTTTAAACTCATTTTTATTTTTAGGGCTCATAATAGTCATATTTGGAATATGTCTTAAAAAAGCTATATCAAATACACCGTGATGCGTTTCTCCATCCGCACCAACTAATCCGGCTCTATCAATCGCAAATATAACTGGTAATTTTTGCAAGCAAACATCATGCACTATTTGATCATAACCACGTTGTAAAAACGTAGAATAGACTGCAAAAATTGGTCTCATACCTGCGCTAGCTAGCCCAGCTGCAAATGTAACCCCATGTTGTTCAGCGATTCCCACGTCAAATAACCTATTTGGAAATTTTTTTGCAAATTCATCTAATCCAGTACCCTGTAACATCGCTGCCGTAATTGTAACTATTCTTTTATCTTTTTCACCCAATTCAACTAAAGTTTCTCCTAGAACTGATGAATAATCATCTTTTTTCTTAATTTCTATTCCCTTTTCTAAATCAAATTTACCTACCCCATGATATATTTCTGGTTTTTTTTCGGCATATTTATACCCTTTACCTTTTTTGGTTACAACATGTATAACTAC
>Ga0193964_1001516_pt1 | contig 10046 bp, 4 predicted proteins | sample FB_7_MG_FD_140323 | JGI IMG/M metagenome (GOLD analysis project Ga0193964, IMG submission 140323) | Microbial mat bacterial communities from the Broadkill River, Lewes, Delaware, United States - FB_7_MG | ecosystem: Environmental > Aquatic > Freshwater > River > Microbial mats | place: USA...
GCAGGATTTATCACTCGGTTTAGCCTGAACAGGCTGGACTATTCAGTGGGTAACGGTAAATTTTTAGAAATGGGGGTGGTTGGCAAAGAGGTTGATGTCGAGATTGCCATGGAAGCTCTTACAGACAAATAAATTATTTCGACGGGACTTTTCTGTAATCTTGGTTCAGGAAAAGTCCCGTATTTTTAAATGTAGTGCGATGTGCTTATGGCATTTCGGGGAGTATTCATCTCAGGGTTGCGGGAATGTCAATGGGCGTGAGAAATTGAACCATTTATGGTCATCAAAAATGAACCACTCCGATTCATTTTATAAATCTTCTTCAAATACTTCATGGAACCCTTTTTTTTGTAAATGACAAGACCTGTGCCAGCATATCCAGGGTGGCCGGTTTGAAATCGTCCAGCAGGCGGAGGGTCTCTTGCTCATTCTGCCTGTCGCCGGCCTGCTCCATTTCAAAGGCCATGTCTGCCAATTTATCCGCACCCATGCTTTTGGCTGCGCTTTTAATGGAATGGGCCATGCGGGACGTCTCCTTATGGTTCTTTTGTTTCACAGTACGTTCCAGTTCTTCCAGGTATACCGGCAGATGGGTGAGAATGGATTGGCAGGTAATCAAGAGCAGTTCATCATCATGATCTGCCAGGGAAAGGGCGCGGTCAGGATCGAAATATTCCGATTCCGGCAGCCCTTGGAATTCATGATCTGCTCCGGGGGAGAGCAGTCGTGAAATGGTTTGGATCAACCTGCCGGTTTGAACCGGCTTTGTGATGTACTCGTCCATTCCCGCAGCCAGGAACCGTTCCTTATCCCCTTTCAAGGCATGGGCGGTCAGGGCGGCAATGGGGATGGATGATTTTTGCGGGTCATCCATTTTTCTGATTTCCCGTGTGGCTTCAAGGCCGTCCATGACCGGCATTTCAATGTCCATGAGAACCAGGTCGTATTGATTCTCCCGGATCGCCTGTACGGCTTTCTGTCCGTTTGACACCATGGTGACCCGTATCCCCTGTTTTTCAAGAACCGGCCGGATCAAATCCTGATTGATTTGAAAGTCCTCTGCCACCAGGATTCGGCGGGATTTAAGATGAATTACATCTTTTGGGGCTATGGCAGACGCGTCGTGCCTTTGCAGGGACTGGAATGGCACAGACACGGGAATGTCCGCCTGCCTGGCTGGTTCCAGACAGATTGAAAAATAAAAGATACTTCCACAAGGTTTTCCACGCGCCACCCATATGGTTCCCCCCATCAGGTTCACCAGCTTTTTGCAGATGGCAAGCCCAAGCCCGGTGCCGCCATAGGTTCGGGACAAAGAACTCTCCAGTTGGATGAATTCCTGGAAAATAGTGTCTGCCCGGTTTTCCGGAATCCCGATGCCCGTGTCCCGGACGGAAAAACGGATGGGAACGCATTCCTTGGTTCTTTTGTCCTCATCGTCGGGTGTCGGTTCCGCCGTAATGACGACAGATCCATCCTGGGTGAATTTCACAGCGTTGCCCACCAGGTTGGCCAGGATCTGACGCAGCCGTGCCGGATCTCCCTTGAGGCCTTTGGGCAGCCCTTTGACCCTATGGGACAAATGGATGCCTTTCCGGATCGCAGCATTTGAAAACATATCCACCACCTCTGTAATGAGCCGGTCCGGATCAAAGGGCAGGTGCTCGATTTCCACTTTTTTGGCTTCAATGGCGGAGATATCCAGGATGTCGTCAATGAGCGATAAAAGGTGTTTCGACGAGTGGTGAACAACCTTGAGATATTTGCGCTGTTCCCGGTTCAACGCCGTGGACAGGGCCAGATCGGTCATTCCCATAATGGCATTTACAGGCGTCCGGATTTCATGGCTCATGGTGGCCAGAAAACGGCTTTTGGCCTGGCTGGCTTCCCTTGCCAGTTCCGATGCTTGCTTTACAGCAGCGTCGGCTTTTTTCCGTTCTGTGATATCCTCGCCGGAACCCAGAATATAGAGCAGTTCGCCTTCAGCATCTAATACGGCTCGGGCGCTTAACGAGGTCCAGATCACGGATCCGTCCTTTTTAAAACACTGGACTTCAAATCCCGAGACCGCCCGCTTCTCTTTGACCATCCGTATAAATTTCCGGCGCTGTTCCGGATACAGGTAAAGGGACTCAATATCCGTAACCTGTTCCACCATCTGCCCAGGGGAATCAAATCCAAAAATCCGGGCCATGGCCGGATTGGCGCTCAGCAGTCGGTTGTCCGGCGTGGACTGGAAAATGCCTTCAACGGCATACTGGAAAATATCCCTGTACCGGGCTTGGGATTTTTCTAGTTCTTTCTGGATCTCGTTGCGTTCCAGGGACTCTTCTTCCAACAGTGCCAGGGTATGGGCCTGCTCGATGTTTCTGTTGTAGAGTTCCCGGGTCCTTTCCCGGACGCGCTGCTCCAGGGCCCGGGTCTGTTCTTTTTCCCGGATGCTGGATTTTTCCAGTTCCCCGACCATGGTATTAAACATCCAGATCAACCGGCCCATCTCATCCCTGCGGCCCGGTTCAAGGCGGACGGATAGATCCCCGTCCCTGACCCGTCCCGCTCCCTGGATCAGCCGGTTCATGGGGATGATGACCTGTTTGCTTAAAAAAATAACAATACACACCACACAGATCAGCAAAAAGATGAAGATTATTTCCCGGAATCGTAGATTCATGTTGTCCACCGCCGCTTCAATGGCTTCCCGGGTCTGCCTGACCGAGGACAAAATAAAGGATTCCGGTGCGACAATGCACAGATGCCATCCGGTGGAGGGAATGACCCGTGATGACAGCAGCATCGGACCATGGTCAAGTGCCAGGCGGTGAATGGTTTGTTTCTCCGACGCAATGGCTCCGGCAATGTTCCTGACCGACTCGTATTGAGAATTCAGAAGGGTTTGCCCGAGCAGGTCTCCGTATCCGACATCCGCCGGCCGGGGGGGCAGGCCGAAAACAGCTGACTGCTCTCGGGGAAAGGCAATAATGCGGCCCTGGCGGTCTATAATAAATGAAAACACGCCCGTGCTCGGATCATGTCCCAGCGAATGGTTGCCCAGAATATCCTCGATCATCCGGTCCAGGGTGATGTCAATACCCGCCACCCCCAGAAAATCGCCGTATTCTCCGTAAATGGGGGTGACGGCAGAGGTCATGAGCCCTTTTCCGGCCTCATCCTGGTAGACCGGGGTCCAAATGGTCTCCAGACCGGGGTTGTTTTCCGGGCGGGCCATCCGGTACCAGATGCTGTCTTTGATTTCGTATTTCTGGATGGGTTTGAGTTTTTCCACCATGTGTGTGTTGGGATAATACAGGGTGAAACTGGTTTCCGTGACCACATAAACGGCTTCGGATTCCAAGGTCCGTTCTTTGACCGTTGACAGCAAAGGCCAGATGGCGGACATCAGGGAAATGTCGTGTTTGATTTCTGGTGAAACCCGGGTGTCTCCCCAGTACAGCACGGTAAAAGGGTCAGAGGCTGGATTTGAAAAAAAACGGTTGCCTGAAAAAAAAGACAAATCCGGTTGAAAACCGCTGTTTGAAGGCCGGTCTTTTGTTTCATCGGCGGTTAAAAATGGCGTCTGGTCCAGGAGAAGGGCGGCCTGGCGGGCAATTATGGCCGAGGACAGGCTGATTTTATTGAAACTGTTTTCATAGCGTCTGGCCTGTTCCTCCATAATTCGGGAAAGGAACAGGGTTGTTTTTTTCCGGATGTGTTTTTCATTGATCCCGACACTGTATTCCCCAAATTCGACCATCAGTTCGGTTGCCAGATAGGCCAGAGATCCCATGGAGAGCATCAAAACACAGAGAATCAGCACAATCAGTTTAAAACCGATCCTGGAAAACAGGGCGCGGTATCCGGCGACTAACCGTGGTAGACGCTTGTTTTTAGCATTTGTCATTTTTTTGAGACACTACTTAGGCTTTTGGGGTTTGGCTCTGGCCGTAGCCAGGGCTGTATGCGGATTTTGGGGCCAGTAATGCTTGGGATAGCGTCCCATGAGATCCTTTTTCACCTCCTGGTAGGTATGGGCCCAGAAATGACCCAGGTCGGTTGTGATTTGAACCGGTCGGGATGCAGGCGAAAGCAGGTGAAGGGTCAAGGGCGACTGACCTGCGGCAATCACAGGGGTGGCGGCCATGCCGAATATTTCCTGGATTCTGACCCCAAGCACCGGAGAATCCAATGCCCCGTTTTTGTCCGCATACCGGATGGGGATGGTCGATCCGGACGGCACCCGGATATGGGTGGGGGCGTGCCGGTCTACCATTTTTAACTGCTCCCAGGTAAAAAGCGCTTTTATGGCCGCATCCAGGTCCACGCGCTTTAGTCCGGCAGCAGAGGTTACCCCGGAAAGAAAGGGGCCAAGCCAGTCTGTTAAAGTATCTGTCAGCGTCTTATCCCTCACATCGGACAACCGGGCAAAATCTGGTTTGGCCTTGGCAAACGTTTTTAGAAAAATCACCCTGTGCCTGAAATTCATGGTTTTTTTCTGCCAGTCAAGTGTCTGAAGACCGTTTTGCCTGATCCCCCGGATCACGGCGGATTTCACCGCTTCCGGGTCCGGTGCGGGTAACGGCTTTTGGCTGACGACAATTCGGCCGAACAGGATTTGCCTGATCGCCTTTACGGAGGCGGTCCCTTGGTCCCAGTCCACGACGTCCTGGGTTTCCAGGTCCGTTGAAAAATCATTTTCAAAATCCACCCGGTCCAGGGCCGCAGCCAGAAAAATACGCGCATTCTTTGCCTGGCCGTCCACGTCAATGGCCACGATAAAGTCACGGGTAGACAAGGTGTTTTCCGTGTCGAAAAACACCCCGCTGCCTTTGGCCGTTAGAAATGATAAAGACCCGGCACTGCGCCTTACGGCCACCCGGTCTGGAAAAGCTTGGGCCAGAAGCCTTCCGGCCGCATTCACATCCATGGCCCGGCCTTGAATATTAAACAGGCCGGCAAGACGCCGGGCCTGGGCCAGGATGGACAATGCCCGTTCCCGGTGGGGGAAAGTTTTTTTCTGCGATTTGGATTTCGATAGTTTGGCCAGCATCTCCAGGCGCAGTACGATATCGGGGTCCCTGCGTCCATATTCAAAGGAAACGATATCCTTTTCCTCAACCAATGCACACAGACAGCACCCTAAAAAGCCGTAGCCCATCTCTTTGGCCCGAAGAATCATATGGGCCAACCGGGGATGGATGCCCGCAACCAGCATCTCCCGGCCATGGGCAGTGATTGCGCCCCCATGGTCCAGGGCGCCCAGGGAGGCAAGCAGATCTTTTGCCGCTGCAACCGCCGGTGCGGCCGGGATGTCCAGCCACTTGAGTTCGGACGGATCACGCACCCCCCACAGGGCAAGCTCAAGGACCAGGTGGGCCAGATCCGCATTGAGGATTTCCGGACGGTTGAACGGCACAAGGCCCTGGTGCACATATTGGGGCCACAATCGGTAGCAGATGCCCGGAGCGGTGCGGCCGGCCCGGCCCCGGCGTTGGTCTGCCGATGCTTTGGACACAGGCCGGGTTTCCAGCCGGGTCATGCCCCGGCCCGGTGAGAATTCAGGCTGATTGACCAGGCCTGCATCCACCACCACCCGGACACCCTGGATGGTCAGGGAGGTCTCTGCAATGGGGGTGGCCAGAACGATTTTCCTGTTTCCTGATGCTGCGGGCTCAATGGCCGCTTTCTGTTCCTTGAACGACAGACTGCCGAACAAAGGGATCACTTTTACAGCCGGGTCCTGTGCGAATTTTTCATTCAGTTTCCCGGCAAGACGCCGGATGGCTCCGGCACCGGGCAGAAAGACCAGAATATCTCCATCATGGCAGGCCACGGCCTTGGCCACGGTATTCAGACAGGTGGGCAGAATTCTGGTCCACCCGGACCTGGAACCGGATGCGCCCTCTTGATGATGCGGGTCCACATAGACGGTTTCCACAGGCCAGGTTTTGCCCTGGGATGAAATGACCGGGGCATTCCCCAAAAGATCGGACAACGCCTGGGTATCCATGGTGGCGGACATGACGGCAATGCGCAGGTCTTCGGCAAAACCTTCAGCCGCATCAAGGCATAGGGCCAGGGCCAGATCCCCATGGATATGGCGTTCATGGAATTCATCAAAAATAACAAGCCCCACGCCTTCCAGCCCCGGATCAGACTGGAGTCTGCGGGTGAGAATCCCCTCGGTGACAATCTGCACCTGGGTCTTTGGGCCAATGCATCTTTCCATGCGGACCTGGTATCCAATGCGCTGACCCACAGCTTCCCCGAGTAGAGACGCCATATGGGCGGCACAGGCCCGGGCAGCCAGCCGCCGGGGCTCCAGCATGATGATGTTTTTATTTTTCAACCAGGGCCGGTTCATCAAACTCAAAGGCACAAGGGTGGTCTTTCCTGCGCCCGGCGGAGCTGCAAGCAAGGCAAGCCTTTTCTCTTTCAGGGCTTTGTCCATCTGCCCCAGCACCGACACCACAGGAAGGTCTGAAATGCCGGGGCGATTCTTTACCTTGCAGGGCAGTAAGGAAAACCCGTTTTCCAAATGGCGGGTCATAGCAAAATGTTTCTCCGTGATTGATTGCAGCCGATTCATTTATTTTTAAGCAGGCGCTTAATCGGCCAAGGGGTCTTCACCAGTCTCCCAGCCGGCTAAATATTTTTTAAATTGTAAATGTGGCATGTTTACCTCCTTTTATGAATTAGTGATATTTAATGATATATGTATATGCACGCAAGTAAATTAAAAAATTGTTTAAGGAAAGAAAGGATCTTGAAACTCTGATTTGCAACCATCCTTCTTTAAAAAGATACGATGTTTTGAAATTTTTTTCGTGAAGTCGCATGTACAAAAAAGAACAGGAGTCGTCTATGAATCGTGAAGAAATGATCAAAAAATTAATAGAAAATGACGGTTATTGGGATTTTGTTGTCATCGGCGGAGGGGCAACCGGCTTGGGTGTGGGACTGGATGCCGCATCAAGGGGCTATAAAACCCTTCTGCTGGAACAGCATGATTTTTCCAAAGGAACATCCAGCCGGTCGACAAAATTGGTTCACGGCGGAGTAAGGTATTTGCGCCAGGGCAATATTTCCCTGGTCCTTGAGGCTCTCCATGAGCGTGGCCTCCTCATTCGCAATGCCCCGCATCTGGTCAGTCATCAGGCATTTATCGTACCCAACTATGAGTGGTGGGACGGCCCTTTTTACGGTGCCGGTATGAAAGTATACGATCTATTGGCCGGCAGACTGGGGCTGGGACCTTCCAAACACCTTTCCAAAGAAGAAACATTGAAGCGGATTCCCACCCTGGAGCCCAAGGGGCTGCGAGGGGGCGTGGTCTATTTTGACGGTCAATTTGACGATTCCCGCCTGGCTGTCAACCTGGCCCAGACCATGGTTGAACATGGGGGGATACCTGTCAATCATGTGAAAGTGACCGGATTTACCCGGGCCGGTGAAATGATTGACGGGGTAACCGCAAAGAATATGGAAACCGGTGATGCGTATGAAATTCACAGCCGGGTGGTGGTCAACGCCACCGGTGTTTTCACCGACGGGATCCTTAAAATGGAAAATCCCGACGCCGAACCCATCATCACTCCTAGTCAAGGAGTTCATCTGGTCCTAAATAAGGAATTTCTTCCTGGAGATTCGGCCATCATGGTGCCTCAGACTGCTGACGGAAGGGTTTTGTTTGCCGTACCATGGCACGACAAGGTCGTTGTGGGCACCACGGATACACAAGTACCGGATGTGAGCCTGGAACCCCGGGCATTGGAGGAGGAAATCAAGTTCATCCTTGATCATGCAGCCGCCTATTTAACCAAAGATCCCACCAGGGATGATGTTCAAAGCGTTTTTGCCGGACTTCGCCCCCTGGTTAAAGCCGGAGAAGGAAAGAGTACGGCAGCCATCTCCCGGGACCACTACCTGGTCGTTTCGGAATCGGGGCTTGTGACCATCACCGGCGGCAAATGGACCACCTATCGCAAAATGGCCGAGGATACCGTCAACCAGGCATCCCTGGTGGCCGGATTGAGAGATCAGCCCTGTCTCACCAAAGATCTTAGAATCCATGGATGGTTGAAGCATTTCGATAAAACCGATCCTTTAAGTTACTATGGGTCCGATGCCGTTTATATCAAAAAAATCGTCAATGCTGATCCGGCCATGGGCGAAAAACTCCATGAAAAGCTTCCTTACATTAAAGCGGAAGTGATCTGGGCGGTCAGGGAAGAGATGGCCAGAACCGTGGAGGATTTTTTAGCCCGCCGGAGTCGTGCCCTGTTACTGGATGCCCGGGCCAGTATGGATGCGGCCCCGGAAGTGGCCCGGATCATGGCTGAGGAACTGGGCTATGATCGCAAATGGCAGACGGACCAGGAGGATGCCTATGTCGGTTTGGCCAAAGAGTATCTGCTTGCATAAAATTCGATATCTATAAAGCCTGTTTAATAATCAGAGATTTTCAGGAGGTTCCCATGTCCAAAATCATCATGGCCCTGGATCAGGGTACAACAAGTTCTCGTACCATCCTTTATAATGAAAAGAGTGAAACCATTGCTGTTGCAAGTGAAGCGTTCTCTTGTCAGTACCCAAAAGGCGGTTGGGTGGAGCAGGAAGCTGAAGACATATGGAGATCCCAAAAAAATACAATGGATGCCGTCCTTAAAAAAGCAAAGCTCAACCTGGGTGATGTGGCTGCCATCGGTATTGCCAACCAGAGGGAAACCATCATTGCCTGGAACAAAGAAACAGGCAAGCCGGTGGGCAAGGCCATTGTCTGGCAATGCCGTCGGACCGCGGATTACTGCGACTGTTTAAAGGCGGAAGGATTTGATAAAGTCATCAAAGAAAAAACCGGCCTGGTGACCGACGCCTATTTCAGCGGGTCCAAAATCCGCTGGATTTTGAGAAACAACATAGAAGCCCGGGAACTGGCCAATAAGGGCAAACTGAAGGTGGGAACCGTGGATGCCTGGCTGATCTGGAAGTTGACGGCAGGAGCCGTCCATGCAACAGATGTAAGCAATGCGAGCCGGACCATGATTTTCAATATTCATGATCTCAAGTACGATCCGGTCCTGATGGAAAAATTGGACATTCCCGAAGAGATTCTTCCCAAGGTCAACCCTTCCAGCGGCATATTCGGCAAAACCGACAAAAAACTGTTCGGCCATGAAATACCGATTGCCGGTGTGGCAGGGGACCAGCAGGCCGCTCTATTCGGACAGGCCGCTTATGAAAAGGGAATGACAAAGATCACTTACGGAACCGGTTGCTTTATGATGATGAATACCGGAGCCGAAGCCATTGCATCTCCCTCGTGGTTGCTCACAACCATCGGTTGGCAGATCGGCGATAAGGTCACTTATGCGTTGGAAGGTTCGGTATTTATTGCCGGTGCACTGATGCAGTGGATGCGGGATGACCTGGACTTTTTCACTGATGTGGCCCAAATCGAAGAGATGGCCACTGCCATACCCTCATCCGAAGGGCTTTATATTGTGCCCGCCTTTGTCGGCCTGGGCGCTCCCTATTGGGATCCCTATGCCAGGGGGGCCATGCTGGGCATTACCCGGGGAACAACGAAAAATCATATTGTCCGGGCCGGGATTCAATCCCTTGCCTACCAGGCCAACGACTTGATCGGTGCTATGGTTAAAGATTCGGGCATTAAATTACAAACCGTTAAAGTGGACGGCGGGGCCAGTGCGAACAATTATTTATGCCAGTTCCAGGCGGACATCCTGGGCGTCTCTTTGAGCCGTCCCAAGAATGTGGAAACCACTGCCATGGGGGCGGCGTACCTTGCCGGTCTTGCCCTAGGTGTATGGACGGACATGGACCAGATTAAATCCTTCTGGCAGGAAGATCGTTGCTTTCATCTGAACCAAAGCCAGGAAAAGGTGGATGAATGCCTGCGAGGCTGGAAAAAAGCTGTGGACCGGGCAAAGTCATGGGCCTTAAGGAATGGGTCCTAAATAATTTGCCCATTTTGCTCTATCCGGGAGCGCGGGCGTCCCGCCCGCAGTAAAAATGCAGGCGAGACGCCC